>JAEEGK010000825.1_pt1 | contig 77329 bp, 47 predicted proteins | sample 8958771 | NCBI WGS metagenome assembly JAEEGK01 (sample SAMN16246547, study PRJNA631951) | gut metagenome | biome: gut microbiome; feature: rumen; material: SC-attached | host: Bos | place: Iran: Karaj | collected 2018-10
TTTCTTAAATTAATTTATTTCCTTTTATTTCTCTTTCTTAATTATATAATTGTTTATTATTTTGTAATATAATATATTTTAATAATCTATTAATCTAATGTTTTAAAATATGTTTTCTATATTATAATAAAAATATGATATTTTCAAATCATTGGTTAAATTATTCTTTCAAACTATTTTTTATATATTCAATATATATTTATATATTTTTAAAAATTGAATTTTTTTATTTTAAAAATAATCTAATACTTTATTAAATATCCCACGTAAAAGTTTATTTTTTTTTTATAAATTTTTAGACTTAATCTTTTATTTCATTTTTTTTTTTTTTATTAATTTTTATATTTATTTTTTTATTTGTTTTTTCATGATTTTATTAAATATATTTCAATTTTTTTATATTTTATTTTTTAATTTGTTATATTTCATGTTTAATTTATTTTTTCTTGATGAAGACCAAAATTTTTATCAATTATTTCCTGATTGTAAAAATGGAGCGAGTGACAATAAATCTATTTCTAATTTTGAAAAAATATATGAAGAATTTAATATTGAATTTTCCAAATTTATTAATTTTCATTTATTAAAAATAGCTGCAAATTCTAACAATAATCAAATTCAAAATGACTATAGTAATCCAAATTTTAATATTAATGATTACATTAAAAATTTCATAATAAAATTTATAAAAATATATGATTTAAATTATAAATATAATGCTAATAATCCAATATATGACTTTATTAATTTAAATATTGCTTCAAATCTATCTGATGACAAAACAGATAGAGAATATATTTATCTATTATTTTTTAAAATTTTTGAACAACAAACCAAAAAAGATGATTTAGTCTCAAAAGAAAATCTCATTTTTATAAATGAAATATTAGAAAAATTGAAATTTATTTTAATAAATGTTTCAAAATATTATAAAAAAGGAAATTTAGAAGAAATAGTTTTAGCAATTTTTAATGAAAGATTTTTAAACAGTTATATAAAAATTATATTTAAAAATTATTCTGAATCAAAATTTAAAAATACAAATACTCTTACTGAGTTTTTATTATATTTTCTCCCTTTTTATGATAATATAATACAAAAAATTTTTTTATTTTATTTTAAAGAAATTTCATATATAAATAAAGAAAAAATATTTCTTGATAAATTAATCTCAAATTTGGTTTCTTTAAGTATTGTAAAAGATAGAAATAAGGAAAAAGAAAATTTATCAAAAGAAATAGAAATAATGTCAAATTTATTTATAGAGAAAAAACAACTTATTATCTTAAAATTATTAAGTCTTCTAAATAATGATATAAATTTAAAAAATTATTTTATTAATATAATATTAAGTGGAATTGAAAAATACTTACTTTCATCACTTAAAACTCAACAAAATTCCATTGATAAATTTGTTATATTAAAAGAAATAGAAAATACTTTTTTTAATGAAGTTAACATTGAATTTTTTTTTAAAGATTATAAAAATTCAAATGAAATAAATCAAGAAGAAAATATAATAATACATAATATTTTTCATTTTCCATCAATTATTAAAAAATATCATAATATAATATTTGATGTATTATCAAAACAAGCACAAAAGACATTAAATGAAATTTTTGTTCAAGGTTTTGATGAAATTATGAGAGATTCAAATTCAAATTTAAATGAACAAAAAACAGATATTTTATTTTCATATTTTGATATAATTCCTGAATATGAAGGTTTTGAATGGCTTTATATTCATAGTTTAATTAATAGATGTGTTGATGAAGTTTTTGATTATATGAAAGAAAAATCTTTTATTCAACAAGTTGATATATATTCAAGAGAAAAAAGTTCTTATTCATATAGATTACAAACTTTAATTAATAATATAAAAGTTAAAATACAAAGAAAAGATAAAAATAATGATTTTGATATGCATTTAACACTTCTTCCTTTTCATTGTTATCATTTATTTAATTTAAAATGTAAACCAATTATTAATATTAAATTACAAAAAATTTTTAATAATTTTATTATTGAAAATAAATATCCTCAAAACTCTTCTTTAATTTTTCAACAAGGTTATATTGAATTTACAATAAATGATAAATATAAAAAAGATTATTTAAAAGGTATTTGTATTAGAAGTGATAATATTCAATATAGTATTTTGTCTTTTATAGGAATTAATAAAAAAAATTTTGAAGAAATTAAAAATCAAATAAATTTAAGTGATGATTTAGGAAGATATTTATTAAATGAAATGGTAAAAAAAAATATATTAGAATATGAAGAAAATAAGGATTCATTTACTTTAAGTAAAAAACTTCAAAATAATAATATTGAACAAATATTATTAATTGATATTAGAGTAAATTATTTTACTTTTTGTGAAGGTAAATATGATTATAATTTAAATTTATATCATAAAAAAATTAATGAAAAATATAAAAAAACAATTTGGAATTGTTATATAGTAAAATATTTAAAAAAACATAATGATAAAAAAGTTAAAATTAATGAAATATTTGATTATTTACAACAAGAAGTTCCATTAATTGCAAAAATAGAATTAGAGATTAAATCATTAGAAATAGTATTAAATGAATTAGATGAAAAAGGATTTATAAAAAAAATTATTGAGAAAAAAAATAATACAAATATAATATATTATAAATATATATAAAAATAAACAAAAAATCAAAAATTAAATTTTAAAATAAAAAACAATTTATAAATAAAAGATAAAAGTTAATTTTATTTTAGTTAAAATTATATAATTTTATATTTCCTTATTTTAAATAATAATTCAAAATTCATAAATGAAAAAATAAAAAAAAAAATAAAATAAAAATAAAAAATTTTTTTTATAAAATGAAAAATTATTTAATAGAAGCTTTTCTATCTTCAACTAAAATAATATGATATCCATGTTGAGTTTTAATAATATTTGACATTTGACCAGGTGGAGTAGAAAAAGCAGCTTCTTCAAATTCATGAACCATTTTTCCTCTTCCAAAATATCCTAATTCACCTCCTTTTTTTTTAGAAGAACATTCAGAATATTCTTGAGCATATTTTCCAAATTCTGAAGCAGGAGGATTCATTCCAAATTCTTCATTTAATTTATTAAAAATTTCTTCAATTTGACTTTGTTTTGAACATAAAATATGACGAGCTTTTACAAAATTACAAGTTTTTAATTTTTGATCTTTATTTCCTCCTTTTTTATCTTCTTTATTATTATTATCTTTTTTTCCTTTATTTTTTCCTTTACCTTTTTTATCCATTTTTTTTCTCTTTTTAAATAATATTTTTTTATTAAATTTTATTTTTTTTTAATTATGTTATTTTTCATAAATGATTAAAGATAAATTTAGATTTCAAATTGAAGATGAAAAATGGGGAAAACATTTAAAAGATTATGAATATAGTAAAAAACACTTAGAATGGAAATTTAATCCTAAACCAAAATATATTACTCATAAACAATTATTATATAATGATAGAGAATTTAATCCAATTACTCAAAGATATTCTGATGAAAATATTGAAAAAGAAATGAAAAAAAAAGAAGAACAAATATTAAAAAAATCTATTTCTCAAAATTTTGAAAAACAATTTAAATATGAAAAAGAATATGATATAATTAATAATAGATTAAAAAAAATATCTCAAGATAAAATTATAAATAGTGATAAAAAAATAAAATTTTCATGTGATTCAAATGTTCCATATAATATAATATCAAATTTATCTCTTAATGTACATAATCCTATTCCTCCTAATCAAAGGATTAATTATATTGAACCTGAAATAAAAAAAAAACCAATTTTAATAAAATCTTATTTATATAAAGATTATGATATATTAACTAATAAATATAAAAATTTTGATAAAGAGAAAAAAAAAATTGATAGAGACTTTGAAAAATTAACAAGTATTTCTCAATTAAATAGTAGAAGAGATTATGATATTATAAAAAATAAATTTTATAATGAAGAATTAAATAAAAAAGATAATAATAAACCTATTGTTGGAAATTTAATTCCTTTTAAAGGTCAAATATACAATCCTATTAATATGAAACCTTATGATAATGAGAAATTAAATGAAATTAAACAAAAAGAATTATCTAGTAGATTAAAAAAGTTTAAAATACGTTCAAATCTTGATCAATATTATCATTTTAAAAATGAAGATAATTTACAAAAAGAAATGAAAAATAAAATAAATCATTGTAATTATTCAAAATATGCAAATATTGATCAAAGAGGATATGATATATTAAATTTTGAGAATAATTATCATAAATATGTAGATAATTTTAAAATGAAAAATAATTTAGAGCCATGGTATATATTGAAAAATAACGTAGGAAAAAATGAAACAATATCAAAAAAAAAATTATATTTAGTAAAAACAAAAAATCAAGAATTAGAAGATAAATTTAAAGAATTTAAAACTTTAAGAAGTCAACAAATTAATAATTTCAATATTCTAAAAGATAAAGAAAATTTTCAAATTAAACTTAGAAATAATGAAATAAAACCATTAAATAAATCTTTTTCTCAGCCAATTTTTAAAATAAATAAACAAGATTGGTTTGGTATTTGAAAAACTAATAAAAATATAATAATAATAAAAAAAAGAATTTAAAAAAAAGATTAATTATAAATAATTTTAAATTTAAATATTTATTTTTTTTAATATTTTTTTATACCACAAATTTAACAAATTATATTTTATTTTTGTCTTTTTCTAAAAATTAAATATATAAAGAAAATAAATAAATTTATATTTAAATAAAAAATAATGAGTGAAAATAGTAACAACGAAAAATCAATAATAAATATAAATGAAGATGATGAAGAAAATGAAAATGAAAAGCCATCAAATCAAATAATAACTAGAGAACCAATTAAAATATCAAAAGAAAAATTTAATTCAGAAAATAGTGATGTTGGATTTGCATTATTAAGAGGAGCAAATTGGGTTTATTGTATTAAAAAATTACATTGTATAATAGGAAGAAGACCAATGAAATATAATAGACAAACAAATCCTGTTCATACTACTTGGGATATTGATGTTGATTTAGGTCCAGTTAAAAAAGTTTCTAAACAACATGCACTTATTTTATATAATTTTCAAATTGGTTCTTTTGAAATTAAAAATATTTCTAAAAAATTTACTATTAAAGTTAATGGAGAATTAATGAATTATAATGAAGAAATGCCTTTACTTAATAAAAGTGTTATTGTAATTGGAAATCAAGAATTTTATTTTTTATTACCTGATTAAAGATTAATTTTTTTATATTTTAAATTAAAAATCATATAAATAAAAATTTTATATATTTAAATAAAATTTAAAAAATAAATATTTGAAATAAAATCTACAAATAACTTAAATTAAATATATTAAAAAATCAAATATGGAAAACTACATAATTTTAGAAATGATAGGAGAAGGTGCTTTTGGAAAAGTATATAAAGGACAAAGAAAATGTACAAATCAAATAGTTGCAATAAAAAAAATAGACAAGAAAAATAAAAAAGAAAAAGAATTAAAAAACCTTCGTCAAGAAATCGATATTATAAAAAGATTATATCATGAAAATATAATTCAATTTTTAGATTCATTTGAAACAAGTGCAGAAATATGTTTAGTAACAGAATTAGCAACAGGACAATTATATGAAATAGTACAAGAAGATAAAAAACTTCCAGAAACAGAAATAAAAAATATAGCACTTCAATTAACTTCTGCATTATTTTATTTACATAGTAATAATATTATTCATAGAGATATTAAACCACAAAATATTTTAATAAGTGCATCAGGAATAATAAAAATATGTGATTTTGGTTTTGCAAGAGCAATTGATAATAAAACTATGATTACTTCAATTAAAGGAACTCCACTTTATATGGCTCCTGAATTATTAAAAGATTATCCTTATAATAAAAAAGCTGATTTATGGTCTCTTGGTGTTATTTTATATGAATTATATGTTGGACAACCTCCTTATTATACTAATAATTTTAAAACTTTAATTGAAAAAGCCACTAAAGAAGAAGTGAGATATCCTGATTCTATGAGTCCACAATTTAAAGACTTCTTAAGAGGATTATTAATGAAAAATCCTAAAGATAGATGGGATTGGCCTAAAATTCTTGATCATCCTTTTTTAAAAGAAAATGAAGAAGAAAAAAAATTCAGATTGGAAAGTGAAGAAAATTATAGAAAATGGATAATTAGAATTAAAAATGATAAAATATTTAATTTACATGAAAGTGAAAGTTTTCTTGCTAAATTTGCTAATGATTTAGAAAATGATATTGGGACTAAGAATTTTTCATCTTTTGCAAATATAGAAAATAAACCTCAAAATAATAAAAAAAATAATGTTAATTCTAATAATAAAGAAGATTTTTGGTCAAATATAGAAGCAAAAGCATCAACTGAAGAAGGAGCAACAAATTTAAGAAAAGATCCAAATTTTGCAGAAAAAGCAAATTCATCATTATCAGATTGTATAAAAGAAGATAAAATAATAAATAAAGATTTAGCAAATTTAATAACTAAAATATTATTTAATATATTAACAAAAGGAAAATTTGATTCTCAAAATATGGATTTGACAAAAAATCAAAAATTATTAACAACAGCAATAAATATATTTAGAATAAGTCAAAAAGATGATTCATTAAATTCATTATTAAATGATATAATAAAAGTAATAGGTTTATTTACTAAATTTTATTGTTATTTTTCAGGAGTAATAGATTTAGGAATTTGTTCTGGATTTTTAAGATATGTTCCAGATGTTCTTTCTGCAAAAGGAAAACAACCGAATTTATATGTAAATATGTTAAAAGCTGTTGGATTAATGATTACTGCTGCTAATATTGCACCAAAAAGATCTTTATTATTTTATAAAAGTATTATTGATTTTAATATTATTAATGTTCTCTTTCAAGTTATTAAAAATCATCAAAATCAACCTTATAATTTAACTAAAAGTTGCTTAGATTGTCTAGCAATTTTAATTCATCCTACTAATGGAGAAATTCATTCTTTTATGTTTTTAAGAAATGAAAATGTTGAAAGTAGATTTGAAGGTTATAATGAAGTTAAAACTGCTTTTTCACATATTCAATTATTAAAAAAACACTTTTTTAAATTATGTCAAGATGAAAATATATTTGATTTACTTCCTGTATTATATGATTTAGAAAATGAAATATCTTTAAAAACTACAATTTTAAGAATTATACTTCAATTATTTAGATTTAATCCAAGTAATATGATTAATTATTTCTTAATTAAAGGAGGAGCTTATCAAAATATTATTAATAATATTGTTACTTTAGAAGAAGTTGATAAAAAAACTTTAACTCAATATGGTCTTTTAATATTAATTGAATTAGTTCGTTATTGTAATAATAATAAAATCCCTATTTTAAATTATGGTTATGAAATTCAAAAAGCTTTAAATTATATTAATAGAACTTTAGCAAATGATAATACTATATTATGTTTAACTTTTGGTTTATTATCAGAATCATTATCTTTAAATCCAAATTTAAGAATTTTCAATTCAAAATTAATGAAAAAAATAAAAGAAATGATAAGAAATTCTCCAGGAAGAGGCAGAGATGAAAATAAAAAATTAGAAGGTACTCAATTTGGATATTTAAATAACACAATATTAGATTATCCTTTATTTTACTTAGAAAAAATAGTAAAATTTTACATTCAAAAAGACAGTTCAAAAGTAGAGATAATAAATTCAATAAAAGAGACTCAATTTGAAGATGCATTAATAGAAGTAGTATCAAATAGTTCATTTAGAAATGAAATATCACCAAGAGGAGTATTATCAGCATTAAATATTATATATGATTTAATAAGTTGTGATTATAAAATGGTAATCAGAAAAGTTTTAAGAGAACATTGTACAAAACAATTAGTAATATTTATTAAAAGAAAACAATATATTGCAATTCAAGATTGGCCTGGATTCCCTAATAATGAAGGTTCTATTATTTCAAAAAATATATTTATTGTTACTTTAAAAATTATCAAATCTATTGCTGAATTAAATGGAATTACTGAAGGAGTAGCAAGAGGAGATTTCTTTTTTAATTTAAGAAATTCATTTGATATTATTGGAAAAGAAAATTATAAATTAGTAGTTAATTTACTTAATACTTTATCAAGTTCAAGACATGATGAAGTAGTATCATCAAGTTGTTATGATTATTTTTCTCATTCTCAAAATTTAAAATTTGTGGAAAATTTCAATATGTTAAAAGATACTCATAATAAGGATTTAATAATAGAAATATTATTATTTTTATCAACATTATGTAGAAGAAGTGCAGATGCATATCCTACAATAAATCAATTGAATATATTTCCTGATTTAAAAAATTTATTAGAAAACACAAATGAAAGTGCATTTAAAAGTAGAGTATGTAATTTATTAGGAAATATGTGTCGTCACACTGATTTTTTTTATGACCAAATAAAATCAACAGGAATAATAACACCATTATTAAAATGTTGTTATGATAATGATAAAGCAACAAGAAAATTTGCTTGTTTTGCAATAGGAAATGCAGCTTTTCTAAATGATAAATTATATGATAATTTCAAACAAATTATTCCTAGATTAGTCGAATTGTTACATGATAATGAAGAAAACACAAGAGCAAATGCTGCTGGTGCTTTAGGTAATTTTGTTAGATGTGGAGATCAATTATGTAATGATATTGTTAAAAATAAAGCTCATGAAGCTCTACTTAATTTAGCTGAAAGTGAAGATAATCAACAAGTTCAAGTTATTAGAGTTGCTCTCTTTGCTTTAGGTAATTTCTGTAATCATAATGTTATTAAAAATGATTTAGAAAAAATTAATGTCAGACAAAGAATAGAAAATTTAAGAAATAAATTCAAGAGAGATGAACAACTAATTGAACATATTGAAAGAATTAAAAAGAAATTGAATTAAATTGTTAAAAAACAAAATTTTAAAAATGTTTTTTTTAAATATTTAAAAAAATACAAAAAACTGATTTTTGTTTTTTAAATATCTATATTATTAAAAAAAAAATTAAAACAAAAAAACTAAAACTTACTTTAAAAAATAATAAATGTCAGAATCAAAAGAAAAAAATTCAAACGATGATCGTCCTCCAGAAGACATAGATATAATGTCATATATAAACAAAGATAAATTAAATTTAATAAACGATGCATTTAACAAATTAGGAATGGGATTAACATTAGATCAATTTCTTCAAATAATGTTACATCATGCAGATATAGATTCAGAAAAAGAAAGTATTGATTATGTTGAAAAATTAATAGACGCATTTAAACAAATAGATGTGAATGGAGATGAAACTTTAGAATGGGATGAATTTTCCAATTATATAGTAGAAACAGGAATATCAAAACAAAAAAATAATTTTGTAAGTGTAATAAGAAATTATCATTTAAGTTCAATAACAAAAGATAAAACAAAACATGATTCAGAAATACATAAAGTATATTTTTTTGAAAGAATAAAACATTTAATATGTCTTGAAAATGAGAGTAGGAAAATATTAGTATATAATTATAATACAGGAAATTTAATAACATCATTTTATGGCCATAATGGTTCAGTAATATCAGCAGAATATATTTCAGGACAAAATTTAGTAGTTACAAGTGGAAGTGATAATTGTTTAATGTTTTGGAATCCTTCTCATAATTATCAATTAATGAATAAAATTCCAACAAGAGAAATTCAATTAGCATTACGTTGGGATCCTTCAAGTAAATATTTAATAACAGGAGGTTTTGATCAAATGATAAATATATATAAAAATTTAGAATTTACAGAACAAGGAAAATTAAAAAATCCAATTAATTTATATTCAATGAAAAGATTACATTTTGAAATGATAACAGATGTTCTTGTATTAGAAAAACAAAAATTAATAGCAGCATGTGATTTACATGGATTAATAACATTATGGTATTTACATAATTTTGAAAATAAAGATAAATTACAAGATCCTAAATATGGTCATCATAGAGGAGTATTATCGTTAGCAGTAATAGAAGATAGAAATTGGCTTTTAAGTTGTGGAACAGAACATTTTGTTATGGTATGGGATTTAGTTGTTGGAAAACATGTTGGTCAATTACAAGGTCATTCTCAAAGTTTAATTGGAGTTAAAGTCATAAGTGGAACTACTCAAATTGTCACTGGTGATGTCTCTGGTATTTTCAAAGTTTGGGATGCTAGAGATTTAAGCTTAGTTCAAACTTTTTCTATTCCTAATAATGGAAATAAAAAAGCTCAAACTTTCTGTGTTACTGGAAGTAATAAAAAAAAAATTATTTGTGGTAGTGATAAAGTATATTTCTTTGATTATGAAGAAAGTCAAGAAGGAAATTTAGCTGATTCTAAATTATGTATTTGTGTTCTATATAATGAAGTTTTTAATAATTTTGTCACTGCACATATTGATTGTATTAAAATTTGGGATGCTGAAACTGGACAATTAAAACAAGTTTTTCGTAATATTACAAATGCTGAAATTTCATGTGTTAAATTTGATTATAGGAAAAGAAAATTATTTATTGGTGATGTAGAAGGAAGAGTTTTATTAATAAATATATTAAATGGAGTTCAAATGAAATATTTTAATAAGCATAAAGATTATATATCTTCAATGGCATATTATTCAGAAGGAAAAAAATTCATAAGCGCATCATGGGATGGATTTATTAAAATTCATGATGATGATTCTCCTGATGAAAAAGGACTTCAATTATTTGAATTATCACATAATACAATAGGAAGAATAAATTCATGTAATACATTAGATTTTTCAGAAGAAATGAAAATTTTAGCTTGTGGTTATGATAATGGTATAGTAACTTTAATAAATATGAAATCACTTTCAAGTGAAGGAACTTTAACAGAACATAAAAAAGTTATATTAGTGTATTTCTTAGATGAATTCCCTTCTATTGTTGTTTGTGATCAAGAAGGAACTTTACATTTCTGGAGTTTAATATTAACTAAACCAAAAAAATTATTGCGTGATTTAAAAATTCAAAATTATTCTAATAATGATAATAGAACAAAAGAATTATTCCCAGTTAAATGTATTTGTTTTGAAAAGAATTCAAATATATTATTATTAGGAGATGAAACAGGATATGTTAAAGCTTATAATATAAAAGAGTATATTGATTCATTAAAATTAATGTTACCATGTGTAAAAATTGAATATTCAGATATTGCAAATATACATTATGAAGAAACTTTAAGTCCTGAATTAGAAAAATTAAAAAGTGATTTATTAGCATTACCTAAATTTGATCCTGAAGATGATCAAGCACCAAGAATAACAATAACATTAAATGATTTAATGTTAATTAAACATCATATGAATTTGGAACCAGTTTTAGAAAAAGAATGGTTAGCTCATAAACAAGGAGTTACTTCTGTTTGTTGTCATGGTGATCCTGTTTTTTTCGTTACTACTGGACATGATTTAAAAGTCTTTATTTGGGATAGAAATTTTAATAAAATTGGCTCTTTAACTACTGTCACTGATCCTAATTGGAATGTTAATATTAATATTGAAGAAGAAAGAAAAAGATTAAGACAAGAAGCTAAAGATAAATATTTTGAATTAAAAGATTTAGATTATGAAAGCTTGTTTGAAGGAGAAACTAAATTACCTAAATTAGTTGATGCTGATCAAGATGATTAATTATTTTTCTTTATTTTAAATTTTTTTAAAAATTTTTTTTTCTTTTTTTAGGTTGATTGATTTGTTGACATATAAAAATAATTTTTTGTTTTCTATATTGGAATAAAGAGACTCATTATAATAGATATTTAAATTATTTTCTATTAAATCTTCATTTAAATATTTGTACTATTATTAAATAATTATTTAATCGAATATTAAAATGTATTAAATAAATTTTATTCTCAGAGAATCAATTTCTCTTTTTTCACATTGAATTCATTCATTTTCATTATATGTGATATTTTATTTGGATTTGAACTTATATATACTTTCTAAATTATCATGTTATATTTTTTTATTTTTTATTCTTTAATAGGTTAAATATTCTTTTTTGAATTAATATATTTTTTCTTTTTTAAAATATAGATTATTGTTTTTTAAACTTTTTAAAAAATTTTTAATTTTTTTTTAAAAAGAGGGGAAAAATACCAATCATTTTTTATAATAATTTAAAAATATTACAGAATAAATTATATTTAATATTTATTTTGTATTTATAAAGATAAACTATAATAATTCATCAAATAAAAGGATAACACTTAATAATTTTCCAAATAAATTAATCATAATTACAAAAATATTAATATTGAATTTATTAAAAAATAATATATTTTGAAAAAAAGATAAAATCATTTTTAAAATATACATTTTATATAAGTCTTATATGTTAAATAACCATTAAAAAATATATCTATATATATTTTCAATAAAGGAAAAAAAAAATTTTAAGCTAATTTCAATTATTATTTTTATCTTTTTTTTACATTTTGTTTATTTTTCAAATGTTTTAACATATAATGGGCTTTTATTTTCAATTTTTCTTGGTCTGTCAAAATATTAATCATAAAATATTTAATCAAATAATTAATATTAGGTCCTTTAGAAACATTTAATCTATATTCAAGTTCATTTTTAAAAAATTTATAATATCCAATTAACTTAATAAAATATATAATATATTTTAAATTCTCATCATTAACTTTATTATAATGAAAACATAAAAATTTTTTAATATCATCATCAGAAATAACATCTCTAATATCAAAACCGAAAATAATTAAAAGACATTTAATTTTTTTATTAGAAATTAAAATTTTAATATCAAAGCATAATTTATTTCCAGAATCGATTTCAATTTCATTTTTAACAAAAGAAACTAAATCAATTAATTCATTTAAGTCTAAATTTCTAGGAAGATAAAATAAAATATATTTCCCTATATTTAAAGAAACTCTAATAATATCTAAAATATTAGGATGCATTAATTTACTAATAGAATAAACATTACTATCTTTATATTTAATTCCTCCCCAAGGAGGAGAAAGAAAGACAAAATCACCTTTAATTTTATTTTTAACATTAAGAAAATTATCTAAAATAAATTCAATATTATTATCACATTGATATACATTACAATTATTTTTACATATATTAATTTTATTTTCATCAATATCAATAGCATAAACCTTTTTACCATATTTACTAAATTGAATAACATTACCTCCACTTCCACAAAAACCATCAATAATAATTTTTCCTCTTGTTAATAAAGAAATATATTTAGCTATTGATTCTGGAGTTACTGAATACCAACTTTCATAATCCATTTTAATTCCATTATCATACTTAGAATAATAATAATATCTTTTATACCAAAATGATATTTCTGGTATTTCTTTTTTAGGAATTTTTACATTTTTTATATTATTTCTTTTTCCCTTTTCATATAATTCTTTGTAATTATCTTCTATTGTTATTTTCTCTATTTTTAATATATATAATTTATTTTCTTTAGATATTAATTGAATTGAACCGTTTTTTTCATATAGATCTAAAACAAAACATGGAAGATTTTCTTTTCTATTTATTATAAAAGGTGAAATTTTTGTTCGTTGATTATTTTTAATAAATGAATTTGCAAAATTATTTAATTCATTTAAAGAAGATTTCTCTTCTTGAATTGATGAGGATGATTCACTTCTTGAATGTGATTCTTTAGTTGATAAATATTCAGGAGATTCTGTCAATAAATTTGAAGTTAAATATGAATTTTTTTCCTTATTTAACATTTAATTCGGGAAATTAATTTATAATAAATGGAGAAAATATATAATAAATTGTTTTATGTATTATATCTCATTGAAAAACATTTAAATTTATATTTTAGTTTTTTTATTTTATTTTTTTAATTTATTATTTTATGCGTGAAAACTAGCTTTAATAAAAAATATAAAATTAAAGAAATATATTTAATTCTGAAAAAAAATAATAAAAATTAATAAATATTCACCAAAAAAAAAAAAATTTAAAAAAAGATAAAAAACTCAAAAAAAAATCTTCAAAAGAAAAAAAAAAAATATAAAAAATAAAAAAATTTTAAAATAACATATAAAAGGAGAAGAAGAATGTTTTACACTCCATAGTAAGAGAATTAAAAATAAAAATATTTTTTTTAAAAAAATAGTTTTGTGAAATCCTTAGACTTAGATCCATTATTGGAGAAAAAAAACGATGGTACCTTAAAAGTGGAAGATTTATTAGATTCAAACGATGCTGTAACAGATTTAAAATCATCATCATCTCAATTATCAGACACGTAAAAATAAAATTTATCTAATATTATAGAATTAATGTTTCATTCATAAAAAAATTAATTGATTATTGTACGCAAATGCCTGCTGAAGATTCTCCTACTATTGGACATAAATTTCCTTTTAATGCTTGTGAAATTTTGTGCTCTTCTAATGGATTAAATATGAATAAGTTAATTAATTTGAAAGATGATAAAATCAGCGATGAAGATTCAAAAAAAAAATCAAATGATAATGAAGATATTCAAGATTTTAATGATAAAAATGAAAATAATGATGATAATGCTGATGATAATAAAGAAGATAATGAACAAGAAAAAAATGATGATAATGTTCAAGAAAAAAAAGAAGAAGGATCAGAAGATAAAAAAGAAGAAGGATCAGAAGAAAAAAAAGAAGAAGGAACAGAAGTGAAAAAAGAAGAAGGAACAGAAGTGAAAAAAGATGAAGGAACAGAAGAGAAAAAAGAAGAAGAAAAAGAAGAAAAAAAAGATGAAGGAACAGAAGAAAAAAAAGATGAAGAAACAGAAGAGAAAAAAGAAGAAAATCCAGAAGAGAAAAAAGAAGAAGGAACAGAAGAGAAAAAAGAAGAAAATTTAGAAGAAAAAAAAGATGAAGGAACAGAAGATAAAAAAGAAGAAGAAAAAGAAGAAAATTTAGAAGATAAAAAAGAAGAAGAAACAGAAGAAAAAAAAGAAGAAGAAGCAGAAGAAGATGATGGTTTAAAAATAGTTTATAATATCTTAGAATATTTATTTAAATTTTTAGATACTCCTCCATCCGAAGACAATTATGTTTTAATGGGTTATTTCGCAAAATTAATCAACAATTTATTAAAAGATAAACCAGATATATTATTAGGATATATATTTACAAAAAAACCAGAAATAATAAAAAAATTAATAATTCACATTAATAGAAAGTCAATAGGAAATATAATAGAAAATTTCATAATGAATTTAAATGATGATATTTTTCCAGTTTCAAATAATTATATAATTGAAATATGTAATTCCTTAATTGAAGGATTAAACAATAATGAAACTGATGAAAGAGGAATTGAAGTAATATGTGATTTATTAATTAATTCAATGGTTACTTCTTCAAAAAATAATTTTGGTTTATTATTACATTCAGAAGGTTTAATTGAAAAATTACAAGCAACTATAGAAAAATTTATGAATGAAAAACAAGATGATAAAGTAACTTACTTAATAAAGTTACTGATTAAAATTAACGAAACTTTACTTAAGGATTTCGAAAATAAAGTTACTAAAAATTTTACTTTTGATGAAACCGAAAATGAAATTATTAATATTATTAGAAGTATTGATAGAGGAGGAAGTGCTTATGATACTTTAAATAATAAATCTGATCTTTCAGGAACTGGAATTAGTGTATTAAAAAAAAATCCTGAAAGATTAATTAAATTAACTGAAAAAACTGTTGATATTATTATTAATGATATTATGAAAGAAGATGAAGATAAAAAAGAAGAAATAATTATTAATGTTTTTTCAGATAAAAAAACTAGAAAATTCGGTGTTAAAAGTTTATATGAATGGGAATTATTAAGAACAATATTTGATTTATATGTAAATTTCTATGCTATAAATGAACAAAAAGAAAATATTGATATTATAATTAGAAAAATAGCAGAAAGTAAATTATTTTCCAAATTCATTAAACTATATTTTTATTATTCAATGAATAATATTTTCCAGAACAGAGTAAATGAAATAGTTTCAATTATAATAAATGAATATTCTCCAAGTGATTTAGTTAAAGCTCTTTTTGAAATAGAAACTGATTTTTCAAATAATTTTATTGCTCTTTTAGTAAATGATATAAGAAATAATACTAAATTCTCATATGAACCTTCAAATAATAAAATGAATTCAGCATTAATGGCAACTAATTGTGATTTATTAAAACAAATATCAAATTCAACAAATCCAATAATTTTAGAATTATTAGAAAAAGATAAAAATATAAAATTTTTCATTGATCATTTTGTAAATAAAATCTCTGAAAAATTTTCTAAAAAATTACTTTATGCTGATTTAGAAGAAAGTTCATCAAAAGTAGATTTTATGAATCCATTATATGATAATTTTGATAACAAACCAATTGAATCCGAAACAAAATTTTCAAAGCATTCAATTAACGAAGAAATTAATTTATATTTCTTAGTATATGATAAATATTTAAAAGGAGAAGATTATTCAAGTTTATTAAAAGAAGAAGATGAAAAAGAAGAAGAAGAAAAGAAAAAAGAAAATGAAGAAGAAGATAATTTAAAAGACGAAAAAGAAGAAAAAGAAGAAATTGAAGAAAGTCCTATATTTGATGCTAGAAATTCTGGTGTTCCTGAACCAGAAATTGAAAGTACTAATGAAGAAACAAGTGAAGAGTATAATGATTCTAATTATTGGAAATCCAATTTAATTGATGAAGAACTTGAAAATGAAATCCTTAAGGATTTAGAATAAATTTAGTTCTATTTGTCTTATTATTAAAATATGTTTTTAATATTAAATTAATTTTATTAAAACCGAACATATATAATATTTTTTTTCAATTATTGATTTATTTTTGCATTTGAAGTTAAAAGAATAATGATTTTAATATATATTATATAATTGAATATAAATGTCATCTGATGAGGAAGATCAATCTAATGATAATATAGATATTAAAGAATCTGAATTACAAAATGATGAAATTAATACACAATTAAATATAAATGAAAATATTAATGATAATAATTTTTCTTCTCAATTATTTAATATTATACTTGATGATAATGGGTATCCTAATATAAAAAAAGGAGAAATTTATTGTGTTGATGTTAATACTGAAATAACTATTAAAGTTAATAGTAATTCTAAATTAAACAATGAAATTAATATTATATCAAATTGTAATAATGACTTTCCTAATTTAAATTATATAGATGAATTAAAATTATATATTAACGATAATTTAAAAAAAGAAAATTTACCTGAAAAAGAAATTCCATTAGATAAAATAGAAAAAAATAAAATTTCCCCTAATAACATAAAAGATAATTTCATTAATTTTAAAATAAATTTAAATAAACCTGGAACTTTTATTTTTATGATATTATATAATTCAAAAGAATTAAATAAATATAAATTACTAAATCCATTTTACATTTTAGTAAATCCAATAATAGATTTAGGAAAAGATGAAAAAACAGGAAATATAATAAAAATCCCATTAAATAAAATTCAACTCCAAAGTGTTTTATCAAAAAATTTAGGTAAATTATCTAATTTTGAAAATTACTATAAAGAATTATCTCTTTTAAAATATAATTTTATTCACTTAACATCAATTCAAACATTATCATCATCTGAAAATTTATTTTGTATAAAAGAACAGAATGAAATATCAGATTTATTTTTTGAAGAAAAGGAAAAATTATCTAAAGAAGAAAAAATATTAAAATTTAAAGAAAATATGAATTTACTAAGAACAAATTATCATATAGGAAGTATAATAGATATTGTATTAAATCAAACATCAATAGAATCAAATTGGATATATGAAAATCCAGAATGTGGATATACATTAGATAATTGTCCTTGGTTAACAGTAGCTTATGAATTAGATAAATTATTAGTAAATTATTCAAATTTATTTTTTGATAAAAAAGTTTGTCAAAGTGCTCCTTATTTAAATAATGAGGAAGATTTAAAAGAAGTTATTGAAGAAATGAGAAAAAGAGTTTTAAGAGAAAATTTCGAAGAATTTTTTTTAATTCAAATAGAAGATTATATTTCTAAATTCCAAGAATTTTATCAAAATTTAGAAAAAGATCAATCATATGGAATTAAGAGAAATTATTTATTTAATGAATTAGAAAAAAATTTCAATATTCAAACTAATGAAGAAGGAAGATTAATATTAAATGATGAAACTTTATATGATTTAATATCATTTAATTGTACAAATCATGGTGAAAGTAGATTTGGAATTAAAGTTAATGTAGAATTTGTTTCAATGTTACTTTTAGAATCTTATAGAGATATTAAAAACAATTCTTATCCAAATGAGTTTAACTTTTTAAAAGAAGCTAAAAAATTTATTAATAAAATTAATGAAGATTGGACTGAAAAAGTTTCAGAAATGTTAAAAATTGCTTTATTAAATGTTAAGGAATTTATTAGATATGAATTTATTGAATTAAAAAGAACTGGGATAAGAAGGAAATTAGTAGATAATTATTTTCATGTTATTGATCCTAATGATAAAAAAAAAATATTTTTATGTAATGGATTTATTATGCAAAGTGAAGATCCTAAAAATCCTTTTCCAGATTATACTAAAGAAGGAACTTGGTATTTATTTAAAAGAAAAGTAATAGTTTGGAATGATTCATTGAAATTAAATTATGGTGAAAATATTGAAAAAACTCCTAAATTTTTAATGGAATATTTGTCAAATTATATTAATGATATGGCAAAAATATTCGATGGATTATATATTGATAATATTATTGCTCTTCCTAAATTTATTTTAAGGTACTTTATTCATGAAGCAAGGAAAATAAATGAAAATTTAATAATTATCACTCAATTACCTGAAAATAATAATGAAATAGAAGCAGAATATATAAATGATTGTGGAATAAATTTATTTGCAAAAGAAATGATATGGTGTTCAAACCCAATAGAAATAATATCAAATATATCAAATTTCAGTAAAATAAAGCAAAAGCAAAATAACAATAATAATGATAATACAATAAATACAAATATAATAAATAATCAAATTAATATTTTAAAACCACAAAATCCCCAAACATTATTATATGATATAAGTCTAGACAACCAAAGTTTTTATGAACAATATAATAATTTATCATTAAATTTATCAATAATGGCGTGTATAGGATTATTAAATTGTGCAATTGGAAGTACAAGAGGATATGATCAATTATTTCCTTTTCAACCAAGTGTAGTAAAAGAAAATAGAAATTATATATTTGATAAAAATTTTGAAAATTTATTAGAAGATATTAAAAGAAGATTACAACAAGCAAATAAAATAAAAGAAATATTTTTTGAATTTCATCCAAGAAATTCAGAAAATCCAAATACAAAAACAGTTAAATTAGCATTAAGTTCTCATGGATGGAAACCAGATATTCCTTTAACAAGAATAAATGATAATTTATTTACAGTAAGATTAAAATTACCTCAAGGAAAATATCATTATAGATATTTATTAGATGGAAATATATGGACATATGATTCAAGTCAACCAATGGAATTTGATGTAAATAAAAGAATAATAAATGTATTAGATTTAACAACAGATACTAAAATATTATCAAGTGATATTAAATTATTAAGAAGAGATATAAATTTAATAAGAAATTCATTAAGAAATTCAAAAACTGAAGTTTATGTTCAAAATGATAAAGATTTAATTTGTGTAATAAGAATGATAATAGATGGTAAAAAAATAAAATTAAGTATTGATTCATCATCAAGTAAAAGTTCCTATGATATAGGAGATAGAGATTATAATAGAAATATAGATAATTTTTATAGTATGGATCAATTATCTCTTGCTGAAAGTTATAAAAAAAATTTACAAAATGAAATATATGATGAAAATATTATTTATGAAGGTTACGCTATTATTTGTAGACCTGGATATGATAAAAATGATGGTAATTCAATTAATGCGAAAATTATTATTCCAGGTGAAATAAGTGATTTCATTTGTGGTTGTTATATGAATGTTGATGATTTTGAAATTAATGATTTTTTAGGAGATGATATATTAAAAGGTGTTAAAGGTAATGTTTATTATTCTAAAGATGCTAAATTTTTATCTTCTATTTCTAATGTTATTTTCCAAGGAGGAAATACTCTTATTGATTTTCATTCTATTTTACCTAATACTGTTATTATTCTTAAAGTATCTTGTGGGAAAAATAATTTAAATTCTTATTATTGAATTATTTATTAATTATTTAATCTTAAAATTTAATAAAAGTATATAAAGGGAAATTTAATTTTTTTTTTAAATTTTATTAAATTTTTTATCGAGTGAAAAATGAATGGAAATGATGAGGATGAATTCAATTATAATAATAAATGTGTTTCTATTGGTTTTTTTCAAAATGTTATTAATGATTTGAAAAGGCAACTTGAAAATAAAAAAAGACAATATGATACTTTAGTTAAAGAATTAAATTCAATTGGAAATAATTATTTAAATTTAAGTGAAAATAAATTAAAATTACTTGAAGAAAATTCTAACACTAAAAGTCAAATGATTTTTTTAAAAAATGAAATTAATATGAAAAGAAAATATTTAGATGGTATTCTTTCTTCATTAGATAATCAAGACCAATTAAATTTAAATTCTAATGATAATAATAATAATAAAAGAATTATGATTTTACTTAATGAACTTCAAAAATCCATTATAGAAAATAATGAATTAATGGAAAGAAAAAAGAATAAAGTTGATTTTGTAAATTATATTGAATTACCTAAAGATATAAACAATAATTTATCTTTAATAATAAAATAAATATTGTTTTTAATCAATTTTATAAATATAATAATATATAAATTATTTTCTTACTTTTTTACAAGATTCACAAATATTTGTATATTCATTTTTTGTACCACATTTTCTGCAATACCAAATATTACTTTGATTATAATTAAAATTATTAGAATTATTATAACTTGTCTTTTTATTTCCATTATTATTATTAGAATCATTATTACAATCTAAGAGATAAAAATTATCATCTTGATTATTCATTTTGGATTCTTCTCTATAACAGCACCAACATTTAATACTAGAATTTAAATTTCTTTTTTTACAAAAAGAACAATACCAATAATTATAATCATCATTTGAATTTGAATAATCAATATCATTAATGAAATAATCTCTTTTATTTAAATTCATTTGTTGACATCTTTTTATTACTTCATTAAATTCTTCGCTTTGAAAAACATCTTCATTATTAATTTCATTATTAAAAGTATCAATTGAATAAAATAAAATAATAGGATGATAATAATTATTTAGTAAATAATGAACTAAATTTTTATAAGATTTAAATTCAACTTTCTTATCATCATCAATAAAAAACCAAATATTATCTTTATTAATAGCACAAGTATAATGATTATTATAATATAAAATAATAGAATATAAATAATATTTTTTATTTAAATAACCATAACCTTCTTCAAAAGAAAATAAATTTCCATTAAAATCAAAAAGAGAAATTAAATTAAAAACTTTACAAACATTTTCTAAATTTGGTTGTTGAGTATTCCAAGTTAAATTAATAACAAAATAAGGATTATAATAATCACATTGAAAAATTTCTCTTTTAATTTCTGGTTTTTGACAATAACATCCTTCAATATTAATTTTTTGTTTTATTGTTCTACCAATAATTTTAGCATTTGAAAATAATTTATTTTTATATGAATCACTTGTTTTTCCTTTTATATAATTTAAAATTTCTATAATAAAAATTTCATAAATAAAATAATTAGAATCATAAATTGTTGATTTTTCATTATTACATTTAGAACAATAAATTTTATCTTTTATTTTAATAGAAAAAAATTCATGTGAAATACAAGTATTACAATAAAATAAACTGGGAGCTTCATTATCTAATTCAATATTTTGATCATGTAAATGAATATAATTAAATATTTGATTTAGAACTTCAACTGGATCACCAAAATTTCCTTTTTTTAATTCTTTAGAATAATTTGATAAAGATAATCTAAAGTTTGATATATCTAAAGAATGGTCTGAAGGTGATTCTTGAATTTGTTTGTAATGATTAAATGAACATTGTAATCTAAATATTGGATTCAATATTATTGATTGATCCTCTTTATTAAAAGGAATTTTTAATATTTTTTCCTTAAATTTATCTGTGTGGTATAATGATTGAATTACTACATTTATAAAACAGTTGTTTGCACCTTTTGGATTTAATAAAGATACTATTTCTCTATATTTTATTTTTTTTTGAGGAATTTTATAATTATTTCTCATGTTAATATTTCTATTGTCCATTATTGTTTATTTAAAATTACATTTTTTAATATTTAATATTTTTTAACTTTAAATCAGAAATTAATTAATTTTTTATTATTATAAATAGTAATAATAATAATTCTAATATTATTTTTATTATTATCATAACTTATTGCTTTAGAAAAAATCTTATTATAAGGTATATCTTCCCATAATAATTAATAATTTAATATCAAATCAATTATATTTTATTTTATATATTATATCATTTATAATATAACATATATTTCAAAAAATAATTGAATTATAATTTTTTCTTTCGTTAAATCAATATAATTATCTTTTAATTATATTTTTATTGTTTGAAAAAAAAAGTAAATGTTTGATTACTGAATAAATATTCTGATATGATATATTATATAATGAAAAATCAATCTTGTCAGTAAAGATTCCAATTCAATAAAGAATTAGTCATTTATTCTTAATTTATTATTGATTAATAATAATATTTTATTGTTCAATTTAAATTTATTTATTTTTTTTTAATTATATAATAATTATTTTTTCAATAAATAAATAATTCATTGATTTAAAATTGAATATGAAAAAATTAATAAATAATAAATGTTTAAATCAGATACTGAAAAAAATGACGAAAAAAAGAAAAGAAAAAAAGAGAACGAAAATAAAAAATATAATATAATTAATGAATTAGAACCAATAGATATATTTAATCAAATGATAAATATTATTTTGAAAAAAGTTAAATCTTCACATAAAGCAAATTCATCTTATTCCAATATAAGAATATTTGGGATAAACGTGATTAAAAGTATATGTAAAAAATTTAATATAAATGATAAAATTTATTTTTCTAGTATTAATTTATTGGATGAATTATATATATATAAACAATTTACAGAAGATGTTCAAAAAATTTCTTTTGTATGTTTAATTCTTACAATTAAATTTCTAGAAAATGAAGATTGTTCTATTAAAATAGTCGATGAAATTATTAAAAATAATCAAATAACTTTTTATTCTTTTTTTGAAAGTAAAATTATAAAAATTATGGATTATGATTTTATATTATATTCAACTTATGATATTCTTTCTTTTTTATTAGAAAACGGTATAATTTTTGCTCCTGAAAAGGAGTATTTACGTAAATATAATTTTGATGTTAAGAAAGTACATTTAAATTGCTTTAAACATTTAAATTTTTTAGTTGAAAAAAAATTTTTTATCAAATTTCATCCAATAGAAATTGCTTTTTCCATTATTTCTATTAATAGAGAAATGTATGGTTTAAGTGATATTCATATTCTCTTTGAAAGAATTTATCATTTTCAATTTGATAATTATACAAAGTGTTTAGAATACATTAAATCTAAAATTAAATTTAAAAGAGTTATTCATCCCTCCATATAATGTAATAAGTATCATATTTTCGTATATAAATATGTAATAATACAATGAACAACAGAAATAATATAAAATTAGGTAATGTTCATTTTGTAATGAATTATATATTTAATAACATTTATATTCGTTATTATACATTTTTTAAAGTATAAAAGTATATAATGTTATTAATATTATGATTCATAACATCTTTTAAAATAAATATTATATTTTATTTATTTATATTATAAATAAAATGGTATTATGATCTTGATTTAAAAATAAATTCAAATATATATTTTTTATATTATATATTTAAGTAATATTTTATAATGAAAAAATGGGATAAATAAGATTTCAATCAATATTTTAGCTAATGATTTTATCTGACATTCACTTTATTTTTTTACTTCTTCACCTATAACTATTATTTTCATTTTCAATTTCACAAATATAATTTGATTTTTGAAAAAAAGGCATAGATTTATTGAATATAAAATAATTAAGCAAATAATAATAAAAACATTAACATTAAATTTTTCTTTCCTTTTTAATACTCTTTAATTCACTATTTCTAAATAATTTTCTAAAATAATATTTGTGTTCAAAAATAGTAATAATTTATTATTATTTATGTATGTAATTTAAATTTTTTTTTAAGAGGAAAAAAATTAAAAATAATATTAATATTTAATACATTTAATTTATTTATTTTTTGTTGATTAATATAATCTTAAATAAGTGATTTTTTGGAGAAAAATATTTTTCTTCTATTATTTATATATTAATGTCTCAGGTAAATTCTCCTAAAAAAATTAATAATAATAATAATAACAATAATAATGTTTATATTACTCAATTGGCTGTTTTAAGGAATGTAATCATTGATGAAAGAAAAAAAAAGGAAGATTTAGAAAAAAAAGTATTAAAATTAGAAGAAGAAAAAACCTTAATTCAAAAGGAAAATGAGAATATGAAAGAAGATAATATAATGAAAGGAGAATTAATTGAAAAATTAAAAATAGAGCTTAGAAATTATAGAAATAAAAATAAAGGAGTTCAAAAATTTTTTTCAAATTTATTTGAAGAAGAAGAAATCCATGCAGAAGAAAAACAAAAAAAAGAAATAATAGAAGATAAAATAAGTTATTTAGAAAAAGAAAATGAAGATTTAAAAAATAAAATTTCAATAATTGAAAGTGAAAAAAAAACAATAAATAATGAATTAAATAAACAAATTGGAGAATTTGATAAATTTAAAAATGAATATGAAAAAAAATTATCTGAAGTAAATAATAATTATATTGAAAAAATAATGAATTTAGAAAAAGAAATAAATGAAAAAAAAAATATAATAAATCAATTTTCAGAAAGAAATAATTATTTCACTAATTATACAAAAACTTTTGATTCTCAAAAATTAAATTTAGAAAATGAAATAAGTAAATTAAAAACGGAATTAAATGAATTAAAAGAATCAAATAATAATAAAGATAAAACAATATCAGATTTAGTTAAAGATCAACAAAATTTATTAATTCAAATAGAAGAAGCAAATAAAGATAAAGAAGATTTTAAAATGTTAATAGAACAATATAAACTTTTAATTCAAGAATTAACTCCTTTAAATATTAATCATAATTTTATTGGATATATTTTACCAAAATACGAAGATGAAAAAAGAAAAATAATTAATCTTAATTTTGGTAAAGTTCAAGGAGGTTTGTGTTTAAAAATTGAAAATGATAAAGAAATTATTTTAAATAAAAATAATATTAAAGATATGATTATTGATAAACAATTATCTGATAGAATTACAATTATATTTAGTAATGAAAAAGAAATTATTTGTCAATTTTCTTCTAAAGAATGTAAGTTTATTAAACAATTCTTTATTGATTTCAAAAATCAACCTACTATTGTTGAAAAAGCTTTAATGAAAATGTCTTTTGGAGATTTTCTTTATAATTAATTATTCTAAATTTCTTATTATCTAATATATAGAATTATTATTTATAAATATAAAAAAGCAATATTTTGTGTTATTCTTTATTTTTTTTATTTGTTACAATAAATTAGATTATTTATTAAATGCAAAAACTTTTACAATATAATGGAACAAAATATTTTAAACCTTAAAAATTTTTAAAAATAAAATAATTTATAAAATTATGTTTTAAAATAGGAATAATCTATAATAATTCATCTTCAAAAAAAAGATAAGGAATATTAAGATAAAAGGACTATGTTTAGGTTCGAAATAATACAAAGAAATTTCAATTGGGCTTTAAATTATATATTTTATTAGATTTATACTTTCCAATTATGTATACTTTCATTTATTTTCTCTGTTTCATTTATAAAGTTAATTCATATTTGAATATTTTTTTAGTATTTTTCTATTTATGTATTAATTGAAGTTTTTGAATATTTATTTTTTTTTCTATTAAATCAATTAAAATTGTTATTAAGTCTGAAGTATTATTGCAATAAACTGAATTGATTGTAATTTTTCATTTCTATACATTTTGTAGAATATATAAAATGAAGATAACCATTGAGATAAATTAATATATTCACTTTTATTAAAAAATATAATGTTATTCCAAATTTGAAATGGTCTGATTTTGATAAATTTTTTTGAAAACAATTTGATATTATTTAAAAAGTTTTTGTTTTATCTGATATTATGTTAAATTTTGTTATATACTAACTTTATTATATCATTTTTATAATATATTTAAATTTATTAATAATTTTAAATTAAATATATTGTTTAATTTCTTATTCAATATTTCCTTGCATTATTTCTTTTAAAAGATTAAATTTATATTTTTTAAAATTGTTCTCATCAATTAACAATTGATTTGTTATTATTTTTTCATTATTTTTATAATTACTTTTTGTTAATCTAAAATTACTTTTCTTTAAATTATTATATTTTTTTGAAGGTGAATTAAAATGATTTAAATCAGAACTTAAAGAATTATAATCAAATTTTTTAATATTATTACTATGAATATTATTTTTTCCTTTAGAATGATTTAAATTATTATTATTATTTTTAAAACTAAAATTTCTACTTTTATTCCTATCACTAACATTGCTATTACTAATTTTACTTAATTGAACACCAACATTAATTCCTTTGATTTTCATATTATCTTTATTAAAATTATTATCAGTATTTTTTTTAAAAATCTTTTTATTAAAAGCAGATTTAACTTGTCTACTTGTAAAACCTCTTTTAATTCCTTTATTAGTTTTAAAAGAATTAACTTCTGGATTTGATTGAATATTTTTATGAGAAATTTTATAAATAAATTGATTTTCAGTTAATCCATCATATTCACCATAATCTTTTCCTTCACTAATAATTAATCTTTCATTTGAATTTTCTGGTTTTTGAATTGCCCTTTCAACATAAAGAAAAGGAATATTTGAATATATATTTGCTTCATATGAATCTTGAAACATTTCATTAAAAATTACTTTATTTCTATCAGATATTAATTTATTATATTTATAATATTCATTTAATTTACTATTTGTTAGAAAAAAATTTTGATTTAATGTTTGACTCATTTTCTCTTTTTTTTCTGTTGTTGGTGTCATAGGAAATGATATATTTTTTATTTGTAAAGGATTATTTATTTTACTGTTTAATTTCGATAAATATGTTCTTTTATATTGTAAATTATAATTATCATCAAAAGGTTCTAAATTATTTTCTTCAAAATCTATTGTTTTCACAAATTTTGGTTTTTTTCGAAAAAAAGTTTTAGAATTTTTAATGTCTATATATCCTCGAAATATTTTATGTTTTAAAAGACTAACTAATTTTTTATTATTTATTTGATCTTTTGTTAAAGAATTTTTATTTCTTGTTTTCTTATTTGAATACATTATTGATTATTAAAAAATAATAAAAACTTTTAAAATTAAATGCTTTTTTGAAAATTATTTAAAACATTTTACAATAAAATTTAATGGATTCAGTTGAAACTCTTTTTGGAAAAATAACAAAGTTAAAAAATGATCAAAAGCAATTAGAAGAACAATTATCAAATTTAAAATTAGAAATTAATAAAAAGAAAATTGAAGAATTAAATAATTATTGGTCAAAAGATGAAAAAAAAGATGATAATATAAGTGAAAAATTAAAAGAATTAAAAATAAAAATAAACAATCAATTAGTCGTAAAAACAGTAGAACATATATTTCAATATATTCCTTTGGATAATTCATATACAAGAGTTTTTATAAGTGGAGATTTTAATAATTGGGATATGACTGAAATGTTAAGAGATTATTCAAAAAAGGAAATTATATTTATATATAAAGTTAATTTAGATAAAGGATTTGAATATGCTTATTGTTTTTATTCTAATGGTGAAAGATTAATTGATTTTAATCAACCTGAAAAAAAAATTTCTTATAAAGATAATCAAGAATATAATTATATTAATATTCCTAATGATGAAGGTAATTTTATTCAATTTAATCAAATTAAAATTTCTCAAGGGAATGACGCTAAAAAATCTTCTGAAAGCCTTATTAATATTAAAGGAGATGAAAATGAATTTATTAATAATGTTTTTCAATTAAATGAATTAATATATCAAAAAAAAATAGAAATAATGACCAACAAAACTAAATATTCAAATGAGATTATTTCAAAATATAATTCATCAAAACAAGAATCAAAAGATGAAATAAATAATATATATAATACCTTCATGTTAAAGTTTCAAAATAGAATAATTGTATATGAAAATGAAAATTATTTAATAGTAGATTTAAATATGAGAGATCGAACAATAAAAGTAATTAGATTATATGATCCAAATGGAATAAAAGTAGATATTAAAAAGCAATTCACTTTCCGTTTATACACTCAAATTCCATTAAAAAGTATGTTTCATTCTTCATATATATTATCAAAAAATGAAAGTGATATAATATTAAAAGGCCATGAAACTGATAAATCAAACTATATAAAAATATTATATCAACTTCAGCAAGATATATATAATCCAAGAGAAAAGGATTTAATTCCATATAGAATAGAACCTCCAAATGTAAATATAAATGAATATGATTTAGAAATTCAAGATAATTTAATTAGAAATGTTAAACATAGACAAACTTATTCTTTTGTTACTTTTGAATCTGTTAATGTAGGAGATGGTCAAAAAGCAGGTTTAGTTGCTAATGATACAATAAAAGTATATACTACATTATATAATAAAGATATATTAAATATATTACATATTCATTTAAATGATACTAGCCAAGAAATAACAATTGATTCAGAATTTTTAGAAAATAATGAAAATATATTAAATCATAAAATTTTCACAACTGATTCAACAGGAAGAAGATTATCATATAAATTAATATTTAAACAATATAAATTAATAAAAATATATTATTGTATGTCTATAAATTTTATAGATGAACCTCCTTTTCAAGAAATAAGATTTTCTCCAAATGGATATGTAAAAATATTAAAAGGAGAGTTTAAAAATTATTATGGAAAAATAAAGGAATTTCCAATAGGAATGTTAGCAAGAAAAGATAATGAAGAAACAGAATTAAAAAAAATGAAAAGTTTTGGAGAAAAAAAAGAAGGATATTGTGGTGATAGACATTTAGATGGTTTACCTGGATTTGTATTAATTGAAATTATGTTTTATCCTGGAGATGAAATTAAAGAAGTAAAAGATTATATTCAAAGATCTCTTCCTGTTTGTTTTTTAATTCCTTTAAGTCCTAAAGAAGAAATTAGATTTGAAAAAAGTATTGTTATTCAAAATAATAATGAAGTTATGAAAATTTATAATTTTGCTAAAGATTTAGAAAAATATCTTCTTCAACAAAAATTATTAGAACAATTAGATTTAAATAAAACTAAAGAAATTTTATCAGAAGCGGAAAATATTCATGATAATTTTAAAAATTTAGATGATGAATTAATGGATAAAATTAAATATGCTATTGATATTAAAAGTAAAATTATTCCTATTTTACAACAAAGAATTAGATTATTAGTTTTTAGTTCAAAAAAATAAATTAAAAATAAATTAATTAATTAAAATAGATATATTATATAGAATAATTAAAAAAATTTATAAAAATTATAAAATGAATAAAAATCAAAAAATTATAATAATAAAAAGGAATTTAGAAAAAAAAATAATAAAATAAATAATAATATTCCTCTTTTTTAAAGCAAATATTGATTAAAAATATAATTCAAATTCATTAAGATAAATAATAATAATAAAAAATCCTTAAGTGAAAATAATAATATATATAAAAATGGATTGATAATTTTTTAAGTTGAGAATATAAATAAAAATTAGATATACTATTTTTTTATATGAGTATAAAAACTATGAAATATTTAAATTAATATTATATGTCTTTAGTTTAATAATGTTATAATTTTTTATTTTTTATTATTTCAAAAAATAGTTGATATCTATTTTATTTTCATCAATATCATCCTCTGTTTCTGATTCTGATTCTGTTTGTTCATTTTTCTTTTCTAAAGTTTCTTTTTTTACATTTTTATCTTTTTTATTTATTGAAAATATCTCTTTGGATTTATTTTTTTCTTTTATTTTTACTTCTTTATTTTCTTTGTTATTAAATTTGTTTTTATTTTTTCTTTTATTAATTTTGTTTAGTTTGTTATTATTATTAAAATAAGTATTATTATTAATGGTCATAAAAAGTTCCTTATATAAAAATGTATTTTTTATTTGAGTATATTTTCTAATTAAAACATTTTTTTTATTTCTTTGTTTTATATTATTTTGACAAATATCTTTCCAAAAATTAATAAAACTATTATTTCCACCGTTGTTTAATTTTAATAAATAATAAATTGTTGTAAAAGCAGTGAAAAATTTATTTTTGACATTTAATGAACTCTTTTTATTATGTTTTAAAATGATTTGCTTTTTTAATTCAGTTCTATTATTATTTGAAATCTTTTTTAAATAATATAAATATATTTTTTCTGATAAATAATATTTTTGAAAGTAATTAAAACAACATAAAATTGTATTTAATTTATTTTTAACTAATTTTTGTACAGAATTATTATTTAATAAATTTTTAAATAATTTTTTGTCTTCTTCCAAGACATATTTTTTATTAATATCTACAATTAAATCTATATTTAAAAAATGTTTAAAAATATTATTATTATTAATTTTACTTTTCAAAATGATATTTTGATAATGTTTAATTAAATTTAATATATAATTATTATTTTCCTTATTATAAGTCTTTATAATAATTTCCTTAAATAAAGTTAAGATACTACTTTTGTTAACATTAATTTTACATAATTCACATAATTCATTATTTAAACATTTATCTAAAAGAGATTCATTTTTTTTTTTAATAATACAATTTTCTATCATTTTTTTTATTGTTTTCTTATTTTCAATAAATAAATAAAAAGAATCTTTCTCAAAAATTTGATTTATAAAATTAATTGGCGAATAAGTTTTTGTATTTATATTATTAATAAGATTTTCATTAATTATATTTAAATCAGTGACTAAAAAATTCTTTTTATTTTTCAATTTTTTAGGAGAAGTCTCTTTGAGAATATAAGATATTTCCTCTTTATAATTTGATATTATTTCATTGAATTCATTTTTATTAATTCTACTACCTTTATTAAGGCCTCTATGATTTTCATATTCATTTTTTGTTAATAATCTCTTTTTTTGAATAAATTTTGCTTTTTTTTTATATTCTTTTTCTATTTGGGTAATTATATTTTTTGATTTATTTATACTAATATTAGACATTTTATTTGAGGACGTTTGCCTAATATTAAATTTTTTTTTATTATTTTTTTTCTTTTATTATTTACACTATTTATTTATGTTAATAATTAAATTTTAGGATTAAATAAATCCAAAATTTTAATTTTTTATATAAAAATGTTTAAAATATTTTTTTTAATTCATAGTTTATTTTTCCTTTTCACAATATCTTTTGAAATATATAATGTTTTTGTATTTTAAATTCATACTTTTTATTCTATTTTTAGTAAATAGTTTATTTCCAAAATATTTCTTATAATTCTTTATTTTTCAGTTGAACAAATTGTATTTATTGGCATAATTAAAAATTTTAAAATTTTCTTAAAAAATAAAAGATTAACCCTTTTTTAATAATATTATTTATTTTCTAAAAATTTTTCCTTTTAATATCATTTGTTTTATATAAGAAATAAATTAATTAATTATATTAATTAAAACATATATTTAATACAATTACCTTATCTAATATATTTTTCAAATATTCTTTTTTTAGGTAATCATTAAATTATTTATTATTAATTTTTTAATGAAGCATTATTTAATTTATTCCTACACAATATTTTTGAAAATTATCATAAACTTTTGTTCTCCAATTATTTATAGAATTATTTATTAATTCATTACATTTATTTAGTAATTCCTCATCTTTATTAATAGCCAATAAAAATTTATCTTTTAATATTTTCAATATATTATCTTTATCATGAAAACTATTTAAATCATGATAAATATCACAAAATAACTCAACCATTAAAATAACTGTATCATAATTTTTTCTTATAATTTTAAAACCTTTAAAAAATAAATCTTGAAAAAGAAAAAAATAATTAGATTCAATTCCTCCTATTAATTCAATAAAATCATTAGAAAATTTAAAAGGAGCTCTTTCAAATTTTATATTTCCTGGAGTTTTTTCAAGTAAAAAACCAAAATCTATATGAATGATATTTCCTTCTTCATCAATTAAAATATTTCCATTGTTTCTATCTTTAATTTCAAAAAAATAACATATTAAAGAATAACCAACAAAAGAAGAAACAAAATTAGTTATTGCTTTTTTAAATTCTTCACTATCTTTTCCAAATTTGAAAATAAAATAATTTTTTAAATTAGAATCATAATAATTTAAATTATTATTTTTTATTCCACTTACTGATTCAAAAGAATATTTATCTTCATAAGGAAAAGTTATTTTATTAATTTTTGCTATTGAAACTGAATTTATTATTGTTTGTAAAAAGCCACCTGAACTATTTGAAATAACATTAAATGTTTTTAAATGAATATTTAATCCTTCTTCACTGAAAAAGTCATTAAATAAATTTAATATTTGACTTATGAAAAAATCTTGTCTTAATTCATCTCCTCCTTTTATTATTGAAGAAATTATTTTTCTATTTGGATAATTTGAATTTTTTCTATATTTTGATTTATTTAATATTATTTCTTGTAATTCATTAAAATTATAATTTTTAAATATTCCTGCAGTTTCAGGATATATTATTTTATCTTCATTATTATTAATTCCTATATTATTATTATTCTCATTTATATTTGGATTATTATTATTTAAAGGAAATTTAATATTATTAAAAGATGATTGAAATTTATTTATATTATTATTATTAATTTTAGTTGAATATTCAAATATTATTTGACAAGGAACTCTTTCATTTGTGCTTATTGGATAAGAAAATTTATCATCAATTCTTAATAATTTATCTTCATCATTTACTTCAAAAAATGATAAAGGATTATATATATAACTTGGTAAATATTCTTTATTTAATAAAAGTATAAAATCTTTTAAAGATGAATCTCTTCTTTCTCTTGGAACTGCTCTTAAAATATCAGAAATATTTACAATATCATTAATAAAATTGATTTCACTGAAATATTCTAACCATTTTAAATTATTTTTTACTTTTTCTTCTAATTTTAATTTCTCATTTTTTCTTTTATTTAAAAATAACTTATTCCATTTTATTTTTCCTTCTTCTTGATATAACTCTCTTACATTATCTAATTTTGTCATATTCTTTTTGATTAATTCTTCAACGTTATTATAAAAATTAAATAATGGAGTATATATATTCTTTAAATTTATAATATTATTTTCATTATTTTTATCCTCTTTTTTTTCCCATAAATTAAATATTTGAATTATTAATAATTGTAAATCTTTCATATCAATATGTTTTTTATAACAATTTTTACATGAAAAAATATTTAGAATAATCAAATGTCCTAATTGTTTTGATAATTTAATTTCTGATATTATATAATTAAAAACTATTTTTGCTAAAAAAGGATATTCTTCATTTTGAATAACATAAAGTCCAAATAAAATAGGAAATAATTGAAATTTGAAGTCATTTGATATTTTTGATATTATATTTAATTTTTCATTAATTAAATGTATAGTTTCTTCATCATTTTTTTCATAAGTATATATTTCAAGAATTGCTTCAATTGCAGTTTTATATTCATTATCTTGAGAATGATTTAACTAAATTTATATATTTTTATTACCTTATTATTATTATCTATTAAATAATCTGTTAAATATTTTTTATTTTCTATCATTTTCAAATAAATGAATATTTAATAAAATATTTATTTAAATTAAAATTAATAAAAAGTATTACAACATAAATTTATTTTTCAAAAAAAAACAATAAATATTTTAATATAAATTAATATTTTTCATTGATTAATTCATTATCATCATAATGAGTATCAATAAGTCTAACATTTTCACTAAAAATATTATAATATATATATTACTCTTCAATTAAGTCTTCATCACTAATAGGAACTTGATGAATATATTTTTCTTCAACATTAATACAAGGATTATTTTTAACTCTAAAAAATATTAAAAGTGCAATAAAAGCATATATCTAAATAAAATATATTTTAATATAATTTTTATACAAATGAACCCATTATTAATATTATTCCAGCTCTTATTTTTTCTCCTGGTTTTATTTTAAAATTTTCTACATTTGAAAAAGCCATTATTGAAAGAATAAAAAGAACTATAAATCCACATATTGAAATAATAAATAAATAATTCATTAAAAAAGTTCCATTTTCTAACATTTGCATATTTATAATTTAAATTTTTTTTTTTTAATAATAAAAAAATTAAATTATTTATATACGAGAATAATTTTCAGAAGAAAAAATTTTTTTTTTTTATATGAAAAATTATTAAGAAACCTTAAAAATTCGTTTTGAACTTCCTTTACTTAACATATCATGAATAATATCTTTTTTTAATTTATTTGGCTGACACTATGTATCAATTTTTTCCATTAAAGGTTTCACTTTCTTTTTTTTCATTATATAAAATATTATTTTTAATGAAAATATTTAGATTCTTCTATTATATGACTTGAATTTGTTTTTTATATGTTTTTCTCTTATATCTTGTTTATATAAATCATTTCATTCTAATTTAATATTATATAATGGTGCTTTTTTATGGAATTTACTATGTTTTTTTTGAAACACTTCTTGCTTTTTTTTTCGGTTTAACAATTTTAATTATTTTATTTGAATTTATATTATCTGAATTATCGCCTGGTAATATTTTTTTATTATTTTTTCCAAATTTATCTCCTTTTTTTTCAATTATATCATAATTAAATATTGTTCCATACATTGTTCTATAATCTATTGTAGATAAAAATAAATTTGTATTTTCAATATATATTATATTTAATAAATGAACTGCTTTTTCATATACTTTATTTTCAAAATTTGTTTTGAAATCACTTCTTTTTATATTTTTTTGAATATTATCATTAATCAAACCATTAAATTTTTTAATTTCTTCTGGATTTTTAATTTCATTTATTTTTTTTTTTCTTATTTTATCATTTAATTCATCATTTGATGGAATTTCATTATAAATCTTATCATTTTTTACTCCCATTAAATTTAATTTATATTATAAAAGTTTATAATTCAATAAAAAAAATAGAAAAAAAAAGAAAAAAAACTTATACATTTAAAATAGAATATTAACATAATAACATAAAATTTAATAAAACCTCCAAAAAAAAAAAAAAACAAAAAAAAAAAAACAAATAACAAATAACAAAATCAATACGAAACTCTAAAAAGCCTAATCAAAAAAACCCTAAAAAAAAATAAATAAAAATATATTATTCCTCCTCCTCATTATCATCAATAGGTTTTTCTTCGTCTTCAACACCAACAGTTTTATTAGAAACAATTTCTTCAGCCTTAAACCCAACCATCATTTTTTTAAACTCTTGAAAATCAATACATCCATCTTCATTTTCATCAATATCTTTTAAAATTCTTTTCCAAGTTTTATCATTTCCTCCAAAATATTGTTTAATTTCTCCAATTTCTAAAGTACCACTTCCATCTTTATCAAACATATCAAAAGCTTTTTTTAATCTATCTTCAGTTAAAATTTTTTGTGAATCAATAACACTAGTTAAAAATTCATTATATGATATTGTTCCTGAATTATCTAAATCTAAACTTTTAAAAAATTGATTTAATATTTCTTCACTTATTACTCCTCCATATAAGTTTTCTATTTGTTCTACAAATTCTTTCTTTGATATTAAACCTGAACCATCATAATCAAATTGTTTAAATACTTTTTTTAATTCTTCTTCTTCTTTTTTTAAATTAAATTGTGTTGAAATAAATTGAAGTACTGCTTGTTTAAATCTATTTTGTTGAACAAATTGTGCCATTCTTTCTAATATTTCTAACTTATTTATTTTTAAACTTGCTGTTTTATTAAATAATAAATTATTAAACCAAGGATCATTTAAACATTCTTCAGCACTAGGCCTTTTTCTAGGATTTTTTTCAAGCATTTTTTTAATTAAAGAAATAGCTTCTTTAGAAATATCTTTCCAACTTTCTTTTTCAAATAATAATTTACTATTTTGAATAGCACTATATATATCATTACTAGAAGGCCCATTAAAAGGAGGATAACCACATAATAAAATAAATAATATTATTCCACAAGACCAAATATCACATTTTTCATCATAATTTTGACTTATTACTTCTGGCGCTATATAATATGGTGTTCCTATAAATTTAGTTAATTTCTTCTTTTTAGGTAATTCTATTGCTGTTCCAAAATCAATTACTTTTAAATCTTTTCCATTTGACATTAACATTATATTTTCTGGCTTTAAATCCCTATGAACTATATTATTTGAATGTAAATAATTTAATGTTTGTAATATTTGTCTTATTAATTTATTTGCTTCTAATTCACTAAAAAAACCCTTTTCTGATATTGCTGAAAATAATTCTCCTCCATCACAAAATTCATTTACTATATAATATTTTTTCTTATCTTCAAATATTTCAAATATATTTACTATATTTGGATGTGATATTTTCCTTAATATTTCTATTTCATACATACTTGAAGATAATTTCTTATTTACTATTTTCATTGCTCTTATTTCACCTAATTGTTTATGTTTTACTTTTTTTACTTTACCATATGTTCCTTCACCTAAATTTCCTAAAACTTGATAAAATTGAGTAACTGGTTTTTTGCTTATTTTTATTAATTGAGTTTTTGGAAGAATTAAAGGAATATTTTTTTTCAAACCTTTATCACTTAAATGTCTTAATGGAGAATGATATACTCCTTTATTATGATTATTATTATTATTATTATTATTATTATTATTATTACCATTATTATTATTATTTTTGTTCATTGATTTTTCAAAACTTTCAGGCTCTTCTAATTTATTTACTGTTCTTTTTGGTTCTAAAGTTAAATGAATATTATTTGAAGAATTATTATTATCATTTTCATTGTTTTTATTTTCTTCATTTTTATTTCCATCTTTATCACCATTATTTTTAAAAGAAAAATTTTTATTAATATCATTACCATTATTATTATTATTATTTCCATTAATATCATTAATAATATTATCATTAGGTAAAACATTACTTAACATAATATCATTAATATATTTATCTATTTTTTCTTGATTAACCATAGAATGTAAAATACCATTAAAATCCACATTATTTTCTTCTTCTAATTCTTTTCCTTGTTCAGCACCATTAAAATTGAATTTTAAAGTATTTTGAGAATCTTGTGAAGATTCAGAGCCTTCACTTTCAGAAATATTTTTATTATTATCATTTATATTTTCAATAGTTTCAATATTTGGATTTTTATTAACATTGATAATACTATCATTACCTTCTTTTTTTTCTTCTTCATTAATTAAAGACAAATTATTATTTTGGTTTTTTTTCTTAATATCAGAATCCATATTAGATTCATTTTTTTTCATTTGGAAAATTTTCATAAGACTTTTTTTATCTTCATAACACCAATCAAATTTTAAATTATCTTTAGTTAATCGATATAAATTAGCAGAATTATTTAATAACCTTAAAAACAATCCTCTAACATAATCATAATGAGGTCTATCTTCGAATTTTAAAGTTTTACAATAATTTAAATAAACTATAATTTCTTCAGGTAAACCAAAGCATAAAATTTCAGTTGGAATTTGTAATTTTTTTTCCATGATTCTAGTATATTTATCTTTTCCATCTTTTAAACCTTGCCAAGGTAAAATTCCTTTTAAAAAAAATATTAAAACATATCCTATACTTTCTAAATCATCTCTTCTACTTTGTTCAATACCTAAATGAGTATTAATAGAAACATATCTTGCAGTTCCAGTTAAAGTTCTTCCTTCACGATAAGGAATATGTGAATGTGTTTTTGGATTCTTAAATCTTTTACTTAAACCAAAATCTATTAAATATACAATATTTGAATTTACTCCAGTTCCAATTAAAAAATTTTCAGGTTTTATATCTCTATGAATATAATTATGCTTATGTAAATTTTCTATTCTATTTAACATTTGAATTGCTAATAAACTTACTGTTATTACACTAAACTTCTTATTATCACAATATTTTAATAATTCAATTAAATTAGGTCCTAAAAATTCAAGTATTAAATAATAAAATTCTAAACATTCTCCAACACCATAAAATTTAGGAACACCTTGACATATATCTTGACTTATAATAGATATACCACTTATATCAGAACCTTGTGGTATATTTAATAATTCTGAATATATTTTACTTTCAATTTTTACTTGTGGAGTTTTTTGATTTTTTTTTAATTCTTTTTTTACTGCTACTTCAGAATTTCCTCTCATATCATATGATAAATATATTTGACCAAATGCTCCATTTCCTATTTTTGTTAATATTACAAAATTATCTACTAATATATCTTTTGATTTATCTATTAGTTGTTTTGTACTTTTTTCTGTTGAATTTGTATCATTGTTTAGAATACTACTCTTTTTTCCTTCGTTTTTTTTACTTTTTGAATTTGAGTTTTCATTCGAGGAATTAGCTCTTGAAGGTTTTTCTTCTTTTTTAGAAGTTGAGTTATCACTCATTTTTTTTTTTTTTTTTTTGAATAATTTTTTTTTAATTGTTTTTTTATTTTCTTATATTATTTGTTTTTTTATATTTCTGTTAATTTGTGGATGTAATATTTTAATTTTATTTATAATTTTTGTTTTGGTTTTTATTTGATTTTTTTTAATTTGTTGTTTAATTTTTTTTTATTTTTAGAATAATTTCGAAAATGAAGAAACATTATTTTTTGTTTATAAATTTTATTATTTTTTCCTTCAATGTTGATATAAATTAATAATTTGTTAAAAAAAATCATTGTTTATACCATATTAATTAATTAAATAAAATATTTAATTTGATTAATTAGAAACATACTTATATAAATTTAGTCGAAATATAATAAGTAAATAATATGAATTTAAGATGGATTTTATGTTTTTTGGAATATACTAATTCATTTTTTTCAAAAATTTTTAATATTTTAAATATGATTTAAATTATTATTATTTTAAAAAATTAGGTTTAGAATATTATGTATTTTTAAAACAATTATATGATTAATTGAATTATTTAGCTTAAATAAAATTAACTTTTACATAAATAAAAAATAAAATTCAATATAATAAAATAAATAAAAATATTTATTTAATAAAATGAATTAATTATTAATTTTACTAAGTAATGAAAATTTCATCAAAAATTAGCTTCTTTGATTTTTTGATGAATTATGTAATAAAAAATTTTAATTAATTTAAAATATAGGGAATTAGAATGCCAGAAATGAATAAAAATTTAGCTTTTTCATCAAATAATCTTCAAACTAATGTATATAATTTAGCAAGTTATTTAAAAATAGAAACATCAAAAAATATTAAAAAGTCAAAAAGTAAAATTTAACTATTGATTAAATATAGTTTTAGCAGATAATATTTTTGCAATGTTTGTAGTAAATGATAATAATAAAATTAAAAATACAATGAATAGATTATTATACATTTATGAAAAAAGTTTGAAAAAAAAAAAATTAAATTACTTTCTCAAGTATAAATTAATAATAGAATTAATGAAGAAAACAATAACACAATATTTTTATTTTTCTTTAAAAAAACAAGATATATATAATAAATTATATGACACAAAAAAAAGAGAAAATAATTTAAATGAAATAATAAAAAAAACAAATGAAGAACAAAATAAACAATGTACTTTTTCACCAAAAATAAAATCTAAATTTAATCCTATTCACAATTATTGTATTTTTACTTCTACTCCATTAACAATGAGAAATTACTTTGCCAAAAATAAAATATTTTTAGAAGAAAGTAAAGGACAATCTACTTTATCAGGGACAATAAATAATAATAATAATAATATAGAATATAATAGTTTATATATTAATTCAAATAGAAAAAGAAATAAAAAAAATAATATATATGAAAATAAATCAAATGATAATATTATTAAAATTCCAGTTTTTAATGTTTCAAATCATTTTAAAAATACAAAAGAAAAAAATCATTTTAGAAAAATAAGTTCAAATGTTAAAAAAACAAATGATAATAATATTAATAAAGTTAAAACTGAAAATAATTTATTTCAACCATTTAATTTAACATCAATTCAAGAAAATTTATCTTTATTATTTTCATCAAGATTAAAGAATAAGAAAGAACAAAAAATTGAAAATAAAACAGAAAAAATTGAAAACATGAAAAATAAAATATTAAAACAAATAAACATTTCAAATTCAACAATAACAAACGATAAAGTATCAAATTATATTACAATAAGTAGAACAGAGCATTTAAGTACTTTAAATTTAGAAGATAAAAATAAAAATGATAAAAGAAAAAGTTACTCAAATGATTTTAATAACTTTAAAAGGAAAAATAATAATATAAATTCAATTAAAAATACATATTATTTTTCACAGAGAAATGAAATATCATATGAAAGATATAGTCATAGAATAAATAATACAAATAATTTATTAAATAATTATTTAGAATCACAAGATGATACTTTAAAGAAATTATCTTTTCAAAATTCAAAAAATAAAACAGCAACACTTTATTTTGAAGGGAATACAATTAAAAATAATAAGAATAATTTAAAAATTGTTTCTGAGGTAGTTAATGAGAAATTCAATCAAAATGAAAATGAATCAAATAGAAATGTTTCTAATAATAATTCTAATCAGATGATTACACTTCAAACAATTTCTGATTCGAAGTTATTTGATCTTGCTAGTAAATATGTTAAAACTGATGAATCTTTGGAAAGATTTAGATATTTAAATAAAATAGGAAAAAAAAAAGGAAGTTTAAAATTTAAGAAATTTACTGGATCTCCTATTAATTAGCATTTTGTAAAAAAATTTAATCTAATTATTTCATTTTTTTTTTTTGAGAAAATAGTAAGAGTTTATAAAAGAATTTAATTTATTTATTTATATTTACAAAATTATAAAACAATTATAAAAAAGAAGAATTTTTTATTTTTAATTATTAACAATAATAAATTAAGATTAAAGTAATAGAAAAATACTCTTATTTTTAAAATCTTTTTTAATTTATTTAGAGTATAAAATATATAAAAATAAAAATAATTAGTTAAAAAATATAAATACAATTAATTAATATACATTTATTTAAAATGTTATAACATATAATTCTTTTACTTTTCATTAAATAAAAATATAATATAAAAAATTTACTCTAACCTTAAAAAATTAATATAAATAATTCTTAGGATTCTTTATTAATAGATTTTAAATTAAAAATGAATAACTCAAAAATAGAAAAAAATTTTAATATAAAAAATCCAAAAAAAGCCCAAAAGTATTTTGAAACAAATATAAAAAAACCTAAAACCCATCATATAGAGACAACTCATTTAAATAAAAGTGATATAATAAATAAAAATAATTCAGATTCAACATCAGATACAAATAATGAATTACAAAAATTTTTTTTTAAAAATTTCATTCATAAAAAAAATAAATTTACACTTCCAAATACTACAATACAACAATCTTTAAATTTTAGTTCTAATAATTCAAATATCACAAAAACAAAATTTACAACTGATATAAAAGGAATAAATAAGCCATTATTAACAAATACATTATTAAAGGATAAATTAGAATTATTTTATAAAAATAAATTAAAAGTTTCTTTACTATCAAAAAGAAGTATTATACCAGAGAATAAAGAAATAAGTGATATATTATCAGAAACAAATAAATTAGAAGATAGATTAAATGAATTAAATATTATAGAAAAAGATCCTGAAAAAGAAGAAATGAAAATGTTATATAGAACAAATTGTTTAAATGAGCAAATAATATATGATAAATTTTTTGGTGAATTTTTTGGTTTTATTGCTACTACATTTAAAAACAGAAAAAAAGAAAATAATAATAAATTACAAATAAAAATAAATGAAATAGAAGAAAAAATAGATAAAAAAATCCATTATTTTGGAATATATACTGGTCACAAAGGAATAAATATATCAAAATATCTTAAAGAAAACTTAGGTAAAACTATTTTAAATAATAAATTAAATTTAATATCAAATCCAATTCAAACAATAAAAGATTCTTTTTTATCAATAGATAGAAAAATTATAAATAATGCATTTGAAAATCAAAAAAATTTAATTCCTTATGAAAAAGGAGGATCATGTGCTCATATATTAATTAATATTAATAATAAAATATATATTGGAAATTGTGGTAATTCAAGAAGTATTATATCATCAAAGTTAGGAAAAGAAATAAATAATTTATCAATTGATCATGTTCCAAATGATGAAATAGAAAAAAAAAGAATTGAAGAACATGGAGGTAAAGTAATTAAAAAAAATAATATTTATTTTATTAATCCTAGTAATTTTCCTTTTAGTAGATCAATAGGAGATTATGAATTAAAAAATAATAATAAAACTAAAGGAATTATTGTTTCTGAACCAGATATAATTGTAATTGAAAGTAATTGTGATATGGATTTTATATTAATGGGAGGATTTGAAATTTTTTTATATATGAAAAATGAAGATATATGTAAATGTGTATTTAACTCCTTTTATAAAGGAATTAAATTAAATTTAGATTATTATAAAATTTTAAATTATGTTGGTACTTCTATTATTGAAACTGCTATTGATTATGGAGCTAAAGATAATTTATCTATTGTATTGTTGATTATGAAAAATTTATATAAATTATTTATTAATAAAGATATTAAAACTTTGGAAAATATTATTAAAAATATTAATATAAATACTAAAGATTGTTATAATTTATATACTCCAAATAAATTTTATGGATATAATCTTTTTGAATTAAATAAAGCTAAGACTATTATTTCTAGTGATGATAATGATAATAGTATTGATAATGAAGAAAATAATGTTAAAGTTGAAAAGAAAAAAAAATCTTTCTTCAGTTGTTTATGTTTCAATTAAAGTTTATTAATATTTTAGTTATTATAATATAATAATCTATTTATTTGTATATATAATGTATTGTAATTAATTATTATAATAACAAATTTAATTTTGAAATACCCTATAGAAAATAATTTTTATTTTTTTTATTTAATTCTTTTTTGCATTTAAAAAAAATAATATAATAATAATATTTGATTTTAAATTAACAAAAAAGATTACATATTAGATAAAAATAGATAAAAATTATTATAAAGCAACTCTTGAACAACAATATTGAACCAATATTTCATTATAAATTACTTATAACTTATATATTAATTTATTTAATTTATATATAGGATAATTAATACAAAAAGTAATGAATAATTATAATAGATAATTCTATAATATCAATTGTCTTTTATTTTTATTTTTTTATCATAATTAAATTCTGAATGAAGAAATTCATTTCTAAAAGAATCATCCAAATTATGAACAATTGAATATCTACTTTCTTTACTTTGAATATTATTATTTTTATCTAAAAGAGTTTGATTTCTTTCTCCTATTTTATTTTTCTTTTTTGATTTTCTATGTTTATATTCAGGATAAGATAATATAATCATTTTTTTCTTTTTATCATATTTAAAATTTATTTCATCTAAAGTGGTTTTAATCTGATTAAAATATTTTGTTAATTCTTCATCAACAAAATCTTCAATATTTTTTCCTATAATTTTACTTTTACAAAAATTATATAAAATTACAAAAAATAAAATAAGATAACCAAAAATACCAAAACAAATTGAGATTAAATATAATTTTTTTCCTTTATTATATCTTGGAGAATAATATAAAATTATAAGAAAAATAATGAAAATTAAAATTGAAATTAAAACAAAAATATAAATCCATTTTTTTATTATTTGCTTTTCAAATTTAGCTTTTTTAATATGTCCTAAACAAACAACTTTTTCACATTCTGTTAATATATAATCGAAATTTTCTTTTGTAATAAATGGTTTTAATGCTTTTTCATCATAAACATCATGTACAAAATAAAATATTTCTTCTGATTGAGGGATTTTTATTTGATGAATTTTATTAATTTCTTCAAATTCCATTATTTAAAAAAGGAGAAATGTCTAAGTTTGAAAAAAAAAGAATTATTTATTTGTTAATTTTTATTTATATTAATTAATTATTATATATATATGTTTTTAATAAAAATAAAGATAATGATTAGAAAGAATGTATTTATTAATGATATAGACCCAATGAAAAAAACAAATATAAATAAAAAAAGATTAATTATTTCTTCTTCAGTTGTTTATTATTTTGATAAACCAAATAATAATAAAAAGAAAGTAATTCATAGAAGAAATTTAAGTGATTTTATTTTGCCTGATTCAAATAATATAAGTCAAAATACTTTTTCAAATGAAATTTTAAGCGAATCAAAAACTCAAAGTGAATCTATATCTAATTCAACTTCTTATTATAATTATAATAATGATTCTTCTAATTCAAATTATAGCAAAAATTCTCGGAGTTGTGATAAAAATATTTGTTATATTAAATACAATAAAAAATTAAATAAATTAAATCAATATAATTCTTGGAGAGTTCCTGTTATTGAATTAGATAAACTTTCTATTGATTATATTAAGAAATTTAAAGAAAAAAAAAAAGAAGTTGAAAAAGAAATGTATAATATTAAAAAAGTTATTATAATACAATCTTTTTTTAGGATGTATCGTTTAAGAAAAAATATTTTTGATAATTTAATGAATTTTTATAAAAAAGGAGCTGCTGGTTCAAAAATATTTAATATTGTTTTAAATTGCTATAAGAATCTTTTTTCAAATGTTATTAGAAATATTAAATTATTTAGAAAACATAAATATTTTATTAATAAAGAAGAAAATGAATTATTAATAGAATTACATAATTCAAATATTTATAATATAAAAGATGTGATTAATTTTTTTAATAATTTATTAAAATTGGGAAATATAGATATACGTAATATAAATAATAATACTCAAAGCCCAATTAATCAAAATATATATATTTCTAATAATAATTATACTTCTTGGAGTTTAAATTCGGAAATATAGATAAAATAATATAATTTTTTTTGATTTTTATATATTTTTATGAAACCGAAATTTATTTAAATTTATTAACTTATATAAATCTCCATCAATTTATCTTTCAAATAATATATTTTTAATTATAACATTAAATACTTAAATTTATATATAGATATATTTTATATTGCAAATAACTTTGTTCTAAAAATAGAAAATAACAATAACTCATAAAAATATTAGTTTCAGATTTTTTTAAGAACTTAATTTTATTTGTTTATAATCAAATTTAAATATTTAAAATCCAAATTTAATGGTCATTTTCAATTTGATTATTTGTTTAGATATATTATTGTTTTTTTCTATTTGTTTCTAATTTATTTTTTTGATTAAATTCATAAATATAATGTAATATTATATTTTAAGTATTTCATTTCCTTATTATTGATTAAAAGTTTTTTGAATTAATTAAATTTCAAATGAATAACCTTATTTTTATTTAAATAGATTAAGTGAATTTTTTAAAAATAATTTCTACTTTAACAATATAATTATAATTATTCAAAAAAATAATAAAAAATTGATTATGAATGAATAAAAAGAAATTTTTTTAAAATATTATTAAAATTATTTAATAATATTTTTAAACCCCGAAATTTTTTCAATAAAAGATATTTATTAAAACAAGATATAACATGATGGAATTTTTTATCAAACATTTTAATTTTTTCCAAATATCTTTTTAATAATTTACTTATATCCTTTATTTCTATATCCGTTTTTTTTATTATAATTATTATTATATTTTCCATAATAATTATTATCATAATTATTATGTCCATCATAATTATTATAATCATTATAATAATCTTTCTTATTTTTATAAGAATCATAATTATAATCATTATAATAATTATCTTTCTTATTATTATTATAGTAATTATCCTTATATTTTGTTTTATCATAATAATTATTATGATTTCTTACTTTATTATTAGGATATCTATTTCTATTATTATTATTTTCAACTATAATATCATTGTCATTGTTAATTTCTTCTATTTCATTTTTTTCTTCTGCTTGATTGAAAATATTATTACTCTCTTTTTTTATTATTTTCATTTTTGAAGGAGGAGTGCTTTTGTTATTATTATTTTGATTCTTATTTTCGTTTAAAGAAATTTTAAAATCAACACCATCATATAAATTATCACAGAAGTTATTTTCTTCATTTTTAAAATCAACAAGTTTTTCTTTGGAAAAATATTCTTTAAATTTTAAATAATGTTCACAAGAGTCAATAGTATTATTTATTGGATCATCTATTCCTTTTTGTCTAGATTGATATATTGCATCATTAACTGTTAATTTTTGTTTAATTCCTCTTGGATCTACTAATTCAAAAGTAGAAAAAAATTCATATACTTTATTTCTAATTTCTAAATTATTAACTGTAATATAACATATTTTATTTCTTTTCTTCATTGAATATTTTTTTTCTAGTTTACATATTAAAATATCACTTTTGATTTGTCCTTCAAAATTTTTCTTTAATATTTCAATAATTTTATTATCACTTAAACTTTCTGGAATGTTTTTAATCACTAATCTTGAAGAAATTTCTAAAAAATCTAATGACTTATTAATGTTATTATCTTCTTTATTTTCTTTCATTTATTTAAAAAATTAATAATTAAATTTAATTGTTTATTAAAGAATTATTAAAATATTCATAATTTATTTTATCATAATTACAATATATATATTCATTAAAAATTAGAAAATACAATTATCAAATAATATATAGATATAACCAATAAATAAATATTTGATCAAAATAATTATTCTTACATACCAAAAGTTTTCATAAAAATATTATACATTTATATTATTAAAACTTTGAAATATATTTTTCAACTAATTGCTCAATACTAAATCTCTTATCAATATTTTTATGTAAACAATCTTTCATAAGAGAATAAAGCAAAGATGATTCATTGATATCAATAGCATTACCATCAATATTATCTTTAATATAATTAAAATTAGATATAATATTATTTGGATAAAAAGAAATTGGATGATAAATAATACTATATTTAATATCTTCTTTTTCACCTTTTTCAAAAGGTAATTCACCATAAATTATAGAAAATAAAGTAATTCCAATTGCCCAAATATCAACTTTAAAATTATAATCAATATGTTTAATTAATTCAGGAGCTTTAAAACATAAAGAACCATAAGGATCATTTGAAAATTCATTTTTACCTAAAATTCTACTTAAACCAAAATCTAATATTTTAACTGCATCTATTGGAGTTCCTTTAATATTATTATTATCTTCTTCATTTAAATTATAATTTTGAGTTACCATAATATTAGTTGATTTAATATCTCTATGAATTATTCCATATTTATGTAAACATTGTACTCCTTTTAATATTTGAAATGATATATTAATTAAATTAGATTTACTATTTATATATTCATTTGATTTATTTTTTTGAAAATATGATTGTAAATCTGAGCCTTTAATATATTCAAAGACAAAAAAGATTTTTGTTTCACTTTCATACCTTTGTATTGTTTTAATTATATTTTTGTTTTTTATATTATGTAAACAATTAAATATAGTACTTTCCCATCTATTTATTTTATATTCTTCTTCAGTTGGATTTGTTTTTAAAACAATTTTAATTGCATATAATTTTTTATCTTTTTTTCTTTCTCCTAATAAAACTTGTCCAAATTTTCCTTTTCCTAATTCACATTTAAAAGAATAATAATCATTTATATCTTTATGATGAATATTTTTATTAAACCAATTATAAAATATATCAGCATCTTCTTGGTTTTCACATATAAATGAATATTTCTTATTAAAATTATGTAATGTACTTGAAAAGGTTAATATAATAAAAGAATTAATTATTTCTTTTTTAGCAAAAAGAGAAAATATTGGTATTATTTTTTTATATAAATATGTATTTCCACTTTTTTTGAAATAAAAAATATAATAATTAACTAAAACTAATTTTATTTTTTGTTCTAATTTTTTTCCTTGTTTAAATTTATAAACTTTAATTTCTTTTTTATTTCCATTTTGATAAATTTGCCTATATGAATTTAAAACAGTAGAAGAATATTTTTCTCCAAAATCATAATATACTAAATTATTTTTATAAGCATGAGTTTTACTAAAAATATTAACTCCAGTATTTTTTAATTTTTTTTCTGGATTTAAAGTAATAATGAATTTTTCTTTTTTCGTTTTTTGAATATCTTTAAATAATTTAGGTTCAAAATCTTTAGAATAATAAATATTTCTTAAACAATATTTCATATCATTTTCGAAGTTATTTAAATCTTCAAAATCATTGTCGAATGAATCTTCTGATAAATTATCAAAATTATAAAAATGATGATTATAATAAGAATAACCGTCAAAATCTAATAATTTAATTTTATGAATATATCTTAATAAATAATCTGTTATTTCAATATTAAAAGTATCATTTGTTAAATTATAAACTAAGTCATTATTATTAATATTATCATCTTGAAATTTATCATAATAATGAATTGATTCTTTATATTGTCTTAATTCAGAATCTTTAATTAAAGTAGTATAATTATTAATAAAGATAATCATTAAAATAAATACATCTGCATTTTTATTTAATAATTCAAAATATTCTTCTCTATTAATCTTACTTTTTTCACTAAAAAAATTATTAATTACATCTTCAAGATAATGAATATAATAACTGAAATTTTCAATTAAATGAAAATGAGATAAAATTAAAAAAACATCATTTTTTTCTATAATATTATCTTTATTAAAATCATAAACATCAAAAACAAAATGAGCTTTATCTTCAATAGGAGCAAAAAAAATTTCATAAATTCCTTGAGAAAAATCTTGTAAATTTAATTTATTTTCTTCTCCTGTTAAAGCATAAAATATTTTATTACTTATTATCATTGGAAGATTTATTACTTCATTAAATGTATAAGAATCAAAATTTGAATTACATCTTTTATAAATATTAACGTAAATTTCAGTTAAAAAATTTACGATTATTGTTTTATTATGACTATATTTAAATGGATATAAATAATTTTTAATATAATTTATTTGTTCCTGATGATCAACCATAATTTTTAAATAATTTAAAATAAGGATTTTTTAATGATAATCATTGATTTAATTTTTTTAATTTCTTTTTTTATTTTTTATTACTTTTATATATTATTTAAAAATGTCTAAAGATGATATTGCTACTGAGTTAATTAAAACTATGGAATCTATTAATAAACAAGTACAAGCAGAAAGAAAAGAAAGAAAAGAAGAAAAAGAACAATTGTTAAGTTTGATTAAAAATTTAGAAGAAGAAATACAAAAATTAAAAAATGATATTAAAATAAAAGAAAATGAAATTGAAAATTTAAAAAAAGAAAATGAAAATTTTAAAAATGAAAATGAAAGAGTAAAAAAAGAAAATGAGAATTTTACAAATGAAAATAGCAATATTAAAAAATTAAATGAAGAAATGAGAAAAGAAATTGAAAATTTAAAAAAAGAAAATGAAGAAAAGAAAAAAGAAAATGAAAATTTAAAAATAGAATATGAAAAAATAAAAAAAGAAAATGAAGATTGGAAAAAAGAATTAAGTAAAGGAGTATTAATATATCAAGATACTTCCAAATTATTATTAGATATAATATTAGATTTTGTAAATAAAACATTTAATGTTCAATATTATATAAGTATTTTTGATTTATTAGAACAAAGTGAAAATAATTTTGAAATATTAGAATTATTTTCAAAATTGAATTCACATGATAATTATTCAATTGATGATTATTTATTTAAATTCTTTAATAATCTTCAAAGTTATATTAATATTAAAGGTCAAAATGCAAGTTTAGATGATTTTCTATTACAAAAATGTTTTAAATTTAATAATTTAAAAACAAATTTAGAATTATTAAAGAAAATAAGTAAAATTAATATTGGAAATGAAAAAAAAATTCTTGAAATATATAAAGAAAAAAAAGATAATCAAATGAAATCTCTTTCAACTACTTTTGAATTAATTAAAAGTAAATTAATGAAAAGTTCTTTAATTAATTTAAATAGTGAAAAACCAAATTTCTTTATAAATGAAAAAGGAAATGTAAAAGAAATAACAATAAATATGAATGATGTAAATTTAATTAAATATTTTCCTTTATTTAAATATCAATTAAAAAATAAAATTCATAATATTCAATCTTTAACAGTAATAGCATCATCACTTAATGTTTTAGTTTTATATGAAATATTAATTAATTCAGAAAAATTAACATCTTTCAATTTAATATATGAAAAAAATGAAGAAAACAAAAATAAAGATAATATTTCACTTTTAGGAGCTTTAGTTCCTAAAATTATAAATAAAATAAAAACTTTAACTTCATTTTCAATTTATAATATTCCAATTGAACAAAATGTAATAAGAAATTTAAAAGATTGTTTAATGTTAAGTAATATTACAAGTTTAGGATTAAATTATACACAAATTCCACAAAATAATTTTGATATTTTATCTCAATACTTTAATAATAACAATAAATTAACAGAATTAATTTTATCAGGATTTAATTATGATATTCTTTCAATCTTAAATAATACAATATTTTCAAAAGAAAATAATTTAACTTCTTTAACTTTATCAGATAATAATTTAACAGAAGATAATATTCAAATGATATATGATTTATTAATCAAAAATCCAAAAATTAAAAAATTAAATTTATCAAAAAATAATCTAACTCAAAAATCATGCACAATTCTAGGAGGATTATTAAATAAATCAAATTCAATTGAAGAAATAAATTTAAGTTCATGTGGCTTAACAGGAGAAACTGTTCCTTTATTAATTAATAATAAAGGAAATTCAATATTTAAAAATGTTATTTTAGATAATAATGAAATTGGGGATATTGGTTTAGTTATTGTTGGTAATTTTATTAAAAATTGCTCTAATTTAAATTTAATTTCCTTAAAAAACGTTTCTGGGTCTGATATGGGATTTAATCCTATTGTTAATAATATTTTAAATACTAAAAGTCAAATTAAGATTATTCAATTTGAAAATAATAAATTAATTACTGAAAATTTAATTAAAGAAATTATTAAAAACTCTGAAAAATATGATGAAAAAGGAATTGTTTTTTCAGTTGATGCTTCATGTATTAAAGATAAAAATACAAATTATAAATGCTTAAATTTAATTCAATGAATCATTTAATATATTATTAGAAAAAAATATTTAATTTTGAATTAAAGATTAAATTAAGCTTTTAAGTTATTTTTTTTATTTTATAATTATTTATTATTATTTTAAAGAATTAATAATAATAATTAACTTAATGAAAGTCTTTTTATTTTGATTTAAATAAATAAATAAGAAAAAAATTCCATTATTTAATAAATCTACAAGAAACAATAAAAATTTATAATTTATAAACAGTATTTTTAATAAGTTTAATGTAAGTTTATAAAAATTAAATTCTGCTGAAATATATATCTTCATTTTCTATATTTTTTCTTTTGGATTTTTTAACACATTCATTTTCTTTTTCACTCTGAATCTAAATATATTCTTTAAATATTACTCTCTTTTCTTTTTTCTTTTTATCAATTTTAAGTAAAAACCATTTTATTAAATTTTTACGAATATTCTAAATTCATTTTTAATTCTATTTATATTAATTATTTTTTATTTTATTCATTTTATTTGAATTAAAAAAAACAATTAAAAAAATATAAAAATATAAATCTAATTCTCTCAAGAAGAAAAAAAAAAATTTATAAAAATAATTAAAAAAAAATGAATGATATTCTCTCAATATTTTTATGTTGTAATCAAAAAACAATAAATTCACAAGAAACATTAATAAATCATATTCCAACACAGAAAATAAAAGACCTTCCAAACTCTCATAAAGTTCTAGAAGAAAAAAAAAAAAATTCTTCAAAAAACTCAAGAAATAATCCTTTTGAACAAATACCGGAAACATCAGTGACAAATGAAAATATATCTCCAAGATTTATAGAAAATGGTATAATAGAAGAAGAAAATAAATATGACAGTTTAAAGAAAAAAAAATCTTCAGATTCTATAATTTCTTTTTCTAATTTTCCAATTCATCAAATTTCAAATATTAAAGAAGAAGAAAAAGGTATTATAGGACCTAAAATATTATTAACTGGAGATTTATTTTTTGGAAAAGAAATAATAATAACAACAGATGGAATGATTAATGGTTTAAGAGAAAAAAATGATGGATTAACTTTTTTTGGTTTAAAAAATATTACTGATTATAGAGGAACTTATTATAATGATTTTGTGATTAATTATCAATTAGAAGAAGAAGAAAAAAAAAGAAAAAAAAATGATTCTTCAACTGGAAGAGTTTTTAACTTATCTTATCAAAAAAAAACAAAAGATTTTTCATTATATATGATACATAATTCTATTATCATATATTATGAAATTAATAATTTTGTTTATTTTAATAATGATAAAGATTATTATTTATTATTAGGTAATATTTTCATTACTATTATTACTAAAAAAAATTCAAATGAAAATAATCCAAAAGAATTTGAAGTTGAAGTTGAAAATGAAGATGGAAAAAATGATATATTTACATTTACTCAAAATGATTGTCCCATTTCTATTGGAAGAACTGATTGTAAAATTTGTATTCAAAAACCTTCTATTTCTAAAGTTCATGGTATTATTGATTTTTCTAATGAATGTAAATTATTTTATTATAAAGATTCTGGAAGTACTAATGGATCTATTTTATTAGTTAAAGAAGATGATTATTTGAAGATTAAAGGAGAAATGAATTTTAAACTTGAAAATATTCCTTTTAAAATTATGGAATTACCTTAATCAATTATTTTTGGAATTTAAACAAATTCATAAATTCTTAAATATATAACACGATTTTGTATATAGTTTTCTTTTTGATGAATGTTTTATAATATTCTATTATATTTTATAATTTATATATTTATTTTGATAGAGAAAATAAGTTTTAAATTTGATTTATTATTTTAATTAAAAAGCGGAAAAAAGATGTTCAAAAAGGTAAATAATTTTTCATATAATTTTATATTTTCCCAAAAGTTGTTTTTAATGCTTTTTTGAAAAAGTTAAACTTAAATTCTGTTTTATATAAAATTGAATAAAATTCAAGGATTAATCTTTTTGTTAATGATGTTATAATTAATTAATTAAAAAAATAATTATAATCACTAAAACTAATTTTTTAAAATAGATTTTAGAATTTTAAAAAATTTACTTATTTGAAAAAAGAATATTCTTATTAAATGAAAGAAAAGATTTATTATTTATATTTATTTTTCTAGAACATAATAAAATGAAATAAAACAAATTATTATGATTATAAAGTATAATTGTTTTTTTAATATTCGAAAAATGCAACAGACCACTTAATATAAAGAATAAAACACTTATTACCTAAAGACATTTTAAATAATAATAATCTAAATAATACATATAATTGTTTTATATTTTAATATTATTTACACAAATATTAATATTAATATTGATAATAGAAATTCAAAAGAATTTAAAATTAATTTTTTTTTATAAATTTAGAATCAACTTTAAATCCATTCATTAAGAAAAGTAATAATTTATAAACCAAAGAATTTATTAGTTCAAGAATCAAAATTTGTTTAAATATTATAATATTATTATAAATAAAAAGATGAAAAAAATAATAAATATATTTTATAATTTCATATTTGATTTTCCTCTTGCAGTTTTAGGTTTAGGAAATATTTTTTCACAATTATTTATATTTTTACTATTTCTATTACTTTTAACTTTAATTGTATTATTAGGACTTAAATTTTCACTTAATCCTAAAATTTTATTAAAATCTTTTATTTGAATTCCTTTAACTAATTTTTTTTTATTTGAAAGAATTTTAGAATTTAAATCTTTTAATTTTTTAATTTTTGTTTTAAAATCATATTGAGTATAATTAACATTATCATTATTTTTACTTCTATCATTACTTAAACAAGTTTTATGAGATATTGTTTTATAATTTACTTTTTGAACAAGAGTATTATTTGTATTTTGTCTAGAAGAAGAATTATTATTGAAAGAATTAAAACTATGTGTTATTCTTGCTATCTTTTTTAATTTTTCTCTTATTAATGAAGAAGAAGTTGAATTATTATTTAAAAAAAAATCTTTTGAATTTAAAAGATTATCATTAATTCTTTCTTCTTTTTTAATTCTATTAGCTTTAGGACTTAAAATGCTTCTATATTTATTTTTTTGAATATTTATTTTAGTTGTATTATTTAAAGTAATATTTTTAGATATTGAATTTGTATGAGAAGTAAAATTAGTTTTTGTATTTATAGAATTTTTATTTCTTTTTCTATATATTTTATTCTTTAATACCTTTAAATTGTTTTTTGAATCTAATTTTTCATTTTCATTTCCTTTTCCTATACTAGAATTATTTGTATAATTATTGGGATTTGTATTAATATTTATATTTATGTTTACTTTTATTTTATTTATAAATTCATTTATTTCTCCTTTTGAAGATTTTTTCCTGTGATAATATGGATAAATATTATTAAAACTTTGATTATCCTTAGAATTTTTATTAGTTTTTTTATTGTTTGAATTTCCTGTTGAAACACTTAAAGTTTTTTTATGACTATTAGAATTTATTAATTGAATATCTTTAAATAAATTTTTTTTTTTATTTTTTTCTAACCTATTATTTTTTGTCATTGTGTTCATATTTTTTCCACAAAGTTGAAAAAGTTTACCTGCTGTATTTTTATTATTATTAATTTTTTTAATATTATTCTTAAGATTTAAGTTATCATTCTCATAACTAATATCATTGTAAATTTGATTTTCACTCTTCTTAATTTCTTTTATAATTTTATTAAAATCTTCTTGAGTTTTTTCAGAATTTTCAAAATTTTTATTAATACCAAATAATAAATTATATAAATCTTCACTTTTATTTACAATAGAATTATAAATTTCAGTATTAAAAACTAAATCATCTTTCTCATTATTTTTTTTATTATTCTTAACTTTTTTACTATCTTTTTTCCTTTCTTCAGATTCTTCAACTTGTTGTTGATCAATCATTCTTTGTTTTTTATGAATATTTTTATATATATATTTAGCTTCTGGTAAAATAGTATAATTAGGATAAATTCTAGAATAAGTTTCATAATATTCATAAAATTTAGGAAGTCTAATTGAAGACTCTATTGAATTATAATATCTTTTTAAAAATTCTGAAATATCATCAGATATTAAATAATCTTTAAATGTTGCGACTATATGTGATTTTTCATTATATATTATATTATTTATTACTACTGTTCCGTAGGTGAATTGATCAATATAATATTTATATTTAAAACTGAAGAATATGAATTTTTCTAATAATGATTTATTTATTATTTTTGCATTTTTGAAACCTGTCAAAAATTCATTTACTTTCATTTTTATTTTTTTCTAAATTTAATTTTAAAATTAGTTATTATATTTGATGATAATTAAATTTAATTTTTTTATTTCAAAAAAAAAATAAATAAAGGGATTAAATACTAAAAAAAGTGAAAAAATGATTTAGAATTTTTTCTATTTATTAATAATCAAAAAAAGCACTATTCAATAGGACATTAATTTATAAAATTTAAATTATAGGAATTTTATAAGTAATCATTAATAAAAATCTTTAGAATATTTTTAATAAAATTTAATTTTTAATTGCATATTACATAAAAGTTTAAATAAATAAATCAAAAAATATATTTAGTTATAACTTTCTTATTTCTTTGATTATACAAAATAGTTTAAATAACATATATACAAATAATATTTAAATAAAAATTATATTATTTTAATTAATTTATTTAAATTTTATTGTTTGTTAACCTTTATAATGTCTGTTCAAAATATTTTAAATAATCCAAAAAGAATTGATAAAATAGCAAAAAAAGTATTTAATAGTGTTGATAAAGATGGTTCAGGTTTAATAGATATGAATGAATTAGAAAAAGTAATGGTTACAATATCTTCTGATTTAGATTTACCAATGCCTTCTCATAATGAAGTAAAAGAAGTTTTTAATATGTTAGATGCAGATAATAGTACTATGATATCTTATAAAGAATTTAGAGTTTTAATTGTTGGAATTCTTGAATCTTTTGCCTAATTAAATTAAAGCATCATTTAAATGTCATCTATTATTTATTTTATGAATTATATTATTATAATAATATTCTCTTTGTTATATTTTTATTATAATAACCTATATGAAGTGACACATTAATATATTATTATTTTAGTATACATTATTTATTTATTTCTATTTTTTTATATGAGCATAAAATTTTTTATTATAAATATATTTGTATTATATAATATAAAGCAAATTTCAATTGTTATATTTTAATTAATAATGTATAAAAAGGAACTAAATAAATCTAACAATTTTAATATTTCATTTTATGATATTTCTAAAGAAATATGTAACAATAACAATAATGAACATCAATGTTTTCTCTATAATGATAAATTATGGATTTTTTGTTTAATAATTGATGAAGAAGAAAAATATGAAAATATATCAAAAAAATCAATGATAAATATTTTTACATTATGTAAAAAATTTAAAATAAAATCTATTTTCTTATTAATAAATGAAAAAAATAAAGATATTCTAAAAATAACACAAATTATAAAGTTAATAGGATTTAAAAAAGAAAATATATTGAAATCAACTTTATTAAATGATGGAAATATTTATTTAATTTTCTCAATAAATGTTGAAATAGAAATAGAAAATAATGATGAAATAGAAGATATAGATTTTTAAAGTATATTTATAAATAAGTAATTAATTTTGTTATTTTAAATAAAATTATAAAATTAAATTTTAATATATAAAATAATATTATTTTCACAAACTATAAGTATAATTTTATTACTTAATGGAAATTAAAATTCAATTTCTTGAAATAAATCCTTCCATTAATGAAATGAAAACATCAACAACAGATAATTTTTCAATACTTCTTTTATATGATATACTTAAAATTATAATACCAAATTTAGAAAAAAATATGAATAAAAAGGAAATTTCAACATTTAATGTTTTAAATTTAAAAAAATCTTTTTCTATAAAATTATATTTCTTTAAAAACTCAAGTTTAATAGGAATAAGTGAATTTACTCCTTTTAATGAAATAAAATGGATTAATGTATCTAATTCTACAAATAATCAAAATGAAAATAATAATTTATTAAAACTTAAAGTAAATATAAAATGTTCAGCTCTTAGAAATGGAAAAAATACAAATCAAAAAAAAAATCAATCATTATTAACACCAAAAATTAAAAAAGAAAAATTATTTTCTTCAAATACATTTCAGAAAAAATTATCTCCTAAGAACAATAACAATAATTCCAATAATATAATTTTTTCTTCCCATAAAATAAATAAAAATTATTTCCGTAATAATTTTTCTATTCAAGAAGAATTTAATTTAACTGATTTAACACCTCAATCAACTAATAATACAAATTTAATGAAAGAAAAAAATATCTTTAAATCTCAAAGTCCTATTTCATCATTACATTATAATAAAATAGTACCTAAAACAAATAGAAAAAAATATAGTAATTTAAGAATGAAGAGTCCTCCTTTAAGTAGAAAAGAAGATATAAATTCTTCACTTAAATATAATAAAAATAAAAGCCAGAAAATAATTAAAATTGAAGAAACTGAAAAATATAAAAATTATTTTGATAATAAACCTTTTTACACTAATAAAATAGATTGTCATAAATTAGAAAATGAAATTATTGATAATGACTTTAGAAAAACTTTAAAAGATGATGATATAATAATGGAAGATAATAATATTCATAATATAAAAATTAATAATTTAAATATTGATATTAATAAAAGTTTAAATTCTTTTTCTTTTATCCCAAGTGAAGATGAAAATTTTTCTTTAGATTCAGATTCTCAATTTAATAAAGAAAAAATAAATTTATCTGTTAATACATTTAATACTGTTAAAAATGATTTTTTAATTTTTTATAATAAAGATTATTTAAATTCAATTACTAAAGAAAGTTTATTTTTAGAAACTCAATTAATGATTGATAAAATATTTGAACTACAAAATATTTTTCATCAACAATTTAACTTATTAAATAAAAAAAATATAAAATATAAATATTCTCATGATTGTTATAGTGAAAAGTATTTTAATATGTTAAAAAAATATAATAGATTAAGAGAAAAAAATAAAAGAATTGATATTAATAAATTTAAATATGATATTAAAAATCCAAATTTTAAAAAAGAAAAAATGATAGAAATATTTAAAAATGAATTTAAAATTTGGAATAAAATGATGAATACTCAAAATAAAAAATCAAATTTAAATAAATCAAGGATAATTCCAATATTAATAAATTATAAGAATAAATTATCAATATTACAAAAAAAATTTCTAAATGATTTAATGGAAAAAACTCCATTAAATAATTCTTTAAATGATTTAAATAAAGAAGATAATAAATATTTGAAGAATACTTTTAGTGGAGATTTATTTAATTCACCAATAATTAAATCAGTTCTTTTGGAAAATCCTTTAAGTCCACATTTATCGAATAAAAATAATTTTAAAAGAGAAGATAAAATCTTAAAAACTTATAAACCAAAAAAAAAAATATCAAACATTATTAAAAAATAACTTAAATGAAATATTAATTATTAATCTTATATGTTAGATTTATAAATATAGGACTTAAATTTTTTGAAAAGAATTTTGAAATAAGAATAACTATAATTATATTAATTATATTAAAAACATGAAAAAATTTATTTAAAAATAAAATTTGTTCTTGAAAACTTAAATAACTAAAATAATATTTTTATTCTTTTTTACTTTTTTTACCTTTTTTTTGAGTTTTTTTATCAGTTTTATTTTTATCATTTTTTTGTTCTAATTCAATATTTATTTCATCATTTTTAATTTCTTTTTTTTTATCACATTTTTTACCAGAACATTTAAAACAATGAGCAATCATTCCTAAACCAACAGAAGCAAAAACCATAAAATCTAAACTAGGAAGATAATTTTCTAAATTATCATTAACTACTTTATTTTTTAAATTACTTAACTGAGTAATATCTTTAATAGGGCTATAATAAAGAAAAGCTATAAAAATACAACATAATCCAGAAATAAATTGGAAAAATTTTATTCCTAAAATACTTAATGAAGCAAGAACTATTAAAGTTATTAAGAATATTTTATAAACTAATTCTGAATTTTTTGGCTGAAATGATAATAATGTTTGAGGTAAATGAAGTAATTTTAATAATTGACTTAATCTTGTTTGGAAATCTCTATGAAATCTAAATGCTTGAAGTAAACGTAATACCGCGAAAAATATTAATATTTGATATAAAAATGCTCTTTTAATACAACTTCCAATATAACAAAAAAATCCCATATTTTAAATAATATTATTTAATTTTTTTTATTGATTTTTTTATTTAAAAATATACTTATCGATTCAAGTTTTAATTCATGTTTTTTTGTTTTAATTTAGGTTTTAACAAAAATTATTTTAATTATTTTTATAATGATATAATATTTTATTAAGATACAAAAATAAAAATAGATATATGAATTATTTTATATTTATTTCTCAATAAAAATAAATTGAAAAAAAAAACATATTATTATAAAAGAATAAAAAACTTTGTATTAAAAAAAACATTCAATCACATGTTATTTATTAAATTTTTTGATATTTTTAACTCATTAAATGAATACTTATTTATTTTTATGTTTTTTTTTATTCAGATTAAAATATTAAATTTTAAATTTATTATTTATTTTTTAATTTCTTTATTTTTATTTTATTTCCTTTTGATAAATAAATAAGCAAATGACAGTTCAAAATAATTGGAAATTACTTCAAAATTATTTAAAAAAAATAAATTTAGCTACTTTTGAAGTAGAAAACAAAGAAAATGATTTAGAAAATGAATTTAATTCAAATGTGGATTTATATTATAAATATAAAAGAAAAATTAGGCTTTTAAATGATGATAATTTAAAATTATTAGGTATAATTCCTAAATTAAATAACCATAAAAAAATAAAAATCATCTCTTCATCAGCAAATTTAAATTTCCATTCTCAAATAAAAAATTATCTTTTTGAAATAAGAAATAATACAAATCTTCTTTTAAAACTTATAGAAAATTTAAATGGTGAAAAAGAAAAAGATATAATAGCAAAAGTATTTGTTCACTTTTTTTTTGAAGATGTAACTAAAAGTGAATGTTCTTATAAATTAAATCATTTTTTATCATTTTTAATAAATCAAGAAGTAGAAAATTTAGATTATGAATTAAAAGATAATTTCATAGAAAAAAATTCATTTATTGATAAAATATTTAATGAATTTTTAAATAGACATGAAGTAAAAGTTTATACAAAATATTTATTTGAAGATTTAATAAAAAATTTAGAAAAAAATGTTGATAATAATTACAAATTTGTAACATTATATTTAGAAGATTTAATAAAAGGAAATGAACTTTCACAATTTGAAATTATAAGCATAAAAAAAAATATAGAAGAACCTAAAAGAAATACTGTTTATTCTTCTTCAATGAAAGATTTTTTTAGTCAAAGTAGAAAAAGACATTATCATAATCAATTAAGTGCTGTTTTTAATATAAAAGAAACTTCTAAATTAACCAATGATGATGAATCAGAATTATTAAATATTCCTAAATTTAATGAAAATTATTTAAGGAAATTATTAAATGTAGAAAAAGATGAAATTAGAAAACATTATATTTATAAACAATTAATAAGATTAAGTCAATATAAGAAAAATGAAGCTTGTTTTTTTTTTTCTTATCAAAATTTTATTGGTCAATTTCAAAATTCAAAAAAATATGTTGAAATACTTCCTAAATATATGGATAACTTTAGAAAAATTAAAGATTTTTTTATGGGTTTTGTTTCTAATTTTAAAAAATATTCTTTAAATTTACCTATTATAATTAGAGAAACTATGAAAAGTATTTATAATTTAATTAGAAATAGAGAAAAATCAAAATCAAAATTTGAAATTAATTGCTTTGTTGTTTATTATTTTATTAATCATTTTATTATTCCTTTTTTAAAATGTCCTTCAAGAAATGAAATTTTATCTGAGAAATTGGAAATAAATGATAATAAAACAAGAAAAAGTTTAGAGACTATAATTTTAGTTTTTACAATGATAGGAAATTGTGATTTATTTGATTGTAATATGTATAATGAATATACTCCTTTAAATTATTTATTAATGAATGTTACTATTGATATTCATAAAATTATATTTGATATATTTAATAATGATAATGAAGTTATTTTTGAAGATGATTATAAAGAAGAAGAAAATGATATTTATCAAACTATTTGTTTATCTCAAAGTGAAATAGAAATATTTTTAGATAAATATATGTTATTAAATATAGATCATCAAAATAAAGGTTTTTCTGATATTATTACAAATAAAGATTTAGTTTTTCCAAATGAAAATGAAAATAATGATATTGAAAACATTTATGTTTTTATAAATAAAAATTTTGATGAAAAAAGAAAGAATAAATTAAAATTAGAAAAAATAAAAGAAATAATACAAGAAGATTCAAAAACGCAATTTGTTGAAGAAATTAAAATTTGTATTAAACAAGTATTATCAAATATTCCTACTTTATCAAATAAAGCAAATTTTTTTCTTTTTAAAGATATATTTGAACTTTTAAATAAAAAAATAAATTATTATAATGAAGAATATAAAAATGTTTTAGTAGATAATAGTATTCCATTATCTTGGTACTCTGATTATTTAATTAGACATATGGATTTATTACCTAATGAATATAAAAATAATAATTTCAATAATTTATATAATGAATTACTTGAAGAAACAGAAACAAAAATGGGACATTTATCAGAAAAAAATATTTTATTATTAAATGAAATTTCTTCGGAAAATACATTATTAAAAAAATTTGTCTCTTTAACAAAAAGAAGTTTAACAATAGTAAAAGATTATAGGGTTAAAATTCACACAAAAATATTTATTAATACAGCTAAAATAGATATTTGCTTATTGAATGGAAATCAAAAATTTAATTTACTATATCAAAAAAAATCAGGATTTGATCAATATGATATAATTCATATTAAAGCTAATGAATTAATCATTAATAAATCTTCAGAATGTTTACATATAATTAATGGAATAAATACAAATAATAAAAGAATTGATGGTCATTGTTCAAATATTAATGAATTTATAAATAGAATATTAACTTATAGGAAGGAAATTTGTAAAGATATTGAAAATGAAAAAGATGAAACAAAAGCAAAAGAAGTAATAGAAACATATATAAGTCTAATAAAAATGTATTTACATAATGAAGATCAAAAATTTCATTTTTCTGGTAAAACTCCTGAAAAATCTGAGAATAAATTAAATGCTTTTGTAAAAGAAATTGAAAAATATATATTAACTAAAATTATATGTAATTTAGAAATATCTTCAATGAATAAAGAAGATCAAAAAATAATGCAAAAATGTAAAAGTTTCCTATGGATAAAATTAGAACATTTAAACATCAATCCAAATCAAATTTCTAAAAAGCAAATTGAAATGGTTAAAAATTTATTAAATAAAATGGATAAAGAAAGATATTATGTTAATCTTTTAAAATATTTAGTAAAAGCAATAAATATAATATCAAAAATGATAGAATTTACAACAGGAAATCCAAATGCAAGTATTGAAGAATTTTTACCTATTTTAGTTCATAGTTTTATTCATACTATGCCAAAGAATATGATTTCTAATTTAAAGTTAGCTAAATATTTTATGAGTCAAAATGATTTTAGTTCAATGTATGGATATAATTTAGCTAATTATCAAACTTGTATTAATTTTTTAAATACTATTACTCCTAAGAAATATAATTTAGATTCTAAAAAATTTAATGAATTATGTAATGATTCTATGAAAAATCCTTCAAAATATAATAATTAAATTAAATATTAATTTTTGAATAGTTTTTATATTTAAATTAGTATTTATTATAATTGTTTTTTAAATATTAAGTATTTATATAAGTTTAAAATATATTATTTTATATATAATATCTTTTATATTTTATTCTTTTTATTTATCAATATTTTCTTTAATCCAATTTAAACAATAAGTATAAATAAATTTATATTGAGATGTATCTGTAACCATTGAATATCTTTGTTCTCTTAATTTTCTAACGATATTAAAAACATTTAAAATATAATCCTTTTTAATTCCTTTTATTGTTTCTAAACACTTTATTATTTGGTATATTGCAATAAACATTCCTGTATTTCCAATTCCAGCAAGACAATGTATTAATATTGGGATATCTGGTTTTTGCTTTCTTTTAATATTTACCACTTTTACTAAATGATTTATAATTTTATTTGCAATTTTTTCATCATTTGGGATATTATGTTGTTCCCAATTTAAAATTTGATATTGTTTTATTTCTATATCTTCATTTAATTTTAATATCCTTAAAATTAAATAATTTTCAATTATAAATTCTTCATCTAATAATGATATTATTATATTTTCATTTAAATCTGTATTTATATTATTTTCTTCTTCTTTATCTATTATTTTTTTAATTATTAAATTATCTCCTTTTTTAATTGGAATATAACATTCATTTGTTTTATCTGTAAAATTTATAATTATATTTATTTTATGTGAAATAATCATACTCCAAAAGGAAAAAACTGTTTCTTTATAAGGCTCTTGTGTGGCAATAAAAATTATTTTATCTTCATTGAAAAGACCACTAATATAACTTGCATTAATATAATTATTATGATTATCATCTTTATTCATTGACACACAATTAAATTCATATGGTAAAATTTCACTAGATTTATTTAAATGGTTTTTTGTATTTTTTATAAATTGATTTTTATGTTCTTTATCTTCTGTTATCCATTTAATTAATTTTAATTCACATTCATAATCTCTCCTTTCAATTATTTTATCAATTAATTCTTTATCTTTTGGTATATTAATATGAGTACATAAAAGTTTTATATTATTATCTTTTATTACCCATTTATTATATGATAAATCATGTTCTTCATTTTCATTATTTATATAGGAATTATTATAAAAATTAATTATTCTTTTATATATTTCATTCTCATTTTCCATTTTCAAAATAATATTCACAATTAATTATTTTATTTAATTTAATTTATTTTTTTTTTTAAATTGCTAGTTTGATTTAAAAATTATTCTAGAAAAGAGAATATTTACAATTAAAACTTTATATTTTTTGGGGTGTTTCAATTTTTTTATTGTTTTTTAACATATATTTCATTTAAATTTGAAAAATTATTTCTTTTCATTTAAAAAATATAAGAAGATAAAATAAATATAATCTTTACCTAATTTTTCATGGGTATTCTATGTGGGAAAAAAAAAAATAAGAAATACAATGACAAACCGATTGATGTCTCATCAAAAAGAAGTGATGAATTAATAGAAAAGAATAAAAGCTTAAATGAAAAAATAAATTTAGTATTAATAGATGAAACAGGTATTTCTTTGTTAAATGAAGAAAAAGATAGTAATTTAAAAATAAAGGACATAATAGATGATTTACTAGAAAAAAAAAAAGATAAAGAAGATATAAATTATTTTGTATTAAAAAAATTTTCATTAAAAAATGACCGTGATGAAGAGATTGACACAAATAAAACATTAAAAGAATTATTAATTAATCCAAATGATAAAACACTAAGAATAAGAATATTAATTCTTGGATTAAAAAATTTAACAAGTGAATATAGTCAATATATATTAAAAGAAACAAATTTTTTTGGAAAATTTTATTCAGACCCATTTCAACTATATATTTATGATAAAAAATCAGAAGTTTTTAAAAAAGCAAAATTTGATAGAAATAATAAATATATATCAAAAATTAGTTTAATAACATCTTCAAGTGCATATTGTACAGGAATTGATAAAATTTATATTTTTGGAGGAGAAGAAGATAATAAAATAACTAATTCATTTTGGATTATTCATTTATCAGATTATCCTTCTATTAAATTAATTCCAAATGAATTAAATCCAAGAAAATATCATTCTATGATTTATATACCTAAAGATTATATATTCATTGTTGGAGGTGAAAATATTTATGATGTTATTTTATTTTATAATTCAACATCAAATTTTATAAAATATGGAGAAATACCAGAAGAATTAATTGAACCTGGTTTATCATATATTGATGAAAGATATTTATATGTTTTTTCTAATCTTAAAAGTTTAATTATTTATAGAAAAGATTTAAGAGATAAAATAGAAATTAAATGGGAAAAAATTCCCTTTAAATTTCATGATAAAGTTAAAAGTATAAAACAAAAATTTTTTGGAGTTTGCAATAATAATAATTCAAATGAAATATATTTTATTGGCGGTGATTATTTTGATCTTAATGATAATAAAACAAGTATTAGCTTTTTTAATTATCAAAATAATTTAATTGGAGAATCAAAAATTGATTGTCAAAAATATACATTTGCAGAAAAAAATTTTATTCCATTTGATGAAAATCAATGTTATCAAATATTAAATTGTCCAAGAGAATCAATAAAATTAATATTATATAATAAAATAACAAATTTTATAGATACAAAATCATTTAAATATAGTGAAAAAAATCTTGAATTACTATCAGATCGTTCTTCATCAACATACCACAAATTTAATTTAAATTATCCTTCTTTTACTCATGTTAGTGTTTCTTTTTTTTCTAAAAATTTTTCTGATATTCAAAGTATAATAAAAAATAGACTAACTTTTTCTAAAGAACAATATAGTAATGAGCAAAGTAATTTAAAACAAACTATTTCTTATTTTTATGCTAATCGACCTAGAATTGGTGAATTCTTTTCATCTTCAAATTTTAATAGTAGAATTTCTAAGAAAAATATTGGTAACAATTATAATTGTGAACCAAGTGGTACTAATAATCAAGATAAAGATGGAAAATCTTAATTTTTTAAAAATAATATTTATATAATATTATTTATTGATTTTTTTAATTTAAAAGGGTTATTAAATATGAAAAATAATAATAGAAAATAGTATATAATAACTATTATTCATTTAAAAACTTTATTTTTCAATTATCAATATTTAAAAAATGAATTTAAATAATTTAATAATAAAATAGTTTCATTCCAAAAAAAAAAAATGGAAATAGAAGATAACAATGATTTTGAAGTAAACCCAGAAAACGATGATTTAGAAAACAATAATGAAATGAATAATGAAATGGGTAACTATGAGGAAAACGATTCAGGAAGTGATAAAAGATTTCCAGATATAAATGATGGAGGATGGATCCAATGGTTTTGTCAATTATCAGGAAATGAATATTTTGTAGAAATAGATGAAGACTTTTTAAAAAATAAAATAAATTTAATCGGTATTAAATGTAAACAATATATAGAAACAATGTTATCAAATGAATATCCTCAAGAACCAATATCAGAAGAAAATATAGAAAATTTACAATCAATAAAAGAAATATATGGTTTAATTCATAAAAGATTTATTTCAACTAATAAAGGATTAGCTTTAATGAGGGAAAAATATTTAAATGGTGTTTTTGGTCATTGTCCAAGAATATTATGTGATAAACAAGTTTTATTACCTGTTGGTTTAAGTGAAGATTTAAATTTTAGTCGAGTTAAAGTTTATTGTCCTATTTGTTGTGAAGTTTATAAACCCAGAGTCAGAAATAATGATATTGATGGTGCTTATTTTGGAACAAGTTTCCCACAAATTTTTTTCATGGCTTATCCTGATTTAAATCCTAAAGTTAATAAAGTTAAAAAATATATTCCTAAATTATATGGATTTAGAATTTTCGGAAAAGAAGGAAGTAAATATTATTCTAAAGATAAAAAAGAATTGTTTGAAAAAATGAAAAAGTTAGGAATTAAACCTAATTATTATTAATTTTATTTCTCAATGTATTTGTATTTTGGATTTAAATACTTTTTTTGTTAATTTTTCTTTTCTTTTTTAAGTTTTTTTTATGTTTTTTAATTTGCTTTTTTTGGGTTTTTTTGAAGGGATTTTTTATAAAAGAATAATGCTTTTTATTATTGTTTTTTTAATTTTATTTTTTATTATTTATTTTATATTTTTTATTTTTGGTTTTACAATGGGAAATTAAAATAAAATGCAAAATGAAATTTGTGATTTAACTGAATTAGAAAATGTTGATAAAGATAAATTATTTCATAAAATTTCAAATGAAAGAAGAACAGAATTTAATAATTTAAAATATAAAATAAAAAGACAAGAACGTAGATTTAAAAATTATATAATAAATGCATTTGGAAGAGAAACAATAATAAAAAAACCAGATTCTTTATTAAAATTAGAAAAACAATTAATAACATATTTTTTTGGAAAAGATGGTTGTTTAACTTATTTAATTCCTAATTTAAGAAATGAATTAATCCAAGAAGAACAAAGAAAATTCGGAGAATTAGATAAAAAAATAGAAATTGGAGAATTAACTTTTTTAAATCATGAAGAGGAAAAAAATATTAGTAAAGAAAAAAGAAAAAAAATAAATTTTCAAAAAATAAAAATTTTAAAAAGTAATAATTTTATTAAAGAAGATTTTTATGAAAATAATATTAAAACTCCTAAAATTAATAGTAAAAACAGTTTAATAAATAATTTAAATTCTCAAAGTAGGAATATTAAATTGATGAAAATTCATAGTTCTAATTATCCAAGTGAAAATTTATCAAATAATTCATTTAAAATTAATTTTAATGATAATAAGATTAAAAAAAGATATTATTCTCGTTATATTTTAAATAAGACAAATTCTTTTTCAAATTTTATAAAAATAATTCCAAAAAAATCCAAAAATAATACTGTTAATAATTCTAGTAATAGTATGTCTAATTATCCAAATTTATCTCAAAATAATTCTAATGTTATTAAAAATTTAAAAACTTCAAATAATTTTTTTATTAGGAAAAGAAATCATTTAAGTTTTTTAAATTTTTCTTCAAGTGATAATAATAATCAAATAGAACAATATACAGTTAAAAATCCTAATTATGAAAATTATTTTAAAACATCATTTCAAAGAAAAATGAAAAAATCAAAAAAGTTATTAATAACATATCATAATGATAAAAAGGAATTATTAAATAAATTAGATGATTATTCACAAAAAGAAATTAAATTATCAAAGAGTTTATATAATATAATAAATAAAAATAAAATAAAAAAAAGTAATAAACTAAAAATAGATATTGAAGAATTTTTTGATCATAAATTAAATGAAGATAAGAAAATAACAATGAAAGAAATGATTGATGGAACTAAAAGTAAAAAATTGAATAAAGATAAATTTCAAAAAAATTCTATTTTAATTGCATTAAAAAATTTATCAAATAATCATCAAATTACTAAATTAGTAAAAGATAATAAAATTGATGAAGTTATAAAAGGAAAAGATTTAGAATTAGAAGAAAAAATAAAATTAACTCGTAAATTATTAAAAAAAAATAATATAGAATTTGATAAAGTTAGAAATAAATTAAAAAGTCAGGATGAAATTATTAAATCATTAGGAACTAGACTTACTTTTGATAGTTTAAGATTAAAAGAAAAATTAAAAAAATAGTGATTTATAAAAAGGAAATAATTAAAAAACAAAAAGTAATTATATTCAATTTAAAAAAAATGAAAATGTATTTATTAATATTAAAGAAAAAAAAAGTAACAAAATTTAATAAATAAATCAATTCTATAAAAATTATATTTTAAGGAATATAATAGTTATATATTCAAAAAAATATAAATATTTAAAAATAACAATAATAAAAAGTATAATTAAAATAAAAATATTTAATTTATATAAAATTATTATAACTAAAATATATAAAAATCAAATAAAATCTAACTTATATTCGAAAATTATATATATTAATTTTATAAAATTTTATGTCAAAAAAATTATATTCTCTTTTATTCTTATTATTAATAATCTCAATTAATTCAGAAATAACATATATTAATTATTATATAAGCTCAACAAGTGATGACAAAGAAAAAGATTTATCAATTAATGTTTATTTAAATGAAACTGAACAAGCAGTTTATTTAACTTCAGAAGATTTTGATTCAATAAAAATAAATGGAAATGTAAATTATTTTTATGAAAGTTATAAAATAGAATATATTTATTCATGTAATCAAATTGTAATTTATTCTCCTTCTTTTTTCTTATATTGGAAAAGTCAACAAACTCCTTTTGAATTTGAACTTGAATGTACTTTACAAAATAAAACTATTAATTTTAATAAAAAAGATTTAATTGAATTTGAGGATAGAATATATATTTATATTCCTGGAATTGTTGGTAATAATTTTGAAGATTCTACTAATGGAGATTTATTATATTCTTTAGTTAACCAAAATATTTCTAAAAATTTTACTTTTACTTTAAATAAGGAATTTGATTTTAATAATTATTTTTTTGGTTTGGATCCTTTCAATCAAGGAACTGAATTTTATATTGGGAATGGATTTGCAGAATTTAATAGTAAACATTATATAATATTAAATAGATTTATTAGTATTAATTCTAAAGTAGCTAATACTTTTTATAATTCTATTAGAGAACCATATAATATTACTAATAATGAAATTTATACTACTTCTCTTATTTCTACTATTAAATATAGAAATTTTTATTTTGATAATTTAAGTTTAATTCAATTGGAAAATATTTTAATAAATCCTGATGTTTTATTGGAGAAATGTCACTTTATTCATATTAATATTATTCTTTTTAGTTTTATATTAATATTGCAATATCTATGAAAAAGTTAATTATATAAATTTGATTAAATCACTTTTATTTTATCTATTTCTTTAAAAAACAGATTTTTATTTTATATTTATTTAATATTAAATAAATTGAAAATAAAAAAAAAATTTCTATCTTATCTAAAAATATTTAATTGTTTTTCCTTGAATATATTTTTCCTGGAATTTTTTTATTTGAATTTTTCAGATTTTGACTATTCCCAATATTAATTAAATCATTTTCACTTTGATTCATATAATTATTATTAAATGTTTGAAAATTAGTATTTTCTAAATTTTGATTTTTAATCATATTATTATAATCATTATTGTCAAAATTATTAATCATTTTATTTAATCCTCTTTCTATTTCTTCATCTTTAACAAAACTAGTTCCTTGATTAAAACTTTGAGTACTTTGAGCAAAGAGATTATTATTAAAATTATTATCATAATTACTTTTTAAGTTATTAAGATTATTAATATTATTATTTAAATTTAAATCATTATTTTCCTGTCCAATTAATTTTTCTAAAGATTGAATATGAAGATCTTTTAATTGAATTTCTTTTAATAATTCATTATATCTTTGATCTTTAACATCAATTTCAGTTCTTAAATCTTCTGTACTATGATTTACTAATTTTTCTAATTCTGAATGTGATTGAGTTAACATTTTTAAATTATATTCTAATTTTTTATTTTTTGATTTTAAATCTTTCACTTCATTTTCATATGATTGAATTAATTGATTACTTTCTTCTAATAATTGAGTTAATGATTTTATTTTTTCTAAAAAGATATTTTTTTGTTGTTTTATTTCTTCATTTTTGGATAATGTTATTCCTGATATTTTATTATCTGCTTCTTGAGTTGTATTTTCCATTTGTTTTAATAGATATTCATTTTCTTTTTTTGATTTATTTAATTCTTGTTCAATATTATTATATTTTTCTTCTAAGTAATTAAAGTCATTTTTTAAATTATCATTTTCTTGAATTAATAATTCTACTTTTTCAATTAAATTATTTTGGAAATTTATATTTTCTTGAAGTTCTTCATCATAATTCTGAGAATATCTTTCATTAAAATTACTATTATTATTAAATTGATTTGAGTTATTCATTGGACTTATTGAATTATTAAAATTATTTGAATTTGAAACACTCATATAATTGCTATTAAACATTTTATTTGTATTCATTGTATTATCATTATTATTTAAATCATTATTTGAATCATAATTCATATTATTATTATAATTATTTTCTTGGTTTATATTTTCATTATTAATATTTTGATTTGATTTTCTGTTTATTAATGACATTAATTTATCTTTTAATGTATTCATAAATTTTGATGTGTCTTTTGATATTTGTTCGTTTTTTTGATTTGTATCTTGAAGTGAGTTTTTTAATTGAATATATGTATTTTTCAATTTAGAATGTGATTCATTTAAATTATCATAATTAATTTCATAGTCTTTACATTTATTTTCTAGTTCTTCTAGTTTATTTTTTAATAATTCATTATTTTTATTTAATACTTCTTTTTCACTTCTAATTTGTTTATTACTTGATTCTAAATCATTATTAGAATTACTAAGTTTATTTATTGTATCTAAATTAGAATTTAAAATTTCAATAACTTTAGTTTTTAACAAATCAATGCATTTGGACATAACTTCATATTTTAAAGGAAAAGAAGACTTTGAAATACTAGAATCTAATTTATTAAAATTATTAATTGGTATTTTCATTAAAGTTTTTGTATCCATGTTTAAACTTTCTAAATAATTTGTAAAATTACCTAATTCTGAAGTTACCATATGAATAAGATTATCACTATCTTTTAAAGTAGATTTATATTTTTCATTTAAAACTTCAATTTCTTTTACTTTATTATCTAATTCATTACTTATATTATCAATTTGATGATTTAATCTAAATATATTTCTTTCATTTATTTTTTCTTTTTGATTTTCAGTTATAAAAGTATTAAATTGTTCTTCCAAAGCATTTTTTTCAAAATTTAATTTTTCATTTCTTTCTTTTAAAGTACTAACATTATTTTTTAAATTATTCACTAAACCTTCCATTTCAGAAACTTTAATTTTTAAACCTGGAATCTGTTTATTATCATTTTTTAATTGATTAAATATATTTTCATATTTTGCAATAACAGAATTTCTTTCATCTAAAGCAAGTTTTAAATTATTATTATTTTTTTCAGCATTTTGATATTCATTAGAAGAAACTTTAATACTTGCTTCTTGGTTTTCAATAATTGTTTTTAATTGATTATTTTCTCTAATTAAATTTTGTTTTTCATTTTCTAATTGATTAAGTATTTTATTTGTATCATTTTGTAAATTATTCACTTCATCTTTTTTATTATTTAACATCATATCATAATGCTTTAATTCTAATTGAAGTGATTGAATTTCTTCTTTTAATTTTTGATTTTCTTCTTCTTTGTTATTAAATTCTCTTTGAAGTGAATCTATAGTTTTTTCATTTTCTTTTAAATTTTTAGAATATTCAAATATTGTTTTATCTTTTTCCATTATTTTCATTTTGTATTTTTCTATTGATTGACCTAATTCATATTTAGAATTGTAATTTAAATTATTATCTTTTGATGTATCATATAGTCCAGTTGAATATGTGTTATAATTATCTAAAGTTTGGTATGTAATTGACATTTATTATATTTAATATTTATTATAATATGTTAAATATTTTATTTTAATTTTAAATTATAAAATGAATTCCACATCTATAAATAAAAGAAATGCTCCAAGGAATAAAAGCAGTGAAAAAGTTAATATATATAATTCAAAACAAAATTTAAATCCTTCAAATAATTTTCATCCAAATCACATTTTTTATAAGCAAAATAATTTGATAAATAATTCTCAAAATTATAGGAAAATAAGACAAAATGTAAAATCTAATCAAATTCTTATGGAAGGAGATTTAAATTTTTCAAATAAAAATCCACAATTTAATAATGTTTCATTTAATAAAAATGTTGGAAATAATCCATTTGAAATAATGATTCAAAAACCATCAATTCCAAATAAAAATATTATTAAAATCAACAATCCAAATATTAATCATAGACGAATTCCAAGAAAAAGTCCTCTTCCAATTCCAAGGAGTTTTTTACTTAACAATCCAAAATATTTCCCCGTTAAAAAAGTAAATGTAAATTATTATCAAAATGAAAATAATCTTATTAATTCATTGAATAAAACTTATAATAAATATTACTTATCAAACAACCATAATAATATTCCAAATAATAATATTCCAAATAATCACAATTCAAACCAAATTAGATCTTTAAGTCCAATAACAAGACCTTTAAATAAAAATATTCCAAAATATTCTCCTTCAAATGAGAAGCCTAAATATATAAGTAAATCTCCAATATTACAATCAACTCTTTTAAAAAATTTAAATAAATATCAGATATCAAGCAACAATAATTCAAATAATTCAGGAAAAATTAATATACATTTCCCTTTAAATAGACCATATACTTCATATAATTCTCATAGATTACCAAATGCAAATATAAATCAAAATATAAGAAATGAAAAATTAAAAATAAACAATATCCAAAAAGAAAAAGAAGAGAGAACTCATTCTTCAAATGCCCAAGGAATAAAATATAATATAATAAAAGTAAATATGTCAAATAATAAAACTCCTCCAAATCAACAAAATATAAATCTTATTAAACCATTAAATAATAATATAATAAACAATTACAAGGTAATAAATAATAATAACATAATAATAAGCCAAAATAATCCTTTAATTCCTAATTATAATCATCAAAGTAATAGTGCAACAAATATATTTAAACCAATACATAATCATTCCTATTCAACATCTCCATCCCCTATAATACCTCAAAATAAAACATATAAAAAGAAAATAAGAAATATTTACCAATTTACACATGTTGGTTTTGATGGTGAACAAGATAAAGAACATAATCAAGATATATCTTTCATAGAAAAAAATTTTTCAGGTGAAAAGGACTTTCTCTATCTTTCTGTTTGTGATGGACATGGAGCAGAAGGACATGAAGTATCATCATTTATAAAGAGAACTCTTCCAAAGGATATGACACGTAATTTATATCATAAAGATTTAACATCGAATGATCTAAATACAAAGAGGGAAATACATGAAATAATAAAAAAAACATTTTTAAAAGTAAATGAAAAATTAATAGAAACAGAAGAAATAAATTCAACTTTTTCAGGTTCAACTTGTGTATCTCTAATATATACACCTTCTAAAATAATAACTGCAAATATAGGAGATTCTCGTGCAGTGATGGGTAAATATAATAAGGAGAGGAAAGAATGGATATCATGTGATTTATCTCGTGATCATAAACCAACAGAAAAAGATGAAGCAAGGAGAATATATGAAAATAATGGAAGGATTCAACCTTTTACTGATGATGATACTGGTGAATTTATTGGTCCTCAAAGAGTATGGGTTAAAGATGATGATGTTCCTGGATTAGCTATGACTAGAAGCTTTGGAGATCGAGTAGCAGCTACTGTTGGTACTATTAGTGAACCTGAAATTATGGAATTTGATTTGAGTGATGATGATAAATTTATTCTCATTGCTAGTGATGGAGTTTGGGAATTTATTAATAGTCAAGAATGTGTTAATATTATTAAAGATTATTATATTAATAATGATATGAAAAAATGCTGTGAGTTTTTATATTTGGAAAGTAAAAATAGATGGATTAGAGAAGAAGATGTTGTTGATGATATTACTATGATTTTAATTTTTTTTGATTAATCTTTTTTTTAAGGTTAATTCGGGAAATTTTTTTTTTTTTACTTCTTTTTACATATTTCTTCTTTAATAGATTATTAAATTGTATATTGAAAATATGGTAATAAACAATAAATCTTTTTTTTTTCTTATAACTTGAGTTATATAAGTTTTTTTATAAATTCTTCTTATTTTAATAATTGATAAATAAATAAATCCCCTAAAAAAAATTTAATAAACATAATTTTTAACATGTAAATCTTCATTTCCTGCATTACTTCCTTCTCCTTTAAAAAGTCCTTTAGTAGCCTCAGAATTATTTTTAGCCATTTGTAATAAAACTTCTTGAGCTTTTTTGAAATTATCTTCTTTCCCAACCCAAGTTTTCATGCAAGAATTTTGAAGAGCTCTTCCATAACTGAAGCTTAAATTCCATGGAATTGAAACATCTTTTAAATTATTCATAGCATTTAAATTTAAAGAAGCATCTAATTCACTTTGTCCTCCACTTAAAAAGACAATACCAGGAACAGCAGGAGGAACAACTCTAGATAGAGTTCTAACACTTTTCCAAGCAATTTCACTGGGACTTACTTTATTTTTACAATCCATTCCAGGAGTAACCATATTAGGTTTAAGTAACATTCCTTCTAATAAAACACCATATTCAAAAAGTCTATTAAAAACTTCATGTAAAACTTTCTCAGTCTTAACTGCACATTCATCTATATCATGATCTCCATCACATAATAATTCAGGTTCTACTACAGGAACCAAACCATTTTCTTGACAAATTATTGCATATCTTGCTAAACCAGATGCATTTTCAATTATTGCATTTTCAGATGGTGTATTTTTAGTTATTCTTAATACTGATCTCCATTTTGCAAAACGACATCCTTCTTCATAATATTTAGCACATCTTTTTCCTAAATCATCTAATCCTTGAGTTAATGTTTCATTTTCTGAATTTATTATTGGTATTGTTCCCTTATCTACTTTTATTCCTGGAAGAATACCTCTTGATGTTAATAATTCTGTGAAACGCTTTCCTTCTTTTGTCTTTTGATATACTGTCTCATCATATAGAATTGCACCTGATATGTATTTTTCAAGTTCAGGACAAGTGTAGAGAAGCTCACGGTAATGACGACGGTTCTCTTCTGTATTTTCTACGTTTATTGTTGCCAAACGCTTCCCTATTGTTCCTGTAGATTCATCTGAGGCTAAGATACCTTTTCCTTTTTGAACCATGTAACGAGCATTTTTTATTAGTTCTTCTTTATATTTTGGAATTCCTTTCAATTCAGACATTTTTTTTTTTGGGTTTGATAAATTGGTTTTTTTTGGGTTTGATTTTATATTGGATAGAAATTAATTTTTTATTTTTAATTTTAGTTTATTTAAGATTATTGTTTTTAAATAATTTATATTTAAAAGGATTTATGAGTTTTTATTTGGTTTTGAAATGATTCAATTAAATAATTCTAAATATTTGAAAATGAATTAAATTAAAAGGAATATGTTATTTTTATAATATCACAGTCTAAACATTTAATTAAGAACAAGAAATTAAATAATTAATAAGGCTTTTATTCTTTTAATATTATAAATCAATCATAAACATAAAAAAGTAAAAAAAAAGTTTGTTTTAAAAAGAATATTATATATTATT
>JAEEGK010000826.1_pt1 | contig 77316 bp, 70 predicted proteins | sample 8958771 | NCBI WGS metagenome assembly JAEEGK01 (sample SAMN16246547, study PRJNA631951) | gut metagenome | biome: gut microbiome; feature: rumen; material: SC-attached | host: Bos | place: Iran: Karaj | collected 2018-10
TCCATGCTGGTAAGGCCAACATGTTCTTGAGTCCGTTATTCCGTGATACGTTGGCTGGCGTAAGTGGCGCTACCATTGAACTTTACGATACTGATGGTTCTGTAGGTGCTGCTAAGGGTGCTGGTATCGGTGCTGGTATCTATGCGAATGCCGACGAAGCCTTTGCTTCGCTGGAGAAGTTGCAGGTGATTGAGCCGAAGGCAGCTGACAGAGCTGCCTATGCTGAGGCTTATGCCCGCTGGAAAGAGACACTTCTTTCAAAGATTTAATCAATAAGAAAGCCCACCAAAAAACGGTGGGCTTCTTTTTTGTTTCTTATACAAGGATTGGTAAACGATCCTTGTGATGGATTATTCCAAAGAATCTCTATACCATTGGAACAACTTGGCTACGCCGTCCTCAATCTCCACTTTGTGAGTCCAGCCGAGAGAGTGGAGCTTTGATACGTCAATGAGTTTGCGCATGGTGCCATCGGGCTTGGAGGCATCAAACTCAACCTCGCCCTCGAAACCTACAGCTTTTACAACCAACTCGGAGAGTTCGCGAATGGTGAGCTCCTTACCTGTGCCCACATTGATATGGCAGTTGCGAATTTCGCCTAAAGAAGGAATGGCTCCTCCGCGACCAGCAGAGTGATTACGATCAACGGCTCCATCAGTCGAAGCGCCGAAGTGAACTGAAGAATATTTCTCTATGCCGATGATATCGCTGAAGTTTACATTCAACAGCACATGTACAGATGCATCGGCCATATCTTCACTCCAGAGGAACTCGCGAAGCGGTGTTCCAGTTCCCCAAAGTACCACCTTATTATTATATATACCGTATTTAGCCAAAATGTCGAGGACCTTTTGCTTAGTTGACAATTGACAATTGACAGTTGACAATCCTTCGCCGGTGACTCCCTCCACGGGGCGCTTGTTCAGATCGATGGCGATCTTATCCCATGCTTCGTCGTGGATGAGTTTGGCCAGGTAGATCTTGCGCATCATGGCTGGCATCACATGGGAGTTCTCCAAGTGGAAGTTGTCGTTGGGACCATAGAGGTTGGTGGGCATCACGGCAATATAGTTGGTGCCATACTGTAGGTTGTAGCTTTCGCACATCTTCAGACCAGCAATCTTGGCGATGGCATATTCTTCGTTGGTATATTCTAGGGGCGATGTCAGCAGACAATCCTCCTTCATGGGCTGGGGCGCATTCTTAGGATAGATACATGTGCTTCCCAGGAAAAGCAGTTTCTTTACTCCATGGGCATAGGCCTCGCTGATGACGTTACACTGAATCTTCATGTTCATCATGATGAAGTCAGCACGATAGAGCGAGTTGGCCATGATACCACCTACGAAAGCTGCTGCCAGAACTACTGCTTCGGGTTGTTCTTCGTCGAAGAACTTCTTTACTGCCACCTGATCTGTGAGGTCGAGTTCCTTGTGGGAGCGACCAACCAGATTGGTGTAGCCTCGCTGAAGCAGATTATTCCATATAGCTGAACCCACCAATCCGTGGTGTCCGGCCACATATATCTTAGATTCTTTACTGAGCATCGTCCATATGAGCTTTAAGGAAGAGTTTCTTCACGAACTTCATGTCGTGCTGAACCATAATCTTCACCAAATCAGGGAAGGATGTCTTCTGCGGATTCCAACCCAACTTAGCCTTGGCCTTGGCAGGATTACCCAGCAACTGGTCAACCTCGGCAGGGCGGAAGTACTTGGGATCCACCTCTACGAGAGCCTTACCTGTAGCTTTGTCGTAACCCTTCTCGTCAACGCCGTCGCCACGCCACTCGAGTTCGATGCCTACCTCCTTGAAGGCGAGGGTAGCAAACTCGCGAACAGTGTGATACTCACCTGTGGCAATCACGAAGTCATCGGGCTCCGGCTGCTGCAGGATGAGCCACATACACTCGATATAGTCCTTTGCATAACCCCAGTCGCGTAATGAGTTCAGATTTCCCAAATAGAGCTTGTCCTGATAACCCTGAGCGATGCGGGCTGCTGCCAACGTAATCTTACGGGTTACGAAGGTCTCACCACGTCGCTCACTCTCATGGTTGAAGAGGATACCGTTACAGCAGAACATATTGTATGACTCACGATAATTCTTCATGATCCAGAAACCATAGAGTTTGGCTACGGCATATGGACTGCGGGGATAGAATGGGGTAGTCTCGCTCTGCGGAACCTCCTGCACCTTTCCATAAAGTTCAGAAGTTGAAGCCTGATAGATACGGCAGGTGTCGGCCAGACCACAGATACGAACGGCCTCCAACAAACGAAGTACACCGTTGGCATCGGTATCAGCAGTATATTCTGGTACATCGAACGATACCTTTACATGACTCTGGGCTGCGAGATTGTAGATCTCCGTAGGACGAACCTTCGAAATCACACGAATCAGCGATGAAGAGTCGGTCATGTCTGCCCAGTGAAGATTCACCAGACGGGCTTTCTTCATATCACGCACCCACTCATCGAGATACAGATGCTCGATACGAGCCGTATTAAATGAAGAGGAACGGCGCATGAGTCCGTGAACCTCATAACCTTTTTCAATCAGAAATTCAGCCAGGTAAGAACCGTCCTGACCTGTGATACCAGTGATAAGAGCAACTTTTTTATCCATTATTTATGTTTGATTTAATTGTTTCCTGAAAATTGTTTAATGCGCTGTTCCTCAGACAGTTTGCAGATGAGCAGCGTGTCATTGTTTTCTGCCACGATATAGCCGTCGAGGCCCTGAATCACTACCTTCTTCTCCTGCAGGGTGTGAACGATACAGTTGTGGCTCTCTATCAGATTAATGTCATCGCCAATGCTCACATTACCATAGAGATCCTTCTTACTCTGTTCGTGCAGCGAGCCCCATGTGCCAAGGTCGCTCCAGCCGAAGTCGGCAGGACAAACGAATATCTCCTCAGCCTTCTCCATGATAGCATAGTCCACAGAGATATTCTCGCACTCGGGGAATCGGAGGTTGATCTGCTCCTGCTCTTTCTCTGTGCCATAGATGGGCAGCAGTGATTCGAAGAGCTTAGCCATTGAGGGCTGGTAGATGCGGAAGGCGTTCACAATCGTGTTGACGTTCCAGATAAAGATACCTGCATTCCAGAAGTAATAGTTTTTCTTGATATATTCTTGTGCGGTTTCCAAGTTGGGCTTTTCACGGAAAGAGTCTACGCGGTAAATTTCCTTGTTTCTTAATGAACTCGTGCTCAGGTCTGCCTGAATATAACCGTATCCTGTTTCCGGACGGGTAGGCTTCATACCTAAGGTGACGATGGCGTCGGTCTCTCCAGTAAATTGCATGCATTCCTTGATAACTCGCTGGAACTCAGCCTTATCCATTACGATATGATCGCTGGGCGTTACAACAATATTGGCCTTGGGATCCTTCGATTTAATGCGCCAGCTGACGTAAGCGATACATGGTGCAGTGTTACGGCGACATGGCTCGCAGAGGATGTTCCCCTCAGGCATGTTGGGCAGCTGTGCTTTCACGATGTCTGCATATTTCTGATTGGTTACTACCCAGATGTTTTCGGGTTTAACCAAGTCTCCAAATCTGTCAACTGTGAGTTGGAGTAAGGTCTTTCCTACACCAAGTACATCGATAAACTGCTTCGGATTCTCAGATGTACTCATGGGCCAGAAACGGCTGCCAACGCCTCCTGCCATGATAACCAAATGATTGTTTGTCCTTGCCATATACTAACTAATTGCTGATAATAATTGGCAAAGGTACAAAAATATTTGGAAAATAACGAATTTTTAACAGAAAAATCCTTCTTTAAGCCTTGTTATCTTGCTTTTTCTTCATTTTATGCTTCATAACGAACCATACAACAGCCAGAACGAGGAGTGCGAGAATGGCTATTTTGATGTATTCGGCATATTCGCTGATCTTGTCATTCAACTGATCCTCTGGCACGATGGCGTGAAGATACCAACCCATGGCTGCCAGCACACTATGCCAGCCTCCAGCACCAATGGTGGTGAAGAGAATGAACTTGCCATAATGCATACGGGCCAGTCCTGCAGGGATGGAAATGAGGTGACGGATCACGGGTACGAAACGTCCAGTGAGGGTAGCGGCTACGCCATGGTCGTCAAAGTATTTCTCACTCTTTTCTACCTTCTCCTGATTCAGCAAGCACATCTTTCCCCACTTGCTGTTGGCAAACTTATAGATCACAGGACGGCCTACGTAGAGGGCTACGAAATAGTTGATGCTCGCACCGATGTCAGCACCCAGGGTGGCGAAGAGAATCACCAGGAATACGTTCAGTGAACCACTGGCTGCGTGGTAGGCTGCAGGGGTGACAACAAACTCTGAAGGTACAGGTACAACCGTACTTTCCAGCAACATCAGGATGAAAATTGTGGGATACCAGCCGAGGCTGTTCAGGATATTTGTAATAAAGCTCATGATTCTTTCTTTTTCAGTTCATTTTCCATGTATGTGTAATAGTCCTTGGGCTCCATGTTCTCAGGGAAATAGCTGGCCAACACCATTCTTGCTTCTTTGGGATTCTTCTCGCATGCCAACTTCAGATAATGTAGGCACTCGTCGTTTTTTTTCATATCCAGACAGCAGAGTGCCATATACGAGTATCCGTCTTTCCAGTCGTCGTCAACGATATAGTTGAAGAAGTTCTTCAGCAGGGTGTACGATGACTGCATGTATTTGTTGTCGTACAAAGACACGATGATACGCAGCATTACCTTGGGCGAGTTGTCTGATTGTATCAGGGCTTCCTTGAAAGCCTTCTCGGCCTCGTCTTTCTTCCCATTAGTCAGATACACATGTCCCTTGATAATCAGCATATTGATGTGGTCGCAGTCCATATCCTTCGTCTTGTCCAGATAGTCTACTGCTTGATCCGGCTGTTTCAGTTCGCTATAGGCAAATGCCATTTCTTGACAGATCTCAGGCAGATACTGCGAGTTTTTGTCTGCTAGTTCTTCAGCCTTTTTCAGTACAGTGACCGCTTCCTCATAGCGTCCAAGATTAATGAGACAAGTACCCTGATGCAGATAGCCATACTCGTCGTCGGGCCTTTTCTCAGAATATTTCTCGAAGTAGGGGAGAGCCCCTTCATTGTTGTCGAGACTCAGCAGACTGTTGGCCTTCGAGAGCAGTCCGTCGGCATCGTCGGGATTGATGGCGATGGCGTATTCGCTGCTTGTAATGGCCGAACTATAGTCTTCCTGCATGAACTGCACATTCGCCAACGCATTCCAGTAGCGGGCAGAGTAGGGGTCGTGGTCTATCAGTTCGTTGAAAATCTTCTCGCTGTCCTGATACTTACCAAGTCCGAAGAGTGTGCGCGCCATCAGTTCCTTGAAGTCGTCGGAGATGTTGCTATCCGATCTGAGCATCCACTCAAAAGCCTTGTCGAAAACGTTGTATTCATTGAAGATGTTGGCCACGTCGTACACGTAGTCCATCAGTTCGTCGGCCATTACCTCTTCCTTCATGTACTGACGATAGAGTTCGTCGGCCTCTTCCTCCTTGCCTTCGCAGATCATGATCTCACCTTGCAGGAAGAGCGCCTCTAAGGCATCGGTTCCTCTGATTTTGTCGACATACTCGCGGGCTGTCTCATAATCCCTGGCTGTCATGGCCTCTCTGGCTTTATACAGCATGGGACCCACGGCCAGCGGGTTATATGTCAGTGCCAGGTTGATGGCCTCCTCGGCCTTCTCATGGTGTCCGTGATACTGGTAATAGTCAGCAATGTCAGCCAAATCGTCGGCATCCATATATACAGGATGCCCCGACTTGGCTGAATCTTCGTATGTCTTCAGGAGTTGGCGGAACTCCTCGCTGTCGAAATATTCTAGATCGTCTGTTTGCATTAACTCTTCAGTCCTACGGTCTTGTTGAAGATCGGCTTCTCTGGTGTGGAGTCGGTATCTGGCGTGAAGTAGCCGATACGCTGGAACTGCAGATAGGTCAGTGGCTTCATCTGGGCTGCGTATGGCTCGATGTAGCACTCCTTCAGCACGTTCAGAGAGTCCGGATTAATCATTTGTTTCATGGCCGTTACGGCGTCGCAGTTCTGGGCCTCACGGATGGCTGCCATTTCGTCGCGGGGGTTCTCCACCTTCCATAGGCGCTCATACAGACGAACCTCTGCCTTGATGGCGTGCTGGCAACTTACCCAGTGCAGGGTCTTACCCTTGATTTTACGGTTGGAACCAGGCAGTCCGCTACGCGACTCAGGATCGTATGTGCAGTAGATGGTAGTTACGTTGCCGTTCTCATCCTCATCACAGGGATGCTCCTCGTCACACTTGATGATGTAGGCGTTCTTCAGGCGCACCTCCTTGCTGGGAGCAAGACGCATAAACTTCTTCTCGGCCTCTTTCATGAAGTCATCGCGCTCAATCCAGATCTCACGGCTAAACTCAACGGTATGTGTACCATCGGCCTCGTTCTCGGGATTGTTGATGGCTGTCAGCTGCTCCGTCTGTCCCTCGGGATAGTTGGTGATGACCACCTTCACAGGATTCAGTACGGCTGAAACACGGATGGCTCTGCTGTTCAGATCATCGCGTACGGCACTCTCCAGAAGGGCCATCTCGTTCAGGGCGTCGTAGGTGGTATAACCTATCTTGTCAATGAACTTGATGATACTCTCAGGGCTGTAACCACGACGACGGAATCCGCAGATGGTCGGCATACGGGGATCGTCCCAACCACTGACGAGTCCTTCGTTCACCAGTGCCAGCAGATTACGCTTCGACATCAGTGTGTAGCTCAGGTTCAACTTGTTGAACTCTGTCTGACGAGGACGGTTATCCTCAATGTTATCCGTCTCACCCTTCCATTCCTTCATCCAGGTAACGAAGAGATCGTACAAGGGACGATGCTCCACAAACTCCAGCGTACACCATGAGTGGGTTACACCCTCCAGATAGTCGCTCTGGCCGTGGGTGAAGTCATACATGGGGTAGGCGTTCCATTTGTTGCCTGTACGGATATGGGGGATGTTCAGCACGCGATAAATCAGCGGATCGCGGAAGAGCATGTTGGGATGAGCCATGTCGATCTTCGCACGAAGCACCAATGTGCCTGGCTCACACTTGCCACTGTTCATGAATTCAAACAGCTTCAGGTTCTCCTCCACAGGGCGATCGCGGAAGGGACTGTTAGTACCAGGGCTGGTGGTAGTACCCTTCTGCTGGGCAATCACCTCTGCACTCTGCTCGTCCACATAGGCACGTCCCTGCTTGATGAGCCATACGGCAAAGTCCCAAAGCTCCTGGAAGTAGTCACTGGCATAGTAGATGTTTGCCCACTGGAATCCCAGCCACTTGATATCGTGCTCGATGCTCTCGATGTATTCCGTATCCTCCTTGATGGGGTTGGTGTCGTCGAAACGGAGATTACACTGACCATTGTATTTCTTGGCCAGTCCGAAGTCGATGGCGATAGCCTTGGCGTGTCCGATGTGCAGATAGCCATTGGGCTCTGGTGGGAAACGGGTCTGCATTCTGCCTCCGTTCTTACCCTCAGCCAAGTCGTTGATCACCTTCTGTTCAATGAAGCTAACGGACTTTTTCTCCTCACTTTCATTCAGTATTTTCTCTTCCATTTTATCTTGTCTTTTTTATTTGCGGCTGCAAAATTACAACTTTTTCCTGAAACTTCTGCAAAATTGCCCCACTATTCACTATTCATTGTTCACTATTCGCTATTTTATGCCTCTTTCGTTCAGCGCTTTGCTGTATTTTGCGGCATTCCTCAAGTGTTCTGAGTAACTCTTGGCGAAGTTATGGGTACCCGAGAAATCCTCCTTGGCACACATATACAGATAGTCGTGATCCACCCGATTCAGCACGGCATCAATACCTGCCACTGAGGCCACCTTGATGGGGCCTGGGGGCAAACCTACGTTCTTGTACGTGTTGTAAGGGCTGTTGTAAGTCAGCATGTCGTGGTAGATACGACGCAAGGCAAAGTCTTGCATGGCGAATTTCACCGTAGGGTCAGCCTGCAAAGGCATACCCACCTTCAGTCGGTTCAGATACATGCCTGCTATCATGGGCTTTTCGGCATTGTTGGCCGTCTCTTCGTCGATGATGCTGGCCATGGTGCACACCTCCTCTGGAGTGAGTCCGATAGCCTCGGCTTTGGCCTTGCGCTCGTCGTTCCAGAAGTGGTTGTGCTCCTTCTGCATACGATCCATCAGGTGCTCAATGGTAGTGTTCCAATACACCTCATAGGTGTTGGGGACAAACAGGCAGACGATGGTAGCTGTATCGTACCCCCATTTCTGGCAGAAGTCGTTGTCATTCAGGCAAATAGCCAGTGCTGCACTGTCCACCATCAGTTTCTTTCCCAAGGCACCAGCCAATCGGTCTGTCGTCCTGCTCTCAGGAATTGTCAACATCACGGGTTCCTGATGGCCGTTCTTCAAATGACGGAACACGGTAATGGCGTTCTCGCCTGGTTGTACGGCGTAGCGTCCTGTCCTGATGTTCTTGGCATAGCCACTATGACGGGCCATGGTGCTGAAAGCCATCACTGCCTGCTCCGAAGCTACAGGCTTCAGTTTGGTGCATACGGAGTCGATGTTATCGTTCTCGTCGATATACACGTAGGCTGTGGTGTCGGTCTTTGAGAAACTGCCAAAGAAAAAGTAGTAGCCCAAAAGGATGATGCCCAACAGACATACTGCTACAGGTATCAGATAAGTTTTCTTTTTAAATTTCTTCATGTTCATCTTCATGATTTCTTCTAAAATTGCTGCAAAGTTACAAAATTCTCTTAATTATTCGTGATTATTTGCGATAATTTTGTATCTTTGAGATAAACTCGAAGATACTTTCGCTCGAAAAAACTCAAATTTTATTTGGTTTTTTACTCGCTTATTCGTATCTTTGTACCAAAATAAGGCTTATGAAACTGAAGTTTTCTATAAACTATGGCACGAAATGGGGCGAGAACCTCTATGTCTGCATCACTTATAAGAGTCTCGATGGCACCCAAAAGTCCTCTCGGCTGTTGATGACCACCTCCGATGGTTGGCAGTGGGAACTCGAGACCTCTGCCCTTGAGTCACGCCAGCATCCCATTGCCTCGTTTACCTATTATTATCAGGTGGAAGATGCTGATGGCAGCGTACTTCGAAAGGAATGGCAAGCGATACCCCGTTGTTACTATTTCGATTCCACCAAGAATTATGTTCTGGCCGATCAGTGGCGCGAAGTACCCTTGCAATATCATCTCTATAGTCAGGCTTACCTTACCACGATGGGACTTCCTCACGATGAGGAGGTGCAACCCCTGCGTGTGCCACTCTATCGTAAGACGGTGCTTTTCCGTGTCTCTGCTCCCCAGCTTCAGAAGGGTCAGTCGGTGGCGCTTATAGGTAATCATCCGGCCATAGGTAGTTGGAATCCAGCACGTTATCTCCGTATGGAGTATATGGGCCGCTTCGAGTGGTTACTCTCTGTTAATGTCGATGCCGTGCTCTTGCCCATAGAATATAAATATGTGATTATCGACGATAAGACGAATGCACTGGTTGCATGGGAGGAGGGCGATAATCGCACCACGGAGGGACTATTGCCTCCTGACCATACGGCTGTGCCCGATGGCACTGTGCTGGTGGCTTATGGCGAGAGTCTGCGTGTGAAGGAACAAACCTGGCGAGCAGCAGGCGTGGTGATTCCTGTCTTTTCGCTGCGTAGTACCCACTCTTATGGCGTGGGCGATTTTGGTGATCTACGTTGCTTTGTCGACTGGGCTGTGACTACTGGTATGAAGGTCATTCAGATCCTCCCAGTCAATGATACCACAGCCTCTCACAACTGGTGCGATTCTTATCCCTATAACATCGTTTCCGCCTTCGCGCTCCATCCGCATTACATCGATTTGGAGGCGCTGGGAACGCTTAAAAGTAAGACTAAGATGACGGCCTATCATCGTCAACGCCAGGAACTTAACAATCTTGGCTATAGTGATTATGAAGCTGTCGATCGTGTGAAGTCTGCCTATGTCCGCGAGCTCTTCGCCGAGCGTGGACAGGCTACTCTCGATTCCCCAGAATTCAAAAAGTGGTTTGAGGAAAACAAGGATTGGTTGGAGCCTTATGCATTATATTCCTCCGGCGATGCCGAGGTCATATATTACCTCCAATACCACCTACATCTCCAGCTCAAAGCAGCATCAGATTACGCTCGTTCTAAGGGTGTGCTCATCAAGGGCGATGTGCCCATTGGTGTGAATCGTGATAGTGTGGAAACGAGAATCCATCCGGAACTTTTCCATCTCAATGCCCAGACAGGTGCACCCCCTGATGCTTTCTCGCAGAATGGTCAGAACTGGGGATTCCCCACCTATAATTGGGGCAAAGTCCCAGGGGGCAAGGTAGAGGAAACAAGGGGCAAGTTGTCGCTCATTGAGTGGTTCCAGAAGCGCCTGAAGTGGATGGCGCAGTATTTCGATGCTATCCGTATCGACCATGTATTGGGCTTCTTCCGTATCTGGGAGATTCCTGAGGATGCCATCTTCGGCACTCTAGGGCATTTCTCGCCCTCGCTGCCTATGACTGTGGGCGAGATAGAATACTTCGGCTTGCCTTTCCGCAAGGAACTCTTTACGAAGCCTTTTATCAATGATCGTGTGCTCGACCGTCTCTTCGGTATGCATGCGCCTTATGTGCGCGAAAACTTCCTCACCACACGGGCCTACGGACTCTATAACCTCAAGTCTGAATACAACACGCAGAAGAAGGTGCGCGAGGCTTTCGAGGGTAGGGGCGATGAGAATAGTCTGTGGATTCGCGATGGACTCTACCGGCTCATCAGTAGTGTGCTCTTCCTCGAGGATCCTGAGCAGCGTGATATGTATCATCCACGTATCGGTGTGATTGGCGAACCTGTATTCGATGCCCTTACGGCAGAGGAGAAGGATGCCTATATGCGCCTATACAACAACTACTATTACCAGCGTCACAACATCTTCTGGGGCGATCAGGCTATGCGTCGACTTACCGAGGTGTTTGGTGATACGCGCATGCTCTGTTGTGCTGAGGATTTGGGCATGTTGCCCGATTGCGTAGCCCCTGTGCTCGATGCCCTCCGCATCCTCACGCTCGAAATCCAGACCATGCCTAAGGAGAGTGGCTTTGAGTTTACCCATCTTGATGGTAACCCCTATCGCTCTGTTGCCACCTTCTCCACTCACGATATGTCGCCCTTGCGCCTTTGGTGGGAGGAAAGTCCTGAGCGTACGCAGCGTTATTACGTCACCATGCTCCAGAAGCAGGGTCGTGCTCCAGAGCACCTGCCTGCCCATCTGGCCGAGGAGATCATAGCACGTCATCTCTATTGTCCGTCGATGCTCTGTCTGCTGTCATTGCAGGATTGGCTCGCTATGGACTCAGAACTTCGTTATAAGAATCCGCGTGAAGAGCGTATCAACGTGCCCAGCGATAGCTATAACCGTTGGAAATACCGCATGCACCTCACTATCGAAGAACTGCTTAAGGCCGATCGATATAATAATAAGGTACGCACGATGGTTACGAGAAGTAAGAGGTGAGAAGCTAGAGGTGAGAGGTGAGAAAAACTATAGCAATTCCGATGGAGCAGAGATGAAAGTCTTTGCTCCATGTTGTATCAGGAAATTGCGATTGCGAAAACCCCAAAGCACACTGATACAGGGTAGTCCGCTATTGTTGGCTGTTTCCAGATCCACATCACTATCGCCTACGTAAACGGCTGAATCCTTCTCTTCGCCTAATTGGCGAAGTGCCTCGAATACGGTATCGGGTGCTGGTTTCTTACGGATGCCGGCAGCCTCGTTCTCACCAATGGCCACTTCGATGGTTTCAGCGAAGAAATGCCGACAGAGTTCCTTGGTGGCAGCCATCATCTTATTGCTCACCACAGCCAGTCGGCAGCCTTTTGCCTTCAGGGCCTCGAGTGTCTCAATAATGCCAGGGTAGGGGCGAGTATTGTCGAGCGAGTGGTGCATATAGTACTCGCGGAAGGTAGCGAAGGTAGCCTCGAAATCAGGATTCTTCTCACCATCGGGAATGGCCCTTTCCATCAGCTTACGTACGCCATTGCCCACGAATCTTCGTACATCGTCGATTGTGTGCTCAGGCATGCCGTGCTGTCTGAGAGCATAGTTCACTGCTGCTGCCAGGTCGGCTAACGTGTCCAGCAGTGTTCCGTCAAGATCAAAAATATAAGTAGAATACTTCACCCTTTATAAGCTCTGCAGTCTTGCGATATATTTGCCTAAGATGTCGAACTCCAGGTTCACCACTGTGCCCACTTTGATATCGCAAAAGTTGGTATGCTCAAAGGTGTAGGGGATGATAGCCACTTGGAAGGTGTTGCTGGTGGGATTGCAAACCGTGAGCGATACGCCATTCACTGTAACCGAACCCTTATCCACGGTGAAGTAACCCTTCTTCGCCATCTCGCGATTCTCCGGATACTCAAAGGTGAAGTATGTGCTGCCATCGGCATCCTCCATGGCGATACACTTCGCCGTCTGGTCAACATGGCCCTGTACGATGTGTCCGTCCAGACGTCCGTTCATCAGCATCGAGCGCTCCACGTTTACCTTGTCGCCCACCTTCAGCAGTCCCAAGTTCGTTCTGTCGAGCGTCTCCTTCATGGCTGTCACCACATATGTGCCGCCAGAGATCTTGACCACTGTCAGACACACGCCATTGTGCGCCACACTCTGGTCGATCTTCAGTTCGTCGACGAATGAACACTTCAGGGTAAAGTCGATATTCTCGCGATCTTTCTCAATCGCTACAACCGTAGCAAATTCCTCTATGATTCCAGAAAACATATATCTTTTATATTACTAACCTCTCACCTCATTCCCGAGCAAAGCTCGCCTACCCGTAGCCTTTCACTTCTCACCTCTAAAATAAAAAACAGGTACGTGCCGATGATTTGGTGAAAACTCCTGTTTCACACGATGTGGGTGCTCCTTGCTGTTGTAATCCACCGGCATTGCTGCTCTCCCCTAGGGGATAATCGTGGCCCGCCATTGGCAAAGGAAACGGTCCCGATGAATAATTTTAATGTAGAGTATCCCGATCTATGCGGCACGACCCGTATTTTTGTTTCGCTGTGATTCTTATTTCACGCTGCAAGGACGGTGCAAACCGAAGGCAGAAAGCTCGCTTTTTGCTGAGGTGCAGCCCGTTCTCGCGACATTTATGGCGCAAAGGTACGAAGAATCTGCGACTTATCCAAACCTTTTAGCATTTATTTATGATTCTTCTAACTTGTCAACGTCGATAAGCTCGTACGAGTCTTCCTCTTCTTCGTCGTCCTTTTTCTCCACTTTCTCCTTGATTTTCTCCAAGGTCTGCAAGGACTTTTTAATCAGTTTCGAGCGATAGATGTAGATCACTGCCAGTACGCATAGCAGGGCGATGATGGCGGCTATCCATCCGATAATAGCCCTCAGCGTCAGTCGGCCCTCTACCTCCACCTCTATGGTACGCACGTCATATTGGTCGGGCGACTCCAGCAGGAAGGCTCTCACCTTGAAAATGTATTTGCCTGCAGGCACATCGTTGTAGGGCGCCATACGCATGTTGTCAGCATTACGCCAGTCGTTGTCGTAGCCCACAAGCATGTACTGATAGTGCACACGATGCTGCAACTGATAGTTCATGGCTGCAAAGCGGAATCCGAAGTTGCTCGAGCCACTAGGTATCACCACACTCTTGCTCAGTGGCACATAGTACTCTATATCGCTACCCATGCGTGGACTCTGCCAGGCATCGTTCAGCAGGAATCCTGTAATCTGCAGTTTCAGCAGCGATCCGCTCGATGCCATCAGCTTCTTACGGTCCACGATGTAATAGCCGTCGAGTGTGCCGAAGAGTATGTCGCCATTGCCCCTCATGATGGCACCGCCTTCCGATATGCGCGTTTCGTCAACACCGTCGAGACTCGAGAAGGTTGTAAAGATGCGCTTGTCGGTATTGAATGAGCAGATGATGTGCTCAGTGGCAAACCAGGCATTGCCTGTTTCGTCGAAGGTGATGCTGCGGATTTCTTCCGATGGAAGACCGTCCTGAGCGTCAAACACGTCGAACTGCCAGGCACCTTTCTTATCCTTGCCGATGGTATGACCCAGTCCGCCTCCATTGGTGCCCACCCACATGTTACCTTCCTTGTCTTTCTTAATGTAGATGATGTCCGTGCTCAGCGACTTCCCGTCCTCGTTCTCGGCAATTTCCAGCTTCTTCAGGCTCACCTTGCCGTCCTTGTACTTCAGCACCAGCACACCGTCGGTTGATCCTGCCCATACGCCCCCCTCGTTGTCGGGCTCGATGGTTCTCACCTTATTATATGATTTCTGCGGATAGTCGGGTATGCCGTTCTCTGAGTGCAGGAAGATGGTCTTGCCGTCTTTGTCGGTCTTCATCAGGTTCACGCCTCCTGCGTAGGTGGCTATCCATATGTTGCCAGCCTTGTCCTCTACGGCCTCATAGGCTGCGTTGCTGCTCAGACTCTGTGGGTCGCCATCCTTGTGGCGGTAGTTCTTTAGGGTCCATCCGCCTGCCTCGTTGTGTGTCATCTTAAACACGCCGTTGTCCTTCGAACAGAGCCAGTAGTTACCCTTTGAGTCCTTCGAGATACCATAGAGCCTGCCTAGCGGATTGCCCTGCGAGTCCTTGGTGATCACGGCCTTCTGTCCGTTGTCGTAGTACAGAAACAGGCTACTACGTTTGTTGCCCAACAGGAGCAGCTTGCGGTTCTTGTCGTAGTACATCGCACGTATCTCGTTCTCCTCCGTCGAGCTGGCATTTGCTATGGGTTTTACGCGCACGATGTTCTTCTTCACCAGCTCCATCTTCTCGATGCCTCGCTGACTGGTTGATTCCCAGATCACGCCCTCGGGTAACTCCAGTGCTGCATAAACTGTGTTCGATATGTCCCAGGGGTCTTTGGGGTCGTTGTGGAAGTACTCTATCTTGTCGGCCTCACGGTTGTAGTAGCCATAGCCGCCGTTGTTCATCAGCACCCATACCACACCGTTCACCTCGTTGAAGTTGCCTCCTCGTCCGTCGCGCTCAGGCACTGGTACATATTGCTGGAACAACTTCTCCACGCCTGTATCCAGGTTCAGGTATCTGGCACCCATCTCGTTGTCGCAGAACCAGAGCAGCCCCTCGCTGTCGATAAACATGTTGAACGCTGCGATGCCTGTAGGCTTTCTGATCATCACGGGCGTCTCGCCCTTGTCTATGCTGAAGATAGCGCCCTGGGTGGTTGAGACATAAATCTTGCTGTTGTGGGCATAGAGGTTGTGAACCTCTTCACCAGCCATCGGGTTGTCCTTGCTCAGCGCCCAGTTGTTGCGTCCCAGCACGCGCAGTCCGTTGTCAGTTCCTAAAACAATATCGTTGTGGAATCCCTCGGCCATGCAGTTCACTTTCAGCTTGCCTGTGTCTATCTTCTTCGTTGTCAGTTCGCCCTTCTCGAGTGTCATCACGAAGATACCCACATCGCGGATGCTCGCTAGCACTTCGCCTCTCGATGTCACCAGTATCGGGCACTCGGCACGGTATTCCGCCCAGTCGGGATAATTAGTGAAGGGACTGATGATCATGTCTCTGCTGCGCTCTAGCACGAACACGCGGTTGTCGTACATATAAAGCCAGATGTTCTGACTCTGGTCTATCGTCATGTCGAGAATGCGGTTGTGCAGGTTCTCCACCTTACTGCCGCTACCCGTACGATAGTTGCTGAATTCATAGCCGTCGTAGCGCGACAGACCGTTCCATGTGGCTATCCAGATGTAGCCGTAATTGTCCTGCATGATTTTTGCGATGGCATTGCTGCACAGGCCATCCTCCGTCGAGAGATGCGTGTGTAGGGCCTCGAGCTGTTGGGCTTGGGTCGTCATGGGCAGCATAGTCCATAGTAGTAATAGGTATGTCAGAATTCTTCTCATCATTGCAGTGGTTCGTAGTTTTCGTAAATACTCTGCAAAATTACAAAATTTTCTTCAATTATACAAATTATTTCCCGATATTTTTGTATCTTTGGCCCAAAATTAGCAATTATGGCAAAAAATGTATGTATTCTCTGTGGCGCACGCCCCAATTTTGTGAAAGTTTCTCCCTTGGTTCGTGCCCTTGGTCAGCGCAGCGATGCTGAGTGTCTGTTGGTGTATGCTGGTGCTGAGAATGATCCTACGCTCGAGTCTTCGCTTTTTAGCGATCTTCAGATAGCTCCCCCGCAGTTCTTCCTGGGCGTTTCGTCCACCAGTCTTAACGAGATCACCTCGCAGGTCATGGCGGCCTTCGATCAGTTCCTCGACCAGCATCCCGTCGATGTGGTTATTGTGGTCGACGATCTGGCGTCTACCATGGCTGCTGCCATCGTCACCAAGAAGCGTGGCATCCGTCTGGCCCATCTCGTGGCTGGCACACGTTCCTTTAATATCAACATGCCTAAGGAGATCAATCGTCTGGTCATCGATGCGCTCAGCGACTATCTCTTCACGGCTGGCGTACGTTCTACGGGCATTGCCAATCGCGAGCAGAACGATGCTTCGCAGACCTATATGGTGGGCAATATCCTCATGGATACCCTGCGCTTCAACTATCCCCGACTGAAGAAGCCTGCCCTTGATATCGAGGAGGGAAAGTACATTGTGTTCACCCTCAACCGCAAGGCCCTCATCGCCGATACCGACAACCTCCAGAAGATGGTTGCTGCGATGGTTGAGGCTGCCGGCGATGTACCTGTGATTGCTCCCTTACGTACTGATGCCGCCAAGGTAATCTCTCACCTCTCACCCCTAACCCCTAACTTCCAAATTATAGCCCCTCAGGGCTATTTGGAATTTGGCTGGCTCACGGCTCATGCCAAGGGTATTATTACCGACTCAGGCAATGTGGCCGAGGAAGCCACGTTCAATAGTGTGCCCTGTATCACGCTCAACAACTACACCGAGCATCAGGAAACGGTGAATGTAGGCTCTAACGTGCTCGTAGGTGAAGATCCCGATAAACTCCGTGAGGCCGTGCGTCAGATGGTATCCGGCAATTGGAAGCACTCCGCTCTCCCAGACCGCTGGGATGGCCGCACAGCAGAAAGGATTCTGAGGATCCTCTTAGAGGTGAGAAGCTAGAAGCTAGAGGTGAGAGATATCTACCGTAGGCGCAGAAAAGAATGGCTTGCGAGGTTTTCTCTCACCTCTCACCACTCGCTCGGCTTTGCCGCTTGGCTTGTCCAAGAACCCCTAACCACTGTTTTTTTGAAAAAAAAAGCTTCAAAATCTTGCAAAAATAAAAGATTCTTCTTATATTTGCCCCCAGATATATAAATATGGTATTAACTAAATTAAGCAATAACGAAATGAAAAAACTATTTTTGATGCTGCTGATGGTGATAGCCTGTGCAGTAGATGCTAATGCTCAAGGTGGCTTTTTGGGTCGTTTAAAAGATCGTGCAAAGAATGCCGCTGAGAACGCTGTGACAATGAAGGCCGAGCGCAAAGTAGATGCCGAGGTCAGCAATGCTATGGATGATGTCCTGGATGGCAAGAAGTCAAGCAAGTCCAAGAAGTCAAAGAACAATGACGAGGACGAAGCTGAAGAGGCAGAAGAGGAGCCTCAGGAAGAGGAAGCTACCTATGTGCAGTCTGACTTCGTGCCTGGTGCCGTTGCTTTCTTCGAGGATAACCTTCAGGGTGAGCAGATGGGTGAGTTCCCCTCAAAGTGGGATTTGATCGAAGGCTCTACAGATGTGGCTGTTATCAAGGGAAAGAAATGTATTCACTTCGAGCCTGGAACAAGAATTGAGCCATTGATGACCAATCAGGAGAGTTACATTCCCGATGTGTTCACACTGGAATTTGACTTCTGGATGAATGACCCCAAGACGGAAATGAGTAACTGCTATGAACTGGAATTCAAGGATGGCAATGGTGATGACGTTTATGAAATCAGAATTGGTGAGAGTTATAGCAAGTTGGAGGTAACATGCCGATTCATGTCTACTACAGGCGACTGGCGTGATTCTGGTGGTGGTAAGACTTGGGAAATGAAGAAGAACGACTGGAGCCACTTCGCCATATCTTTCAACAAGCGTGCCCTCAAGATTTATGTCAACGGCAAGCGCGTCATCAACATTCCTAACTGTAAGTCTGCCGCTCGCATGAAAATCCATCAGGCAGAGTGGGGTGGATTCCATGGTAATAAGAACTATATGACCAACTTCCGCTATGCTAAGGGTGCTATGGAACTTTATGAGCAGCAAGTTACTGATATGTCCGCCGTTGAGAAAGCCATCGCCGAGACGGGTAAGTTTGTGACAAACAATATACTCTTCGAGACTGGTAAGGCTACGCTGAAGCCGGAGTCGATGGAGGAGATTCAGAAGGTGGCTGATTATATGAAGAAGAACCCGAGCGCTCGCTTCGAGGTTCAAGGCCATACCGACAATCAGGGCAGCGACGCTGTGAACGATCCGCTTTCTCAGCAGCGTGCTCAGGCTGTGGTTGATGCCCTGGAGAAGCTCGGTTGCGATCCATTCAACATGCGTGCCGTAGGTAAGGGCTCTCACGAACCCGTAGCTCCTAACACCACCGACGAAGGCCGCGCCAAGAATCGTCGTGTAGAGTTTATTAAAAAGTAAGCATACAACTACTACTACGGAAGTACTTAGAAATCTTCCGCCAAGCCCTAACCCCGCCCTGGAGTCCAACCCCAGGGCGTTTCATTTTCTCCGTATTCTCGGAAAATCTCACAATCTCACAATCTCACATTTGCCGGTTATTACATAATTACCTAATTACATTTGGAATTTTTACTTCGAGAGTACATAGGTCACATTTCACATTTCACATTTGACTGTTTTTATGTTTTCACGTCATTACCTAATTACATAATTACATTTGGTATTTTTATACTCTCCGAATCTTCACTTAATAATTATATATTATATTATATATATTATAATATATATAATATAATATATAATTTAATAGAGCTATATTGTGATATCCTCCGCCATCATTCTCGAAAGATAGCAAAAATAAAACGGTCAAATGTGAAATGTGAAATGTGACCTTTCCTTGGATTTTGAAAAACACAAATGTAATTATGTAATTAGGTAATGACGTGATTACATGGAATCTATTAATTGTGAGATTGTGAGAATGTGAGATTTTGCGTGTTTACAATTATTCTAATATAGAAAATAATTTACATAATTATTACTATCTACCTGTCGCATTCAGGACACTCCTAGAGGGTTGGAACTTTCCTCCGAGGAAAGTGGGGGTTTCCTCCGATGAAAGTCAGACTTTGCTCCGAGGAAACTATCAGCACTTAAAACCCCTCTAAAAACGCCATTTTTAGCGCTCATAGAGGGGTATGGATTTTTTTTACAAGTTAAATGGTGATTTCTCCGCAAAGGCTCTGCATCATGTATTTGCGAACAGTCTCCGGATCGTTAGGATAGTGGCTCTGCAGGAACATCAGCTTCGTAACAGCACTCTCTACAGTAGAGTCTCTGCCACTGATGACGCCAGCCTCCTGCAGATGGTAACCACAATCGTAGCGACTCATCTCAACAGCACCCTGCAGGCACTGACTGATGTTGACAATCACCTTTCCGTTCTTAGTGCCATCCCTCAAAGCATTTAACAACCAAGGCTTCTGAGGCGCATTGCCAGAGCCGAAAGTACGCATCACAATAGCCTTCAAGTTAGGCGTGTGGATGATATGACGAATCAGATCCTCGCGGATGCCTGGGAAGAGCGAGAAGATAATTACATTGTTATCCAGACGGAAATGAGGCACCATGGGCTTGCTCCAATCGGGCTTCAAGATACGGTCGCGATGGTAAGTAATATTGACACCTGCGTCCACCAGATGAGGGTAGTTGAACGACTCGAAAGCATTGAATTCCTCTGCACTCTGTTTAGTGGTACGATTGCCACGCAACAGATGTCCGCCGAAGTAAATGCCCACTTCGGGCACCAGTGCATGACCCTCCTCATCCTTTGCGGCTGCTATCTCCACAGCCGTGATGAGGTTCTCCTTACCATCAGTACGCAACTGTCCGATGGGCAACTGCGAACCTGTGAAGATCACAGGCTTCGTCAGGTTCTCTAACATGTAGGAGAGGGCAGAGGCCGTGTAGGCCATCGTATCTGTGCCATGCAGCACCACGAATCCGTCGTACTGAATATAATGGTCGGCTATGCAGTGCGAGATGTCAGTCCACATGGCAGGCGACATGTCACTCGAGTCGATGGGAGGGTTGAACTGATAGGTATCTATCTGAATATCAAACTGTTCCAACTCGGGCACATTCAGCAGCAGGTGCTCAAAGTCGAAGGGCTCGAGAGCACCCGTCTGGGGGTTACGGTTCATTCCGATGGTTCCGCCCGTATAGATGAGTAGAATTCTGCTTCGCATATACAAACGTTTACGTAGTAATTTTGTGCAAAGATAGTACTTTTCTGCGATATAATATGTATCTTTGCATCAAAATTTTAAGAACCGATAAAACAAACTAACAAATTATGAAGCAATTCAATGACGATAACTTCGTTCTCGAGACCCAGGTGGCTCAGGACCTGTATCACAATCATGCGGCTAAGATGCCCATCATCGACTATCACTGTCACCTCATCCCCGAGATGGTGGCCAACGACCACAAGTTCAAGAGTATCACTGAGTTATGGCTTGGCGGCGACCACTATAAATGGCGCGCTATGCGTACCAATGGTGTGGAGGAGAAGTATTGCACAGGTAAGGACACCACGGACTGGGAGAAGTTCGAGAAGTGGGCTGAGACAGTGCCTTACACCTTCCGCAACCCCCTGTACCACTGGACTCACCTGGAGCTAAAGACGGCCTTCGGTATCACCAAGCAGCTCTCGCCCAAGACGGCTCGCGAGATCTTCGACGAGTGTAACGAGAAGCTGAAGCAGCCTGAGTTCTCAGCTCGTGGACTGATGAAGCACTACAACGTGGAGTGCGTATGTACCACCGATGATCCTGTTGACGATTTGCACAACCATATCGAGTATGCCAACCACAAGGCTGCCGACGATCCCATCATGATTCCTGCCTGGCGTCCTGACAAGGCCATGAACATCGAGAAGCCCGAGTTTGCTGCCTACGTGCAGAAACTGGGTGAGGTGAGTGGCAACATGGAGATCCGTAAGTTCACCGATCTGGTGGATGCCCTCCAGAAGCGTCACGACTTCTTTGCTGAGCAGGGATGTAAGCTGAGCGACCATGGTATTGAGGAGTTCTACGATGAGGAGTACACCGACTCGCAGATCGAGACCATCTTCGAGAAGGCTATGCGTGGCTTGCAGCTCTCTACGCTCGAGGTACGTCAGTTTAAGCACGCCTTCCTGACAGTGATGGCTGAGATGGATGCCGATGCTGGATGGACACAGCAGTTCCACTATGGTGCCATCCGCGACAACAATACGGCTATGTACAATCAGCTGGGTCCTGACACAGGCTTCGACTCTATCGGTGAGTTCACTACAGCCAAGGCCATGTCGAACTTCCTGAACAACCTGAACATGAAGGGTAAGCTCACGCGTACCATATTATATACATTGAATCCTTGCGCCAACGAGGTGATCGCCACGATGCTGGGTAACTTCCAGGGTGGTGAGCCTGGCAAGATTCAGTTTGGTTCTGGCTGGTGGTTCAACGACCAGATGGATGGCATGATCCGTCAGATGAACGCCCTCTCAGTGCTGGGCCTGCTGAGCCGCTTCGTAGGTATGCTGACTGATAGCCGTTCGTTCCTCAGCTATCCGCGTCATGAGTACTTCCGTCGTATCCTCTGCAACCTGCTTGGCAACGATGTAGAGAAGGGCCTGCTGCCATACGACATGGAGATCCTCGGCCGCATGGTAGAGGACATCAGTTACAATAACGCAAGAAGATATTTTAAGTTCTATTAAGCGAGAACAGAATCAAGCTTGCTTGAATTCTGTCGAGCGTGTAAGAACTCGAGCGAAGCTCAAGTTCTATTAATAAAAAAGCCCTCCCAATCGGGAGGGTTTTTTATTTAGACCAGTATCAGGCCGATGCTGACGCAGAGGCCGTAGATAAAGATATTACGCGCTGTTTCTCCTAAGCAGAGATTCAGCGCTTTTCCTTGGTATATACGCTTGATTTTAAGCCAGGTGAACAAGTGGAGGGTGAAGTAAATCAAGGGCAGCAGCGTGGCCAGAATATGGCCGTTCATCCAGAACGTAAAGCCCAGGATGATGGCGCCGATACCTACGCCCAGATAGAGCTGCAGACCAGCCTCAGGGCCTAACTTTACGATGAGGGTATCCTTGCCTGCGAGTCGGTCGTTATCCCTGTCGCGGAAGTTATTCACGATGAGCAGGGCATCGATCACCATGCCACATGCCACAGAAGCCAGAAAAACCTGCCAAGTTACTGTGTGCAACTGAATATAATAGGTGCAGCATACAGGTACGATGCCGAAGAACACCAGCACCAGCCAGTCGCCCAGGCCCTGATACGAGAAGAACGTGGTATAGAGGAAGGCAAACACCACACAGAGAATACCCACGAGAATCATCTCCAAGCCACCAAACCACGCCAGAGGCAAACCTATCACACACGCCAGACACGTGGTTAGGGCGATGGCACGTTTCATAGAGTCGAGCTTCACCCATCCCTGGGCACAGGCTCTTCGAGGCCCTAAGCGTGTCTCTACATCATCTGTGCCATTGGCAAAGTCGAAAAAGTCGTTGATGAAGTTGGCATCTATCTGCATGGCAAATGAGAAGAGCAGACAGAGCAGGGCTGCGAGCCAGCTGAAGGGTTCACCATCGTACTGAGGGGCATCCACCCACGCCAGCGCTACACCAATCATTACAGGAACAGCGGCCCCTGAAAGGGTCTTCGGACGGGCTGCAAGGAGCCATGCTTTGGCTGAATCAGTCTTAATTTTTCTTTCTTCTGCCATTATTTTCTGGTTTTTATTTGCAAAAGTACGGAGAATTTCGTACATTTGCAAACATATTCTAGATTTTTTATGATTAACAATACGCCTAGTCTTGATTTGGTGGAGTTTATAGAGACACAGATACTCCCCAAATACGCTGAATTCGACCGTGCCCACAACATGGAGCACGTGACTCGTGTGATCCGTAGTTCGCTCGACCTTGTGAAGGTGACAGGAGCCGATATTAATATGGTCTACACCATTGCTGCCTATCATGATTTAGGCATGTGTGGCCATCGTGCCGATCATCATATCCGTGGTGGAAAAATCCTCGAGAAGGATGCACGTCTGAAGAAGTGGTTCTCGCCAGAGCAGATCAAGATCATGAAGGAGGCCGTGGAGGATCATCGTGCATCAGCCAGCAGAGCCCCTCGCAGCATCTATGGCAAGATTGTGGCTGAGGCCGATCGCGACATCGATGTGGATGTGGTGATTCGTCGCACCATTCAGTTTGGCTTGGCCAACTATCCTGAGCTTGACAAGGATGGACACTGGAAGCGTTTCCTGGAGCACATGCAGAACAAATACTCGAAGGAAGGCTATGTAAGATTGTGGATTCCAGGATCGCCTAACGGTAAGAAACTCAGCGAGTTGCAGAATATGATTGAGCAACCCGTTAAGCTTCACGAAGCCTTCGATAAGATCTTCGAGGAAGAAATCTCTAATGCATGAAGTAGAGATAGTAGATGGCGGCCAGCGCCACTACCAATGCCAGTAGTATGACCGATTTGATCATGCACGATGCCACGCGCTTCACAACGAGGAAGGCTACGATCAGTGCTACCAGCACAAAAATGTAATATCCTATATTCTCCATTATTTGAACATTTTTCTGAATTCTGTGGGAACGGGTGTCTCAAACTCCATGGGCTCGCCTGTCACAGGATGATGGAAGCAGAGCAGCCATGCATGCAAGCAGAGACGATGCAGAGGATCGTCACCATTGCCGTACTTCGGATCGCCACATACGGGATGACCCATATCGGCTGAGTGCACACGTATCTGGTTCTTGCGACCAGTCTCCAACTTAAACTCCACCAGCGAGTGCTCAGTGGTACGTGCCAGCACATGGTAATGGGTGATGGCATACTTACCACCATTGTCTACAGGCGAGGAGTAGGTGATGTAGGCCTTATTGTCCTTCAACCAGTTCTCGATGGTGCCCTCGTCGTTCTCCATCTCACCAGAGCACACAGCCACATAGCGGCGATCGTACACGATATCATGCCAGTTGTGCTCCAGAATCTGTTCCGTCTCCATGTCCTTGGCATACACCATCAATCCGCTGGTATCGCGATCCAGACGATGCACCACATGGGCAGTACACTTCTGACGTGACTTCTTGAAGTAGTCGTCGAGCACGCTCTTCACGTTGAGCGATGAATGGCCTGCTGCCATCGAGAGGATGCCAATGGCCTTCTCTACCACGATGAGCCACTTGTCCTCGTAAACGATCTTGACGTAACGACTCTTAAAGCCCTGCTGGTTGCGCTTGGTCTTGCTCACAGCAATCTTCATGCCTTTCTCGAGAGGAAAATCGAATTGCGAAACGGTCTTGCCATTCACCTTGATACCTCTTCCTTGCAGTGTGGCCTTGATCTTTGTCTTGGTCTGAGGCACGTTCTGCAACAACCACTCCAGCAGTGGCATGGGCTCCTGAACCACATAGTGGTCATATTCGCCCTCACGATTATATCCTGCGTTATATCTCATATTGGGTGCAAAATCTTAGTTAAAGAACGGCCAGGAAACACCAAAGCGGATAACTGAGCCGTTGGTGGGGTAATGGGGGGTGAGGAACTTCATGTGATTGCCTGAGCCATTGAGCACGTTCGACATCACGAGGAAGAAACGCACACCCTTCAGTGCCAGGTTGGCATAGACATCCATGAAGGGATAGCCACCCAGTTCCACCTTGCTCTCATCGTTCATCTGCACAGCAAACTGGTTGATGCCTGGGCAGAAGTCGGGTGCATAATACTTCGAGAAGTAGGTGACATCAGTACCCAGCTCCACGCCTAATACCTTGGCGATGCGGAACTTCAGATAGAGGTTCGTGAAGATGTTCCACGTAGGCAGGGGCAGTACAGACTGCTTGCTGCTGTTCTGGTAGGTTATCACGTTCTCCCAGTTGAGTGGTCCCAAGCGGAAGTTCTGGTGCAATTGAGCCGTGAGCACGCTGATGGCTTCCGACTCCTGATACATTTGCGCCGTCATGTTCTCGCGCCCTGTATAAGTACTTGTGGTACCATCGCTCACCATATCGTAACTCATGCCGAAGTAGGCGTAGTCCTTATAGGCATCGAGGGCTACTCGGAGCATGGTGTTCGTCTTCTCGTAGCTGAACAGACCTTCAATGCGACTATGCGTCTCGCGCTGGAAGTCGGCATCCCACCAGAAGTGCTTGGAGTGGAATTTGGTAACGAAGAAGCCCGGATTGATACGATGGAGGAAGGCGCTGGCAGCCAACTGCACTGAATCGCCAAAGAGGGCGAAGTTGAGGTCGGTACTGAAGTCGAGCGACATATTGCCGGCATTAGGACCAGAGAAGGTATACTCAGCACCCACATTGAAGTGGAGCGTACGTCCCTGTGTCTTACTCAGCACACCACCTACGGCGAAATCGTTCTCAGTCCACTTGTTCATCCTGACGAGGCCCACATCGTTGATATCGGGCAACTGGTATTCGCAGTGGTCGATGCTGAGGTAAGCCTTCAGTCCAGCCTTCACATATTTATTGAAACCTTCGAGCAAACCTAAACCAAAGGTGTTCTTGAGCTGCATGTGCTTCACCTCGTCGTAGATGGAGTCGTTGCCGTATTCCGTACCTTGGGTATAATAAGTGTCCTTGTAATAGTTCTTGGGCGTGTTGTATGCCTGGTAGATGCGACCATAGTTATTCCACTCGAAGGTGTGGATGAAACTGGTGACAGGTACGAACTCGCGCTTCATCGTGGCCTTGATGGAATCCTCGATAGCCTTCAGGCGATTCAGCGAGTCGATGGCAGCCTGACCATCCACCTTGATACGTGTGCTGTCGTTGGCAGCCACAGCCAGAGAATCCCTGGCAGGTTCCTTACCCATGACCTTGGCACCTTCCGGACGTCCTGAGGGGGCTTTCACCTCTTTGCGCTTGGTGTCGTTTCTGCGCGAAGGACCCTTCTGATTGTCCTTGTTCTGGTCATTCTGGTCATTCGCCTCGTGCTCCTTCTTCGACTCCTCAGCAAACTTACGGGCCTTGAGCTCAGCCTCGGTCATCTTTACCCAGCGATAGAAACCAAGGTTATAGCGATGGGTGAATAAGGCGTGCTGGTGATCGTTACGATTCCAGTTTTTCTCAAGCACTGTAGGGATCTCGTTGTCATTGAAACTCTGCTGGAACGACTCGGGGTGGGTCACATACTCATCGCTCACAAGACCTCCGTTCTCTGCAGCCTTCTGATGGGCAGAGTTGAAGAAGAAGTGCATCTGGTACTTATCGCCCAGATACGACGAGAATATCGTGGCATTGAAGTGCGAGATGTTTTGATTACTGAAATAACCACGAGCGTAGGCATAATCCAGATCGAAACCCACGTTGAAGCGCTTGCCGGCATTCACAGCAAACTTGGCGTCGATATGATCCTCACCATCTACCTTGTCGCCACAATCGTCATAGAGTATGCTGGTATAGGGCGACAGCGTATTCATAAACAGGAACTTGTCGGCCTGCTTGTTCACGAAGCTGTAGGGCTCTGTAAAGATGAAGTAGCTCATGGGCTCGCGATCAATCAGGATACGACTCAGACGGGCTGTGTAGTTACTACCCGTTGTGTTGTAATCACCATAGATGCCTGTATTGAACGTGGTGTTCGGAAAGAGGTGGGGCAGGGTGTCAGGCTCGGCAGGAATCACGTCGCCTAAGGTCTTATCAATCGTCCACACATAAATGCCCTTGGGAATCTCCTTATGCTTCTTGGTGGTATCGTTGTTATGGCTGCTGAAGTTTCTGCTGTTGTCATTGCGCGTGGTGATGGAACCGTCTTCCGTCATCTGGTTGTAAGTACGGTTGTTCTGGGCATTGACAGTGAATAGTGAACAGTGAATAGTGAACAGCGCCACTATCACCCTCAGCATCGTATATAGTCTATTAATTCTCAATTCTAATATCTTAATTTACTTGAACATTCGTAGGGATGACTCGGCAATTTTGAAGCACATGGATACCATGATGATATACAATCCCATGTAGTGTGTCTGCTCGTTTTTCTGCAAATACATAATCACACCAACCACGGCTCCAATCATAAATATCAGATTGAGCCAGAAGCGAATCTTATCTTTGTTCATTTGTTATCGTTCAGCAGGGAGTTAAACTTATTGAAGATGAAATCCTTACGATCGATGGTCTTGCGACGGAATTTTCCGGAAATGGGGTAGAGCTTGGTGTGCTTCTTGTTTACGCAATACTTATCGGTGATCCATTCTTCAGCAGTATAATGCTGGGGCTTGCGATTCACGTCGTAGTCATAAGAGATGCGTGTGAGCTTCACATCGGCCTCACCATCGCGACAGTAAACGAGGATCTGATAGTTGAACTGCGTCTGGTCGAGTGAGAGCGACACGCTCTTGAACACCAGCCACTCATGGAACACGGCACCAATCTCGTGCTTTACAGAGTCCTTGATGGCTACCAGACTGTTCTCCAACTGGTTGGGCTCCTTCACCATCTTCTCCAACTGCTTCAGCAGAATCTGGTAAATCTCATCGGCACTCTTGCCAGGGGCCTTGATGGTGGTTTCGAAGCACACTTTGCCGTCTACTACGGGTACGATGCCCTCTGCCAGATACTTGGCATCGGGGTTCTCCTTTTCTACAGGTGCCGTCTCGATACGCTCCCATGTATTGTCCTGCGCCGTTGCCAGCATGGGCATCAGCATCAGTATTGCAATCAGTAATTTTTTCATATACCTATTTTATTTTTGGCTGCAAAATTACAAAGATTTTTTTATTTCTTGGCACGGATGACGCGGATTAACACGGATTTTGTAATTTTTTCACTTTCTTGTAAAGCCGTTCTTTAATTAGAGCCGTGTTAATCCGTGTAATCCGTGCCTAAATATTACTTGAGCTCCAATTCCTGCTGCAGTCGGACCATTTCATTGCGATATTGGGCTGCCTGCATGAAGTCGAGACGCTTGGCTGCCTCCTTCATCAGACGGATGGTCTCATTAAGTGCCTTCTCCAACTGCGGACGTGTCATACGCTCGATAATCGGATCGGCTGCCATCAGGCCCTTGCTCTCACCATCGGCAGCAATGCCCTTCTCGCGTTTCAACTCCTTTACATCGGCACTGTCACTCTTCTGTAAAGCGCTGAAGGTCAGGTTCTTCACAATCTGCTTTGGTGTGATATGATGCTCCTCGTTATAGCGCAACTGCTTCTCACGGCGACGACGTGTCTCATCGATGGTGAGTTGCATGGAGGCAGTGATAGTATCAGCATACATGATAACCTTGCCATTCACGTTTCGGGCTGCACGTCCTGCCGTCTGCGTCAGACTGCGATGACTCCTCAGAAAGCCCTCCTTATCAGCATCGATGATGGCTACCAGTGATACCTCGGGCAGGTCGAGACCCTCACGAAGCAGGTTCACACCCACTAGCACATCGTATTGTCCCTGGCGCAGATCGCTCAGAATCTTCACACGATCCAGTGTGGCCACATCGCTATGGATATATGCTGTGCTTACGCCATGTTCCACCAGATAGTCGCACATCTCCTCAGCCATGCGTTTGGTGAGGGTGGTTACCAGCACACGCTCATTACGATGACTACGAGTGAGAATCTCATCGAGCAGATCGTCAATCTGGTTCTCACTCGGACGAACCTCAATCTCAGGATCCAACAAGCCTGTAGGACGAATCACCTGTTCCACCACAATACCCTCTGCCTCAGCGAGTTCGTAATCGGCAGGGGTGGCACTCACGTAGATCACCTGGTTCACTTCCTCCTGGAACTCCTCGAACTTCAGAGGACGATTATCGAAGGCAGCAGGCAGACGGAATCCATACTCCACGAGATTGCTCTTACGACTGCGATCGCCACCATACATGGCGTTAATCTGGGGCACTGTTACATGACTCTCGTCGATGAACAACAGGTAGTCGTCAGGGAAGAAATCCAGCAGACAATAGGGCCTCTCGCCAGCCTTACGACCATCGAAATAGCGGCTGTAGTTCTCAATGCCCGAGCAATGGCCCAGTTCCTTAATCATCTCCATATCATACTCCACACGCTCCTTGATGCGGGCAGCCTTAAACTCATCGCCCAAGTCCTGGAAGAAAGCCACCTGCTGCATCAGATCGTCCTGAATCTCGCGGATGGCGATATCCGTCTGTTCCTTCGAGGTCATAAACAGGTTGGCAGGGTAGAGCTTGTACTCCTCGAAACCAGCCAGACGATCGAAGGTAACACTGTCCATCTCCTCGATGGCATCAATCTCGTCATCCCAGAAAGTGACACGCAGAACCACCTCGCTATAAGCCATCGCAATATCCACCGTATCACCCTTCACGCGGAAGTTGCCTCGCTGCAGGTCAATATCGTTTCGGATGTAAAGACTCTGTACGAGTTTTCTTAACAAGGCGTTACGATCCAACTTCTGACCAACGTGGAGTTCTATCACATTTTCCTGCAAAGCCACAGGACTACCCATACCATAGATGCATGAAACCGATGATACAACAATCACGTCATTTCTGCCTGATAATAAGTTAGATACGGCTGAAAGTCTTAATCGGTCTATCTCGTCGTTGATGGAGAGGTCCTTCTCTATATATAGATCAGTGGCAGGCAGATAAGCTTCTGGTTGGTAGTAGTCATAATAGCTTACATAATACTCTACGGCGTTTTGCGGAAAGAAACCCTTCATCTCCTCGTAGAGCTGGGCTGCTAGCGTCTTGTTATGACTCAGAATCAGGGTAGGGCGATTGCGGCTGGCAATGACATTTGCCATCGTAAACGTCTTTCCCGAACCTGTGACACCCAACAGCACCTGGGCCTTGTCGCCACGCTCCAATCCCTCTGTGAGTTGTCGGATAGCCTCGGGCTGATCACCCGTTGGCTTATAGTCTGATGTAAGTATGAATTTTCCCATTTAAACGAAGTTTGAACTGCAAAGGTAATGAAAAAAGTCTCAAATAGGTCAATTTTCTCCTATTTATTATTAATTTTTTCAAAAAATCCGTGTAATCCGTGTATTCCGTGGCAAAAATTATGTAACTTTGCACCCCGAAATGAAGAAAGGTATCATTATACTCTCATGTGTGGCCCTGCTGATGGCCAGTTGCGCTTCGGAATTCAATAGCGTTTATAAGTACGGCGATGCTGAAGCCAGGTACGAATATGCTAAGGAAGCCTTTGCGCGTGGCAAGTTCCAGCAGGCAGTAACACTGTTGGAAGAACTCGTCACCATCAAGAAGGGTAGTGATGAGGCTCAGGAGGCTCTCTATATGCTTGGTATGGCCCAGTACTGCAACCTCGATTATGAGGCTGCCTCTGAGACTTTCAAGAAGTATGGCTCCAGCTATCCACGTGGTATCTATGCCGAGCCTGCTGCCTTCTACGTAGGTCAGTCGCTCTTCCAGAGTTCACCAGAGCCCCGATTGGATCAGAGTCCTACGAATGGCGCCATCAATGCCTATCAGCAGTTCATCGACCTCTATCCTGACTCAAAGCTGCGTCCTGCGGCTCAGGAGCGTCTCTATGAGTTGCATGGCAAACTCATTCAGAAGGAGTTGCTCTCTGCCGAGCTCTATTACAACCTCGGAGGTTATTTTGGTAACATCAACTCGAACGAGGAGAGTAACTATACCTCATGCATCGTGACGGCTCAGAACGCCCTGAAGAACTATCCTTACTGCGATCAGCGCGAGGAATTCATGCTGCTCATCATGAAGAGCAAGTTCCAGTTGGCTGAGAACAGTTCGGAGGAGAAGCGCTTAGAGCGTTATCGTGATGCCGAGGATGAGTGCTACGGCTTTATCAATGAGTTCCCCGAGTCGAAGAACGCAGAGATAGCCGAGAAGTACATCGCCAAATGCAAGAAAGTCATTAAAGACTAAGATAGTTAAATTGTAAAATTGTCAAATTGTAAATAGTCAAATAGTCAAATAAAACAATGGATTACAAGAAGTCAAAAGCACCCGTAAACACCGTTACACGCAACATCATGGATCTTTGCGCCGATACTGGCAATATCTATGAGAGTGTTGCTATTATTTCAAAGCGTGCCAACCAGATCAGTATGCAGATCAAGGAAGACCTGTCGAAGAAACTGGCAGAGTTTGCTTCCTATAGCGATTCACTGGAGGAGGTATTCGAGAACCGTGAGCAGATTGAGATCTCACGCTACTACGAGAAGCTGCCGAAGCCCACACTGCTCGCTACCCAGGAGTTTATAGAGGACAAGGTATACTGGCGTGATCCCTCTCGTGAGAATCAGGAGAACTAAGACGTTATGATTCAGCGTAAGCAAACACTTTATCTCTTGGCGGCCATTATTATGACCGTCATTTGTCTTTGTATGCAGATAGGTTCCTTCAAGGCCGCTGGTCTGGAGGTAGCACGTGTGTATAACCTCTGGTATACTGATCCACTGGGTAAGCACCATTTCGACACATGGCCACTCATGGCCATTCTGCTGCCTACAGCTGTGCTGGGCACCTACGCCATCTTCCTCTATCACAATCGTAAGGTCCAGGCGCTGTTCTGCCTCTTCAATGCCTTACTCATCGTGGGATGGTATGCATGCTACTTTGTGGTTGGTCAGACTGTTGGCGACAAGACTTGGGGTACGGTTTCCTTCCGTCCCACATGGCCTGCAGTGCTCCCCATCATCGCATTCATCCTCTACGTGATGGCTCGTCGCGCTATCAATGCCGACGAACGCCTCGTCCGCTCCATGGATAGAATCAGATAAAAAAAACGCTCCCAATCGGGAGCATTTTTTTGTGGTTAGAGGTTAGTGGTTAGAGGTTAGAGATTACTCTGCGTTTATCCAACTATTCTCTAACCCCTAACCTCTCACTTCTCACCTCTTATTTTATTTATTCTTCAGTGCTGCGATGCTCTCTTTGAGGGCAGCGATCTTCTCCTCTGAGTCACTCTGCTTCTTGCGCTCGAGGGCTACTACAGCCTCAGGGGCATTGGCTACGAAACGCTCGTTAGAGAGCTTCTTCTTCACACCAGCGAGGAAACCCTCCAGGTGCTGCAGCTGAGCCTCCATCTTGGCAATCTCAGCCTCTACGTCGATCATGTCGCCTACAGGTACTGCAAACTCGTAGGTGCCTACCATGAACGATGAAGCAGTGGTGTCTTTCTCGGCTACGATGTCGATACCGCTCAGGTTAGCCATCTTCTTGATGCATGAAGCATAGTTCATGATGTCCAGATCCTCCTCGGTAAATGACTTGCCTACCACCTGCAGCTCGAGTTGCTCCTTCGGTGCGATGTTCTTCTGACTGCGAACCATACGTACGCCAGATACAATCTGCTTCACATCCTCCATCTGAGCAGCGAGCTTGTTGTCGGCCTCAGTAGGAGCAGCGAGTTTCAGACTGTCGCGCATGATGCTCTCGCCTTCCTTGCGATCGTAGAGGTGCTGCCACAGCTCCTCAGTGATGAACGGCATGAACGGATGGAGCATCTTCAGCAGAATCTCGAAGAACTCGAGGGTCTTATCGTAAGTGGCCTTGTCGATGGGCTGAGCCTCACCATTAACGTAGGCAGGCTTCACCATCTCGAGGTACCAGCTTGAGAACTCATCCCAGAACAGCTTATATACAGCCATCAGAGCCTCAGAGATACGATACTTCTTGAACAGATCGTCAACCTCGGCATTGGTCTGCTTCAGCTTGGCCTCGAACCACTCAGTGGCTACCTTACCAGCCTCAGTCTGCTCCACATCGCCAACCTTCCAACCCTTAACCAGACGGAAGGCATTCCAGATCTTATTGTTGAAGTTACGTCCCTGTTCGCAGAGAGCCTCGTCGAAGAGTATATCGTTACCAGCAGGTGCTGAGAGCATCATACCCATACGCACACCGTCGGCACCAAACTTCTCGATGAGTTCGATAGGATCAGGAGAATTACCCAGCGACTTCGACATCTTACGACCCAGCTTATCGCGAACGATACCAGTGAAGTAAACGTTGCGGAAAGGCATGTCGCCATTGTACTCATAACCAGCCATGATCATACGAGCTACCCAGAAGAAGATGATATCCGGACCTGTTACGAGGTCTGAGGTGGGGTAGTAGTACTTAATCTCCTCGTTGCCGGGGTTTCTGATACCATCGAACAGCGAGATAGGCCACAGCCATGATGAGAACCATGTGTCGAGGGCATCCTCGTCCTGCTTCAGATCGCTCAGCTGCAGGTTGGCATTGCCACTCTCCTTGCGAGCCAGCTCCAGTGCCTGCTCTGCAGTCTCGGCTACAACGAACTTCTCGTCCTCGTAGTAATAGGCAGGAATACGATGACCCCACCACAGCTGACGAGAGATACACCAGTCCTGGATATTCTCCAGCCAGTTCTTATAAGTGTTCTTATACTTGGCAGGATAGAACTTCAACTCATCATTCAATACTGGGGGCAGAGCGATGTCAGCAAAGTGTTTCATCGAGAGGAACCACTGCATAGAGAGGCGTGGCTCGATGGCTGTATCAGGATTACGCTCTGAATAGCCCACCTTATTAATATAGTCCTCAATCTTCTCCATCAGTCCTGCCTCCTGCAGATCCTTCGAAATCTGCTTACGACAGTCCATACGATCCATACCTACGTAGATAGGACTCTGCTCTGAGATGGTGCCATCGGCATTGAAGATGTCGATAGTCTCCAGATTGTGGGTCTTACCCAGCATATAGTCGTTGGTATCGTGGGCAGGTGTTACCTTCAAACAACCAGTACCAAACTCGATATCCACATAACGGTCCTCGATCACAGGAATCACGCGATTCACCAGAGGTACAATCACCTTGCGGCCCTTCAGCCACTGGTTCTTTGGATCCTTGGGGTTGATACACATAGCCGTATCACCCATGATGGTCTCAGGACGTGTGGTAGCCACCACAGCGTAGTAGCCCTTCTCATCCTTGTGGATGATGTTACCCTCAGCCTTCAGAGCCTCCTCATTGTCGAGAGTCTTCAGATCGGCTACATAGTACTTCAGGTGGAACAGATGGCTCTGCTCCTCTTTATAGATCACCTCCTCGGTAGAGAGGGCTGTAAGTGCCTTCGGATCCCAGTTTACCATGCGGAGTCCGCGATAAATCAGTCCCTTGTTGTAAAGGTCTACGAACACCTTGATCACACTCTCCGAGCGAACCTCGTCCATGGTGAAGGCAGTACGATCCCAGTCGCAGCTGGCACCCAGACGGCGCAACTGCTTCAGGATGATGCCACCATGCTCATCGGTCCACTCCCAAGCATGCTTCAGGAACTGCTCGCGTGTCAGATCGTGCTTCTTGATACCCTGCTCAGCGAGTTTCTTCACCACCTTAGCCTCAGTAGCGATAGAGGCATGGTCGGTTCCAGGTACCCAGAGTGCATTCTTACCCTCCATACGGGCACGACGAATCAGGATATCCTGAATGGTGTTGTTGAGCATGTGTCCCATGTGGAGCACACCAGTCACATTGGGGGGCGGAATCACAATCGTATAGGGTTCACGTCCATCGGGTTTACTGGCAAAAAGTTTGTTGTCAAGCCAGTACTGATACCATTTCGATTCGACCTCTTTTGGGTCGTATTTGCTTGCTAATTCCATATATATATGATGTTTATTTTCGAAAATCGGTGCAAAATTACATAAAAATATCAATTTTCAATTCTCAATTCTCAATTTTTTAGTATCTTTGCCCCAATAAATTACGTTTTATGCATACAAAAGAGGAAAAAATGCAGGCTTTCGGTCGTTTTCTCGACGTATTGGATGCGTTGAGAGCAAATTGTCCTTGGGACAAAAAACAGACGAACGAGAGCCTTCGTCCCAACACGATAGAAGAAACCTACGAACTCTGCGATGCACTCATCAAGAACGATGTGCATGACATCTGCAAGGAACTGGGCGACGTGCTGTTGCACATCTGTTTCTATGCCAAGATCGCCGAGGAGAAATCTCAGTTTGATATGGCTGACGTGTGCGATGCACTCACTCGCAAGATGATCACCCGCCATCCCCATGTGTATCATCCCTCGCAGATCGATGCAGTAGATCCTAAGCCCCTGCCGTATGTGCCCGATAACCTTACCTCTGCCGCTGACGGCGAGAAAGTGACTACCGTTTCACAGGTGCTCGAGAACTGGGAGCAGATCAAACTCAAGGAGAAGGATGGTAATGAGAGTGTGCTCTCAGGTGTGCCCGATGCACTGCCTTCACTCATCAAGGCCTATCGCATTCAGGACAAGGCCCGTAATGTGGGCTTCGACTGGGAGGATCGTCAGGATGTATGGAAGAAGGTGCGTGAGGAACTCGCTGAACTCGAGGCCGAACTCGAGAAGGAGGATAAGGAGCGCTCTACCGAGGAGTTGGGCGATTTCATCTTCAGTGTCATCAATGCAGCCCGTCTGTACAAACTGAATCCCGATAATGCCCTCGAGAAGACTAATCGCAAGTTTATCGATCGCTTCAATTATATCGAGGCGCATAGCATTAAAATAGGCAAACCCCTCAAGGATATGACCCTCGAGGAAATGGATGCCCTCTGGAACGAAGCGAAGGTGGCGCTACGCTAATGAATAGTGAATAATGATTAAAGATTTATCGATATGAAAAAGTTAGTATTTCTTTGTGTGGCAATTGCCGGTGTGATGGCACTGGGCAGCTGCGGTGGTGGCAAACAGCAGCCTCAGGCTGCTGCTGATGAGGATACCACCTCTACCAAATTCTTCCCGACGGATCGTACCATTTATGGTCTCTGTGGTGAGGGAACAGCGATGAATACCCTCGAACTGCTTACTGACAATGGTGACACCCTCAACCTCTCCATCACGAATGCCTCCGAGGCAGGTTTCGTGTTTGGTGGACTCCAGCGAGGCGATCGTCTGGCCATCCTTGCCAACGACAAGCGTACGGAAGCCACAAGGGTCATCAACCTCAACACCCTCTTGGGCGACTGGGTAATGCCTGATCCTATTGACGGTAGTGCCGAGGTGGGCATCCGCATCAAGGAAGGAGGCGTGGCTGAGAGCATCGAGATGACCAACATCATCTATCGCACTTGGAAGATTGTGAATGGCAACCTCGAGATCAACTCCGTCCGTGAGGGAGGTGGCGATATGGAGGAGACCAACCTCTACGAGCTGAAGGCTCTGGGTCCCGACACCCTGTGCTATAAGACCATCGGTAAGGCTCGTGATGAGGAGGAGACCTTCGAGTACAACCGCTTCAAGGAGAAAGCGAAAGTAGACCTCCGTGGCTTGGAGCTCGAGGATACACAGGACGAGTTTAACAAAATCTAAATGGCAGAACCGTTTAAAGTACATATATTAGGGTGTGGAAGTGCGCTTCCCACCCTTCGTCATTATGCCTCTTCACAAGTGGTGGAGGTGCGCGATCATGTGTTGATGCTCGACTGCTCAGAGGGCACTCAAATGCAACTGCGCAAGAGCAGGGTGAGGTTCACCAAGTTGAGTCATGTGTTTATCACCCATCTGCATGGCGACCATTGCTTCGGACTCATCGGTATGATATCCACCTTCGGACTCTTGGGCCGTACAGCCAAACTCCATATCCATGCCCCCAAGGCGCTGAAACCCGAACTGGAGCGACAGATCAAGTTCTTTACCCACGATCTGGGTTTCGAGGTGGTGTTCTATCCTGTGGATACCTCTCTGCGCCAGGTGGTCTACGAGGATCGTAGCATCCAGGTGGAGAGCATCCCCCTGGAGCATCGCGTGCCCTGCTGTGGTTATCTCATCACCGAAAAACCCTCGCAGCCCCATATCCGCAGGGATATGATGGAGGCCTACCAGATTCCCAACAGTCAGGTGAATAACATCAAGGCAGGTGCTGATTGGACCACTGAGGATGGTGAGGTGATTCCCAACTCCCGACTCGTGAATCCTGCCGATCCTGTACGCAGTTACGCCTATATCTCCGACACCAAGTATCTGCCCCATCTGCATGAGCAGTTGCAGGGCGTCAGCACCCTCTACCATGAGAGTACCTATGGCGAGGATAAGATTCTGAACTGCGAGAAGTACTGTCACTCCACAGCCCGTCAGGCAGCCATGGTGGCTCGCGATGCTGGGGTGGGGAAGCTGCTGCTGGGTCATTACAGCTCGCGATATGAGGACGAAAAGGTGCTGCTCGATGAGGCGAAAACAGTGTTTGAAAACAGTTTTCTGACCAACGAAATGGACGTAATCGACGTATAATAGGGCTAAAATGCACATTTTTTGCCCAAAAATTTTGGAGTTTTAAAAGAAAATCCTACCTTTGCACGGACGAAAATAGCATTGCTTATGAGGAAAAGTTTACTCGCACTTACATTGGCACTCTCTTTGTCTGTTCCCGTTATGGCCCTTCCGTTCATGATGGACCCTAACGTTGTGGCACAGATGGATCAGGATGTGACCATCACTGTCGAGGGTAATGCTGTGCTCGTCAAAGGTGCTGAGGGCCAGACGCTCGAGGTCATTTCACTCACAGGTCGTAAGTTGGCTGAGTACCGCATCGAGAGTCCTGCCCAGCGTGTTGAACTGAATCTTTCCCGAGGTTGTTACGTCCTTAAGATCGGTAAGGTCGTGCGTAAGGTATCCATCCGTTGATGTACGACGACCAGCAACTCCATCAATTACTTTCCGACCCCGCTACCCAGCGTAAGGGTTTCGAGGCATTGGTACGCCGGTTCAGCGAACCGTTGTATTGGCAGATACGTCATATCGTTCTCACCCATGAGGATGCGAACGATGTGCTTCAAAATACCTTCCTGAAGGCCTGGAATGGACTTTCCTCTTTCCAGGGCGATTCTCAGTTTATCACCTGGCTCTCGCGTATTGCCATCAATGAGAGCCTCGATTTCCTGCGTCGCAACAAGCATGCCCTCACCTGTCATGATGAGGATTTATCGGTGGCTAATAACCTCATGGCCGATCCCTATTTCGATGGAAATGAGACTGAGGCTATGCTGCAGGAGGCTATCGCTTCGCTGCCCGATGTTCAGCGCACCGTTTTCCAGTTACGCTATTTCGAAGATATGAAATATAGTGATATGAGTCAGCTGCTCAATACGTCCGAAGGCTCCCTAAAAGCCTCCTATCATATAGCAGTGAAGAAAATTTCAGAATTTTTTAAGCTACGCGATTAAACTATTTGAATAATTTTACGTCAGATATACGATGACAGACGAAATGTACATAGAAGAGAAAGTAGGGAAGCGTAATCCGTTCCGTGTTCCTGAAGGTTATTTCGAGCAGTTCACTGCCCAGATGATGGAGCAGATTCCTGAAACAGCGCCGAAACAGAAACCGCGTGCCAAGTCTATTTGGCTGCGCCCTGTGTTCTATGCTGCTGCCAGTGTTTGTGCCTTGCTCATCAGTGCCACAGTATGGCTGGCGCTCCCGTCAGAGCAGCCCTCAGCCTCTCCCATGCAGGCTCAGACTGTTCAGCAGGATGAGAGCGATACCTATCTGGACGAGGCAGCCGACTACATGATGCTCGATAATCACGAGATTTACAGCCTGCTGGCAGATAATTAAATATTTAAATAACGATGAACATTTTATTCCAGAAGGTGCAAAGGTTGGTGAAATGGGTTTTACCCTTTTACCTTTTAACCCTTTTACCTTTATCTGCCTCTGCTACTGAGCCTCAGAAGTTCTCACCCGAGAAGTTCCAGGCCGACATGGAGGCATTTATCACCAAGGAGGCATCGCTCACAGCCGATGAGGCTGCGAAGTTCTTCCCCGTCTACAGGGAGATGCAGCATAAGCAGCGTGCCGTATGGAACCAGATGAAGGATCTGGGTCGTAACAAACCTGCTGATGAGGCTGCCTGTCGTAAGGCCATTGAGAAGCGCGACCAGTTGGAGCTGGAGCAGCGCCGTATCATCCAGACTTACCACAATAAGTTCTTCAAGGTGCTGCCTGCATCCAAGGTGTACGATGTGATTATCGCCGAGAGCAGATTCCATCGTTTTGCCATGAGGAACTTCGGCAGAGGCAACCGTCCTCCGCAGAATCAGCAAAAGAAATAAAACGTTATTCTAATTTAGAGCCATTGATTAGTTTAGGACAAATCTTTTCTAAGCCGCACTTTTCACAGTGCGGCTTTCTTGATGTGCATACATATCGCCCATGCAGCAACAGCCAGTGATGGGCATCGGGGATATCCTGCTCTGGGATGAACTTAATCAGCGCCTGCTCCACCTTGTAAGGGGTATTGTCGCGCTTGCTCACCAGTCCCAGTCTGTGTGCCACACGATACACGTGCGTATCCACTGCCAAGGCCGACTTGCCGAAAGCTACACTCTGTATCACGTTAGCCGTCTTCCTTCCTACACCAGGCAGGTCTAATAGGGCATTCATGTCAGAGGGCACTTCGCCATCGTGCTTCTCCACCAGCGCCCTCGCCATCTCCACCAGATGACTGGCTTTTGCGTTGGGGTACGACACACTGCGGATGTATTCAAATATATCCTCCGCCTCGGCTTTCGCCATCGCCTTGGCATCGGGGTAATGCCTAAACAACTCGGGCGTCACCTGGTTAATGCGCTTATCAGTACACTGGGCACTCAATATCACAGCTACTAGCAACTGGAAAATGCTACCAAACTCCAGTTCGGTATTCACGTTTGGCATCTCCTTGCGGAAGTAAGCCAGAATCTGTTCGTATCGCTCTTCTTTTCTCATCTTGGCAGCGAAGATACAAAAATTTCTTTAATTTTCAATCTTCAATGACTGATTTCTGAATATTTTTCGTAACTTTGCGAGCAAATTACTTAAAACCACAGAAATTTATGAAGAAATTACTCTTTGCAATTGCATGTTTGGCTTCGGTGGCTACCTTTGCCCAGAAGTCTCCTGCCTGGCTCGATCCTAACGTGAACCAGCAGAACCGTGAACCCCGTCGTGCTCACTTCTTCGCCTTCGAGAACATCGACAAGACCAAGGGCGACAAGTCGGCTTCAGCCCGTTTCCTCTCTATGGAGGGCATGTGGAAGTTCAACTTCGTGAAGAACCATCAGGATGCCCCGAAGGACTTCTTCACTCTGAAGTACAACGATGCCGAGTGGGTGGATTTCCCCGTTCCCGGACTCTTCGAGCTCAATGGCTATGGCGACAAGATCTATAAGAACATGGGTTACGCTTGGTGTACCACCTTCGAGAGCAATCCCCCTTATATCGGTGAGACCAACAACTACACAGGTTCTTATCGCCGTACGTTCGACCTGCCAGCCGACTGGAAAGGTCAGGAGGTCTATTTCCACGTGGGTTCTGCCACTAGCAACCTCTCCGTCTGGGTCAATGGCAAGTTCGTGGGCTACTCTGAGGATTCCAAGGTAGCAGCCGAGTTCAACATCACCAAGTATCTGAAGGCAGGCAAGAACCTCATCGCCATGCAGATCATGCGCTGGTGTGATGGCTCTTATCTCGAGGATCAGGACTTCTGGCGCTTCACCGGTATCGCTCGCGAGGTGTACCTCTATGCCACTCCGAAGACTCATATCCAGGACATCACCATCGGTCAGGATTTCGTCGATGGCAAGGGCCTGCTCTCCGTCGATGCCAAGATTGTAGGTGGCAAGGCCGAGGTAGAGGCTCAGCTCTTCGATGCTGATGGCAAGTTAGTAGCCGAGGGTCTCAACGCTACTGTTGAGGGTGCTAAGCCTTGGACCGCTGAGACACCTTATTTATATATATTAGAGCTTCAGCTGAAGCAGGGTGGCAAGACCCTCGAGGCCATTCGCAAGAAGATAGGCTTCCGTCATATCGAGATTAAGGGAGGCCAGTTGCTCGTTAACGGCCAGCCCATCCTCATCAAGGGTGCCGATCGTCATGAGCTCGACCCCGATGGTGGTTACATCGTACCCGTGGAGCGCATGATTCAGGACATCAAGATTATGAAGCAGCTCAATATCAATGCCGTACGTACCTGCCACTATCCCGACGATCCCCGTTGGTACGACCTCTGCGACGAGTATGGTATCTACCTCACCGCTGAGTCCAACCTCGAATCGCATGGCATGGGCTACCGCGAAAAAACCCTCGCCAAGAACGAGGCATTTGCCAAGGCACATATCGAGCGTCAGGAAGGCAACATCATCAGCTTCAAGAACAACCCCTCTGTCATCGTGTGGTCACTCGGCAACGAGGCCGGTTATGGTCCTAACTTCGAGAAGGCTTACGACTGGGTGAAGGCTTACGATAAGACCCGTCCCTGCCAGTTCGAGCAGGCCCGTCATGATGGCAAGACCGATATCTTCTGCCCCATGTACATGGGTTATGAGGACTGCGAGAAGTATGCCCAGACCGATAATCCCCGTCCGCTCATCCAGTGCGAGTATGCCCACGCCATGGGTAACTCCATGGGTGGTTTCAAGGAGTATTGGGACATCATCCGCAAGTACCCCAAGTATCAGGGTGGTTATATCTGGGACTTCGTAGACCAGGGCCTGCGCGACAAGAATCCTGCCACGGGTAAGGAAATCTTTACCTATGGTGGCGACTACGGCCGCTATCCTGCCAGCGACCATAACTTCAACTGCAACGGTATCATCGCCCCCGACCGCCGACTGAATCCCCATGCCCATGAGGTGGGTTACTACTATCAGAACATCTGGGTCACCGACAAGGGACTGAAGGACGGTACGTTTGAGGTGTACAACGAGAACTTCTTCAAGTCGCTCGACGATCTCGAACTCGAGTGGTTCGTAGGCGGCGCTTCTGCAGGTAAGGCTCATCATCACGAAGGCAATCGTCCTGAGGGTATGACCTTCGGTCATGGTGGTACTATCGACATCAGCGGCATTGCCCCCCAGCAGCGCAAGGTCATCACCGATGAGGCCATGAAAAAGACCATCGCCCGTGTGCTGGGTCATCATGCCGATCAGGAGATCTTTGTGACATTCCAGTTCAAGGCCAAGGAAGCCCAGCCCCTCATCGAGAAAGGCCAGGTGCTGGCCCGTCAGCAGTTTGTGCTCAATCCCTACAAGTTCCCGGAGGTGAAGCCCTCTTCAATTTTCAATTCTCCGCTCGGCTCTGCCGCTTCGCTCCGCGAAGAATTTTCAATTGAAGAGACCACGTCTTACGTGTGTCTCTCTGCTGCAGGCACCACGCTCACCATCGGTAAGCAGACGGGCTGGATCGACTACCTCGACGTCAAGGGTGAGCCCATGCTTCTCGACCGCCGCTCCATCCTGCCTGAATTCTGGCGTGCACCAACTGATAACGACTACGGCGCAGGTCTCCAGAATCGCCTCGGCATCTGGAAGAATCCGCAGATGAAACTCACCGATTGCAAGGTGGATGGCAACACCGTTGAGACCACCTTCGACATGCCTGAGGTAAAGGCTAAGCTCACCATGACCTATACCCTCACTGCCGAGGGTGAGGTGATTGTTCGCGAGCACTTCGTGCCCACCACCACTGAGCTGCCACCAATGTTCCGTTATGGCATGCAGCTGCAGATGCCTCAGCAGTATAATAAGGTGCAGTACTATGGTCGTGGTCCGGTAGAGAACTATATCGACCGTAACTCCTCAGAGTTCCTTGGCATCTATGAGAATCAGGTGGCCGATGAATACTTCCCCTATGTCCGTCCGCAGGAGTCAGGCAACCATACCGATGTGCGCTGGTTCCGTGTGCTCAACGGGCAGGGTAGGGGTCTTGAGTTCTACAGCAACGTCCCGATGGAAGCCAGTGCGCTGAACTATCTGGTAGAAGATCTCGACGACGGTGTGACAAAAGACAAGCTGATAGGCAGTCACAGTGGCGACCTTGTGGAGCGTCCGCAGACTCAGGTGCATATCCAGCAGCGCCAGATGGGCCTCGGCTGTGTCAACTCCTGGGGCGCCTGGCCCCGCCAGGAGTACCAACTCCCCTGTAAAGAGTATGATTTCACATTTGCAATCAAACCAATTAAGGAATAATCAATTACATCAAATAAATAAAAGAGACCCCAAAAAGGTCTCTTTTATTATATAAAAAACCATGGCTCGCCCCGAAGGGGCAAAGGCTCTGCGAGCCATACCAAAACTTTGATGTAGGCGACCAGTCGCCGAAATCAATTACATCCCCTTGCCAAAGATTGGCGAGGGGCTTGGGGAGTGGTCTGAAGCCCTCTTGGCTAAGAGGGTTGGGTGATCGGTAAAATTTCTGCATGCAAAAAACCTGCATTTTCTATCAAAATGACAGTTTTTGCCCTTGACTTTTGTCAAAAAGCAAGCCATAGATGGATATTTTATGAATATTTTGCTAAAAAGAGTTGCAAACTCACTTATAAATTCGTACCTTTGCACCCGAAAAAGAGATGAATTAAAGAAAAAATGAAAAAGAAGATTACAGTTTTAATGCTCGCTTTATTAGCCGGCACTACCATGACCTACTCTGCAGAGGAGAACGTCACCAACGAGTGTGACACCACTTATATCAAGCTCGATGAGAACCGCGAGCCCATCAACTATGTCAACTGGACAAAGGAAGACCTCGAGGCAGAAGTTGGTGAGCTTGAGACCATTCTCGAGACCGACGCCTTCCAGCTCTATGCTGCTGGCGACTACACCTACAAGATTGAGAACGGTGTAGTAACCTCTATGGCTATTCAGATTGAGGACGAGAAGAACGACAAGGTGATTTACAATCAGATTCTCAACGCCCTCGCCAAGAGCAACACTGTGAAGTCTACCCATAACTCTGGTGGTAACTACTATCAGTACGAGAACTTCCAGGTGCAGTTCGATGACTTTGAAGGCTATGAGAAACTCACCTTCTCCGTCATCCCCTTCGATATGTAAGATCTTAGGTATCCATTAACGATAATTCCCCGGCTGAAAGGCTGGGGATTTTTATTATGTATCCCCTGTCATTTTCATTTATTCACTCAAACATTTGGTAGTAAACATTATATTTACTATCTTTGCAATCAGATTAAGAACTTAAGACAAAAACGATGATCAAGAAACTGCTGACAATCATACTTACACTCTGTGTATGTGCCATTCCGCTTTGGGCTGTCGTGAGCGGCCGTTCGTTGACCAATACGCTTAAGGACCTCTGCCAGGAATTGCAAGAGACCTACCAGCAGCGTACAGTTGCGCAGCAGCGCTTCAACGAAGATTTTGAACGCCAGCACAAACGTATGATCGACGTTATTACCGAGTCCAACGAACTCTCCATCCTGCTCTACACGCAGGAACAGGAAATGACCTTCGACCTGGCCTATGCCCTGAAGAAGGTGACAGCCAATTACAAGGACTTCAGCAGCGACCGCCGACCCTATGACCACATCGTGAACAGTCTGAACTACGAGATCGACCGCTATGCCCGACTCGTTGAGGCCCTGCGCCGACTCCCGCCGATGATGAAGGAAATCGAGGTGGAGATCCTGCCCGACAGTCTGCTGTACCACAATGACTCCCTCGACGTTCACATGTCCGACTCCATCTCTTCGTTCGAGAAAGAGGTCATCAAGATCGCCTTCAAGGATTCGCTCTCAGCCCCCTTTGTCCTCGACTCGGTAGGCGTGATGCTGCGCGATTCCTGTATCTTCTATGCCTCCGAGATCCTGAAGATGAATGCCGACAACCGCGCTGAAGTGATAGCCGACAGCACCCATTATCAGGAGGCCTATCTGCGCCTGAAGGAAGCCAACGACTATGCCGAGGCGCGTTATCAGGATCTCGAGCGCTATATCTTTATCGACGGACAGACACCGTTCCTCGATATTATGGCCAATCCCGGCTATTATTGGGATAAGGCCAAGATCGACCTGCGCGGGCAGTACAGCATGAAGGAATTGAGCGATTGTCTTGATCAAACCAGTTCTGACGAGGACGATGACTCGTTCTTCCAGCACCTTTCCAGTAAGGCCGAGAATACCCTGTTGGTCATTGTTTGTCTCTTGCAGGTGGTTGCGCTGGTGTGCTTCTGGCTCGTCACCTTCCTGATTCTCTGGCTGGTTTACCGCTATACCCGACTCAAGCGCTATGTGCCTAAGAAGAAGCAGACCATCATCTCGATACTGGTGGGTACCATCCTCTACTTCCTGATATTCGGCTTCTCCCTGTATGGCGATGAATATATCAACATGAGCGTTGAGCACATCAACACCTTCCTGTGGCTGCTCATAGCCATCACCTGTTCGCTGCTGCTCCGAGTCAAACCCGATCAGTTCCGTCAGGGCTTCCTGCTCTTCTCAGCCACCATGCTCATCGCGCTGCTCATCATTGTCTGCCGCGTCACCTTCATGCCCGATAAGATGATGGTGATCCTCTTCCCGCCCGTGCTGCTGCTCATCAGCGTGTGGCAGTTGGTATGCTGCATCTGGGTGGGCCGCAAGGCTACCTCCGTCGATAGCACGCTGGGCTGGCTGTCGCTGGCCATCTATCTCGTGGCCTTCGTCTTCGCCTTCCTGGGCTATACCTTCGTGGCACTGCTCATTCTGGTGTGGTGGTATTTCCTGTTGGCCGCCTGGCTCACGGTGGTCTGCATCCTCGACCTCATGAGCCGTTTCAAGAAGCGCTGGCTCGACAAGTGGGTAGCCAAAATGCGTAAACGCATCACCTATGTCACAGGCGACGATCGCGAGTCACTGCTGTTTGGCGTCACCTGGTTCTACGATCTCATCCGTCAGGTCGCTATCCCCGCCATCGTGCTGCTCTCCCTGCCGCTGTGTGTGCGCCTGTCGTTAAGCATCTTCGACTTCGACGATCTGTTCGTGAAGTTCTACGAGAACCCCTTCATCCGTCTTTTCGATAAGTCTGGCATCGAGACCCTGCACGTCTCAGGCCGTAGCATCGTCTATCTGCTGATACTCTTCTATATCACGCGCTATTGCAGCCGGGCCGTTCACGCCATCTGGCAATACGCCCGTTATGCCGCCTTCATGCGCAAGCACAATCGCACCTCCATCCGCTCCAATGAGATCAACCTCTCCCTGGGCAACAGCATCATCAGCGTGCTCATCTGGATGGCTTATGCCGTGGTGGTCATCTACGTCTGGAAGATACCTACAGGCTCGCTGGGTCTGGTGGCCGGAGGTCTCTCTGCTGGTATCGGTCTCGCCCTGAAGGATGTCATCAACAACTTCATCTACGGCATCCAGCTCATGGGCGGCCGCCTGCGTGTGGGCGACTGGATAGAGTGCGAGGGCATCCGTGGTAAGGTCACCGCCATCAACTACCAGTGTGTACAGGCCGAGACCATCGAGGGCACTGAGATGTCGTTCCTCAACTCGTCGCTCTTCGGCAAGAACTTCAACAACCTCACTCGCAACAACTCTTACGAGCTCACCACCATCACCGTTGGCGTGGCTTACGGCACCGAGGTGCAGCGCGTGCGCGATGTCTTGGTGAAGGCCATGCAGAAGATGCGCACCAAGGATCATTACGGACGTGAGATTGTCGATCCCCAGTTCGGTGTCTATGTGGTCGTGGGCAACATGAGCGACAGTGCTGTCGACATCAACGTGAAGCAGTATGTGCTGGTAGCCGAGCGCATCGGCTATGTGGATCGCGCCAAGGAGGTGATCTACGATGCCCTCACCGCCGCCGGCATCACCATCGCCTTCCCGCAGTGCGATGTCCACCTGATCCCCCCCGCCGAAAAGTAAGAAAGCCTGTACTGACGATGACGCCCCCTCGCAACGAATCCGGATTTGGTAATCCCGATGCAGCGACGTTTCTGCTCTCGGGAGGTTTTCGCACCTCCCGCCGCAAAGGCATCCCCTCCGCGGTGTTTTTCATGGGTTTATTGTTTTTTTTCCAAAAATGCTTGGAAGTTTCAAAAATAGTTCGTACTTTTGCAAAATAAACCTGTAGGTAAAATGGAAATAGTAGAAATCATCCCACCTTATCTGTACAGCGTGAAGTACGATGATGAGCAACTTGATGAGTATCATCGCGTGTTTCGCGACTGGCATGAAGTGGGATACTTGGCTGAATTCTTTGGGTTGAATGCCGACTATCTGAAACAGCCGTTTTGGAAAGATTATTTCTCAGAGCCAGAAGATGCCGCGAAGGAAGTCATCGTCGATGCTACTGCTCTGGAAAAACATATCAATCAGCTCGCCGAGAATGCTGCTAATGGCGATACTCCTGACTTCGAGTCATATTTTCACCCGTTGGATGGTAAGTATATTTATGAATGGCGACTGATTCCGATGAAAGGGTATGGAATAGGGAAACCTACGTTCTTACGACTATATGCCATACGAATGGAAGCGAACTGCTATCTGTTGGTGTATGGTGGTCTGAAATTGGGTGACACCATTCAGAATTCGCCAGTGTTAAACAAAGAAGTGTTCAAACGTATAGACCAGACGCTGGCTTACATGAAACGTGAAGGAATAACGGAACAAGAAGATTTTTAATGAGAAGAGGATATGAAAATTAACATTGAAAGACTAAAGGAAGTTGCTCGCCCTGCATCGGCCGAAGAGCTTAAGGATGCTGAGTATAGAAAGCAGAACTATGACTGGCTGGAGAAGTCGGCTCTGATTGCACTTGACATACACACATACCTGCGAAAGAACAATATTTCGAAGCAGGAGTTTGCCAAGATGCTTGGCGTTACACCAGCCCAGGTGACAAAACTGCTGAGTGGTAAGGAGAATTTGGGCCTGAAGACAATCAGTAAGATAGAGAGCGTCTTACAGATGGATTTAGTGGCCATTCCCAACTATGAACATTATTATACGATGAATCCTGCCGTGGATGCTATGTTTGTCAATGAGGATTGAATTATGGGATGCTTAAAGTACATATGTTTGAAGAGGCCATTCGTAATAGAGATGATGAGAATTTTGAGGAGGATGAAGGGTGATATAGGCTCCGCATCCCTGCGAAAGAACAATATTTTACAAAAATGAGTTACACAGATAAGATAACAATAGAGAACCCACCTAGGAAACTAGAGGAACATCTTCGTTGGATAGGTGTGCAGAAGTATCTTCGATTAAAGAAACTGGCTACAGACGATATGCCGTCTGCAAAAGTTATCACTGTCTGATGAAATCCCCAATAGATTTGAGTAAGCCTCCTTCACGCTTTGAGGGGCAAAAATAAAGGCATCCAATTACGGATGCCTCTTTTTTTTATGCTCCGACGCAACTTGTGGCGCCCAGTGCAGTCAGAATAGCAGTTGCGATAGAAGCAATCAACTGCACGATAAACTTTGCGGTTTCTTTCTTTGTCATAGTAGTTTGTTTTTAATAAGTTCAATACTTTAGTTGTAGGGAAGGGGAGGGCTCAAAGCAAATCTCTTGCTCCTTGCCCCTTGCCCCTTGGTTTAATCACCCGTACCTGCGGGGGCATCCTCATGGGTTGCCACGGCGAACGAGCTGATGGGGATTTTCTCCTGGTAGGTACGCTTCTTGCCATCGATGGTCTTGCTCTTCGAGCTTACCACGTAAGCCGCCTTAAACGTACACTCCTTCTTCAGCATGCGGCTGGTCAACTCATCGCCCTTGCTGTTCTCAGGGATGAATCGCAGGTGCACACCCGCAATCAGGTTGTCGATACCCACGTTCAGCGATCCCTCTACGGTGTCAACCACCTTCTGGCCATCCGTCTCGATGGTGGGAGTGAACGTGCCGAATCCGTCCAACTTCACAGGCTGACCCTGTGTGATCATCTCCTTCAGACAGCTCACGATGTTCTGCAGCACGAGCACTGCCATCGAGTAGTCCACCAACTTGCCATGCTCCGAAATGTGCTTGGCGAAACCCTTCAGGTTAAGAGGCTCCTTTGAGTCAGCCTCTGCGTAGTACTTGCCGTAAGCGGCGTTGTACTTGTTCTGGTTCCTGCGCAGATTCACAGGAAATGCAATTACTTCACTTGCCATAATTCTTTTTAAATTTAAGTTTAACAATAATAGGTTTGGTTCTCTCTTTGCTCCCTCAAAGTCCGTTCGATCTCGCTGGGCCCTTCGCTAATCTCCCTTCCTTCTTGTTTGCGAGTGCAAAATTAATAAAAAAAAGACCAAAATCCAAATAACTTACCCCGACTCTGCTAAAAATCGCCCCAAACGGCCAAATTTTGCCTTTTTCTCGATTTCTTGAGCCTAAAAAGTCCTTTTATCCTGTATTCCGTTGCAAAATAATAAATAGGTGTGTTCTGATCAAGGTTATTTGCATGCTCTAATAAGTCCTCTAGTCCTGTTTTCTGTTGCTAAAATAAAGAAATTTTACTATTTGACTTGGCAGCCTAAAAATACCCTATTTTAGGCGCTTTTTAAGCCCCTCTGACTTTCCTCCGAGCAAAGTCCGACTTTCCTCCAAGGAAAATCCAACTTTCCTCCGAGCAAACTTCAGCTTTCATCGGAGCCTCTTTTGAGAGCAAATATAAATCATAGAATCATGTAAAGAATTAGTCATATTATTAGATACTCTCCCCATATAACTGAAACGTATTTTTCGACGACAAACGACAAAACGACAAACGACAAAAGTATGTTTGCGTTTTGACGAAAAATGGTTTCAGACAATTTTTATTATATATATATTATATATAATATATATATAATAATATTAATATATAATATTAAAGTTAATAATGTCTTCTTCTCCTCGCATTTCCATCGCATTCAAAATGTGCAAATTCAAAATAGGGTTTTGTCGTTTGTCGTTTTGTCGTTTTGTCGTCGCATTCAACTAATTTTAGGGTTAATGATAATATTTCCTTCTTATATTTCTCTAATTAAAGATAGAAAGACTGATGGGTAGTCATATCATAGAAAAGATGGAAGAAGGTGACAAGTTCACTTATCGTAAAATCACTAAATTCTTGATGTGACGACAAACGACAAAACGACAAACGACAAAACTTATTTTTAAATGAACAAAGTAGAAATGAACAAATCGATGCACCTCTCCGAGCATTTGGCTTCGCCGAGTGAGGCTGCGCTCAGCCATTCAAGCGAGCTTGATGGCCTTCGCTTATCGCCTAACTTTTCGCTCGGGGAGGTATGTAAGACAAGCCCCAAAACGGCTGATGGTAATATGAAGAGGTGGGGTCTGACGGGGGACAGGTTCCTGTCAGCCCGGAAGCGCAGAGTGTATCTGACAGGAACCTGTCCCCTGTCAGACATGATTTGGGTAGAAGGATGGTGTGAAGACCAAGAGCCCTTCATCACAGAATGGGGTCAGGAGTGCATTATGCTATTAGCTAACCATAAGGGTGACTTCATCACCAAAATCCTGACGAAGTAAAATGAAAGAGCCCTGGCGCTACGTGCGTCAGAGCTCTTTTTTCTTTAATAGAATGTATCGATTCCCTCATAAAATTGGCAGGAATTGCAATTATTCCCTCATAAAATTGGCAAGACATTTGGAATTTCGTCCAGAAAAGTGTAACTTTGCAGCAATTATTCGTCCAGAAAAGTGTAGCAACACGTTAATTATTCGTCCAGAAAAGTGTAACTTTGCAGATATAATTCGCCAAAAATATGAAACGATCATTAGAATCATTAAAACTTGAATTTATCCAAGAAGTGTTGTCTGAGCAAAGCTTTGATGCACTTCAAGAGTGGTTAGACATGCATGAAGAAGCCCGCTATGCAGCCTCTGTAACTAGTAATGAGCCGGAACTCATTGAATTTAATAGAAAATACAAGGAGTCAATCAAAGATGGTCTTATGAAATCGCAAAAGTGAATATATGACAGATGTCTGTATATCCCCTAACATCACCATTACTCCCTCCGAGTAGTGGTGATTTTCTTTTATTAATTAGGTTCCTGATTCAGATACCCCATTTTTTCAATCTCTTCAGCTCTAGCCATTTCTTCCATCTCATCTTTGATAAAGAATTCTACATCAGAGAGTTGATCCAACGCGGCGTGCAAATAGTGGATTAACTGGGACATTTCTTCCATGAATGGTATCACGCAACTGGCATCGGCCTCCATCTTGCCAGATTCGTTGTTGATATAATATGTTGTGGGAATATTATATTCCAGATTTACTTTATTGATAACGTCACGCAACTGGTTTACTTTGTTCACATCGCTCAGCTCAACGCTGTATAGGTTATAGTGGTTTTCAATCAATACCTCTCTGCTATATTCGAGAAATTTCGCACGATACTTCGTTCCTTGGAAGTCAAAAACGATGCATTCCAAAGATGATTCTTCGTCCTCCCAAGTCTCATATGGACAATCCATATCTGTGATGGTTTTGATGAACAGATCTCTTGTCTGCGTGGAATCCTTATCCAACGGATCTCTTTTGAATATTTTCTTGCCTTCCTTCTTTAGCTCTTCTTGTAATTCACTGTTCACCATTTCATAAGTACGGATCAACTCTTGGATTTCAGTCCGCAGGTAGTTCTCAATGTTTGGAATCTCTTTTATGAACAAGATCTTCCTTCTGTAATGAGTTCTTTTGATTCTAGACGTGATGACTACGTTACTTATTGCGCTGACCTTATTGATAATCCTTTGCATCCTTTTAACATCCTCACCATCGTTAAGCTCTTTCAAATCTATATACTCCAGATTGATGTACCTACTGTCCTTGTCTTCTTCAGCAAATAACATCTCCATATATAGGTAATCAAACCAGATGGTTTTACCATTATCCTCGTCAATCTCATATTTGATGCCCATTTTGGTGAGCGTATTGAGAAAAAGCTCTCGTGCTGATTGTATCTTTGCCATTCAAAAATTGTTTTTATTCTGCTGCAAATTTACACATTAATTTGGAATTATCAATAGTATGTAGCATTTATTTCGTCTCTTTCAAGATAAATGAGATTAGGGAAAAATTGGCCAAACAGGTGAGCGCAACTTACACATAATTTCCAATAAGCGTTCTGCACTTCCGCTCCGGAACTTGAGAGGAAGGGTTTGTAGCTGTTCCTCTGTAATGAAGAACGAGAAGCCTTGTAGTCTGGAGTATAGTTGCTCATAGTTGGTTTTTACCAGTTCTTTCATTCTCTTCACTAATTCTTCATCCTCCTCTATTAGATCCATATACAGTGCATCACCTCTCATCGGACTATCAGGAGCAAAAGCCGTTCCTTTGGGAAAAAAACATTTATCACTACCAGTAAATGGAACTGCAAAGTGTATGAGGTATTCCAACTCGGTGTCCTCTAATAATTCAAAGATATTCTCGTCAATCTTTAATGCTTCAATCTGTTCACGTGTTGCCATAATCTTCTCTCTTTTTACTGCAAATATAGATATTTTTTTGAAATAAAGCAAGCAAAAATGCGCTCACAAGCCTTGTGAAAGAAAAAACATGGGATTTTATTTTATATAATCCAAATATTTTTGTATCTTTGTGCTCAGAAACAGGCAAATAATAATAAGGGAACCTTAAACTGGGAATAAAGATATGACTAAAGAACAAAGAACAGCAATGGCTCGTATTATCAGTGATATGATTAAGGCTGATAATATCATTGAGGAGAGCGAAATAAAAGACATGAAGAAACTCATGTCGGAATATGCTATCACACATCAAGAGATGAACGATGCACGAAAAATTAGGTTTACTGATGCAGTCAATACACTGAAGGAATTATCCATAAAAGATCGAACTTCCTTTTTCGATCATATATATAGTATTGCACTGAGCGATAATGTATGTGTTCCTCGTGAGGCTCTTTTACTCATTGCGCTTCAGTATTGTTTAATTGGGAGTGACAAGAAAACTGAGAATGCTAATCCACTTCCTAAACCTTATCTGATATCCTGTCCAACAGGTGAAGCCAGTTTCAATGACCAGTATATGGTTTATCTGGAGAGTAGCTTTGATGAGGAACGTAATGCAGAATTGATGCAACATTTCAGGCTTCTGGTCACCATTACTCGTTTGTGTGGCTTCAACTTCATTTATATCCCTAAGATGGTAGAAGAGTTTCGTGGAATGAAAGAACAATATGTAAAAGATGTCATCAGTTACATGGCTCCCAATCTCGAAGATTCATTTATCCAGCAGGTTTATGACAGATTGTGCGATTTGACGACAGTAGATTTCTTCCGCAATGTGTTGTATGAGCGTTTGCAAGTGAAGGCACTTCACAATACACCACCTTCATTACTTATTAATATAGGTACGTCTGTTGTTCCGTATTGCAGTGCAGGAGGCTCTGTTCAGTATTATACGGAATTCTTGTGCATCCCCATTTCTTCAGGTATTCTCACTTTGGTGGATGATATCTTGGGATTTTATCAGAGCAAGGTGAGCATCCGTCAGTCTATTACAATTAACGACAGCAAGGGCCAGTTTAAGTATTTTGGATTCTACAAAGCATTGTTTGATTTTCTCGTGGCTCCGCCTCCTATCGCTCCCAATCTCGTATTCTTAGGACAGGATATGAAAACGGGAAGATACCAGGTGGCTTTTAAGTTTGATGATGGTAATGAGAAGAAACTATGCTTGACTCCCAGAGAGTATGACACCTATTTCCAAGTTGCCATGAGGTCATACAAAGGACGTATCAAAGGTCTGCCTATATCTTGTGATAAATATATCAAGCCTACTATTGCCCATGTGAAAAGCAAGATCACTAGTGAGATCCCGGATTTGACCTATTCCGATCAGTATAAGCCAGAACGGGATGGAAACGTGTATATTCTCCGCTTAGATAAATTGAAAGTTTTTGTAAGGGTGTATGCTTTAGAATGTGGTTGTGAATACAAGGATATCTCCATTGTGAAGTATGAGAAGAAGTGATTTCTACCCCCATCGGCAACGTTGTAATGCCAATTGCTCTTTTTTGCCATCTCAACTTGGCAATGTTGCAATATTGATACAAGATGCTGATAATATCCATATCTTTGCAGCAAGAATTAACAAACTAAAAGCAAAGGGTATGGAAAAGCAAATTATCTGTATGGGCAACTCCTACAAAAATGGCGGACGATGTCTCGCTGGTATTGAAATCCAAAACACAGCTTCTGGTGTTTCAATTGTAAAGAACGATTATGGCCTACCCAAATGGATAAGGCCCGTTATGGCAAATGGTGATAACGGACTGCCTGAGTACATGGTTGGTTCATTCGCCATGCTTGATATACTCTCAGTAGATGTTACTGATACGGTGCCATCTGGTGCCCATTGCGAGAATGTCCACTTCTCATCCATAAGAAAAATTGGAAGATTGGGACAAAATAGTCAAAACCTCAATTCTTTGTGTGATACCTGGCACACTCTGATTTTTGGAAACAGAGGAAAGGCTGTTCCAAATGAAGTATTTGAAAATGGAGATTATTCTCTTATGTTTATAAAACCAGAAAGTCCAATGATCACGATGCAATATGATGATTATGGACATGAAAAGTATCGTATTCAATTCATCTACAAAGGGACTCAATATGATTTCCCATTGACAGATACAAGATATATTAACGAACTCCGTTCTAGAACAAAGGCCTGTGGAGGAAGAAACACTGGCGATTTGTATCTTACATTATCGTTAGGCGTTAATCATTACGATTGGCATTATAAACTGGTCGCTGGAGTTATCGATTTAGCATCATAATATAAAATGGAAACAAGACAGTTATTTTCAGTAGGGCATTCAAACCAGAGCATTGAAGAATTCTTTCAACTCCTGGAATCGCAAAAAATTGATTGTATTCTTGATGTCAGAAGTATGCCTTATAGTAAATACACTCCACACTTTAACGAAGAACCGCTTAAGAGTTGGCTCAATTTGCATGGAGTGTTATATGTTCCTTTTGGTAAACATTTTGGTGCAAGGCGTTCTGATTGTTTAAAAGAAACAGAGTTCGTAAAGAAAGGTATAAAAGAGATTAAGCCCCAAGTAAACTTTGAACTTGGGGTGACTACTCCAGATTTTAAAAGCGGAGTTGATAGACTGAATAAAGCCCTGGACCAAAACAGACGGGTATCTCTGATGTGTTCAGAAGCAGATCCTTTAGGATGTCACAGATTCTCCTTTATTTCAAGATACTTCTTTGATTTGGGGTGGAATGTTCAGCATATTATGCGCAACGAAGATACTGGTGAGCCCGTTTTGCGCTCACATCAGGAATTGGAAAAGGAAATGATTCTTGATTATGTTAAACGCAACAAGTTGAAATCAGTAGGTGGACAGATGAGCGATTCTCTTTTTTTTGATTTTGGGGATGGTTATACTGAAGAACAACAACGAATTGATGCATATCGCTTAAAAAACCATGAGATAGGATGGGTTCCTGAATACGATGAAAATGAAGAATATTAAATACAAAAGACGACAATTATGATTACATTATTTACAATCGGATTCACCAAGAAGAGTGCAGAGCAGTTCTTTGAGCTTCTGAAGAAGAACAAAGTTAAGCAACTTGTTGATGTTAGAATCAGCAACGGCAGTCAACTTGCAGGTTTTGCAAAAGGTAAAGACCTTGCATATTTCGTAAAGCAAATTTGTGGTATTGGCTATAAGCATATTACAGACTTTGCGCCAACAAAAGAATTGCTGGATAGATGGCACAAGGAAACAGTGACTTGGCCTGAGTATATCGAGGAATATACAGCAATGCTTAAACAACGTGATATTATTAAGCAATACGGCGTAAAGCAATTCGATGGTTCTTGCTTTCTCTGTAGCGAAGAAACACCAGAGATGTGCCATCGACGCCTTCTTGCAGAATACATGAAGAAATATTCCGCAGAGGAAGTGAAGATAATTCATTTAGTATAATACTCCCCATCATATGGATAAGTACTTCATTTGCTTAGCTAATTCATACAAACGTGGAGGGCGTTGTGTCGCAGGTGTAGAAATTGTCTTCGACGCTAATGGAGGATTGAAACCCGTTTATGATGATGACGGTAGACCACGATGGATTCGTCCGATAGCTACTACCACATATGGCGAAATACCCAATTATATGGCAGAAGACATAAAGTTGCTTTCTATCGTGAAACTTTACAATGTAGTACCTTGCCCAAATAAACCACATACAGAAAATGTTTGTTATTCAAAATTGGAACAATGCAAATATGACTTATCCCATGATGCCAGTTTTATGAGTTTTTTCATTGATAGCACTCATCAGTCAATATTCCGTAACAGAGGACGTGCTGTTTCTTCTGAGATGTCAATGGATATTGAATACTCTTTGATGCTGATACATGTAGAGAAAGCCTATGCATATATTGATGAAAATAGAGAAAAGTCGAAGAATCGAATGTCTTTCACATATTATGGAACAGATTATGATTTTCCTATTACCGACCCCATATTCTTGGATGAATTCAAGAAAGAGCCAGATCGATATGCAATTATTCCTGATGTTTATCTAACGCTTTCATTAGGATTAGAATTTGAAGGTTGGCATCACAAATTAGTTGCAGGAGTGATTATCCCATATTCTTCGCATAGCCATGATGTTGAGGACATTTCATATATGGAGCAACAAAAAAGTCTTCATATCAATGCATATGCAAAATGGACTCCAGAAGATGATAGTCGTTTGAAAGAATTATATCTGCAAGGGATTTCTGTTCAAGAATTGACTCAGATATTCGGGCGAAATGAGGGTGCTATCTATTCACGAATAAGCAAATTAGGATTAGAAGACGAAAGAGTTGTATCCCAACAGATAGATAATAATTGGTTTGATAAATATGATCAAGAACTGGCAAGACTTCTTGACAAAAGAAATGAGATAGATGAGCAAATCAATGAAGTTCGTGCTAAGATACTAGAACAAATGGAATCTCATGGTTTGGAGAAAATCCATTCGGAACAATTCTCCGTTAGTTATACTCCTGCTAAGACAGTTATGCAATTTGACTCTCGTACATTTCGTACAGAAAACGAAGAACTATATACAAGATATTGCAAGCCAAAACAACGGGAGAAATCAATTGTTGTCAAAAGAAATTTAAATAGATAATTTGATCTAAAATTTTCATAGTTATTAATTATGCTTATTAATTCAATTAATAGTAGAAATAATGGATGCTAATAAGATAAGGACTGTAGACGACGAGATTGCCTATAACAATTACAAACTGACAGCAGACAAAGTATTACAATTGTTGTCCCAGATTCGTGAAGATCCATCTGCATCAGCCAAAAGATGGGTATGGGAACTTTTACAGAATGCAAAAGATGTTCCTAATCGATTCGGAAAGGTATCTGTAGAAATTGAGTTGGTATCTCAGGACACCCTCAAATTCCGCCATAATGGTGACACTTTCACGACGAAGAATATTACAGGTCTTGTTCAACAAGTTAGTTCAAAAGACTCGCAAAATTTGGAAGGACAAACAGGGAAATTCGGTACAGGTTTCATTTGTACCCACCTACTTTCAGATATTATTGATGTCGAAGGTATTGTCACTTACATGGGCGTGAATCGTCGCTTTTTCATTACTTTGGACAGAAGCGGATATCGTTCTGAAGACTTGTTGCCTCGTATTGAATCAACGCTGGAAGAACTTCGTCACATTGAAACTGCTTATCAAGTTGTAGATAACTACGAAGCCACGCGTACAGAGCAATCTTTTGATACTGTTTTTACCTATCATCTTACTACAGAAGAGAAACTAAAATCTGCCATCGCAGGCCTTGATGACCTTATCAATACACTTCCAATCACTCTAGTCACTCAATCAAAGAAAATTAAGCAAGTACGTGTAATCAATCGTATCAAAGGGACGGATGTGGTTTATACATGCAATTCAGAGTCCCTATGTGATAATGTGCGTCTATCTAAAGTTATCATTGATGACGTATCCAAAACGTATCTAAGTTATATTACTGAAGACGTTGGATTAACAACAGAGGTATATGAGAATAATGGAACATACGAGATAATAAAACGAGATAGCAAACAACCAGTATTGTATCGCGATTTCCCTCTTATAGGCTCTGAGAAGTTCTATTTCCCATATACGCTTAATGGTTTTGATTTCAATCCAACAGAGCGACGTAATGGCCTACTGCTTAACAGCGCAGATCACCCAAACAGTATTACGAATAGGCAGATCGTTGACAAGGCAGTAAATGCTGTCTTTAAATTTAATGAATGGCTCATCAACCATAATGCAACCAATAGATTCCTATTGGCATCCTCACGGATTCCGGAATCTCCAGAGAAATACAGTGAGGATGTCGCAGCACCTTGGATTAAGAATCTCCAGCTAAACTGGAGAATGCAGTTGCTTGACGAGCAACTAGTAGAAACTGAGGGTGGGGTTGATGTTTTGAGAAATCTATCTGTTCCTGCTTTTTCTACGATTGCCACTAAAGAGATTAATGAGACGTTCTTTAACATCTTACATGGTCAATATATTGGGCGTGGCGTATTACCCAAGTTTGAACATCTACATAGTTGGCTTGATGTCATACGTCCAGAATATGACAGTTGGGGAACTAAACTGAAGTATGAGAAAGATGATTTCCTGACAGATTTATCTGGCTTGCAAAACTTGTCTGCACTATGTTTAAAGATTAATAAGACGGAAACAGAATCTTTGGTATGGCTTAATAAAGTTTACAAGTTTCTCGTTGAGCAGAACCAGCTTGTTGATTTTGACAACTTTGCTATTATTCCAAATCAGAAAGGCAATTTCAAGTTGCTCAAAGATTTAAAGTCAGACCACTCTTCTCGTATTCCAGAAAAGCTGAAGTCAATCTATAATAGCGTTAATCAAGATAATGCGACTGTTCAACATATACTTATGAATGCAAGTGTTGACGCAACAATATTCGGCAGTACCCTTCAAGCATTCAGTTTGAAGGAGATGATAGAGGCATTGAACAATTACATAAAACAAGGCACGAACATCTATAAGTACGACGAACTATTAGACGTCAAGTCTGAAGTAGCTTATAGTTTACTTGCCCTTTATCCTAATATTGCGGACGTTGATTTTATTAAGAAAAGGCATGATATATATGAGTTCTGTAAAGCATATCGTTCCATGCCTGATTATTGTATGGTTGATGTTACAGATACAGAATTGTGGAAGGAAGCAGACAACTTCTGGTTTAACAACAGTTTTACTAATATCGCAAATAAAACGAATATTGCAACAGTCGCTGTGTCATTCTTTACATTTGCGAAGACGGAGGAAGACACTTTGATTTGGTTGAATAAATACTTAAAGTTCTATCGTGACAACTCCCATGGAGACCTTATTAAAGAGCAAACAGTATTCCCTAATCAACAGAAGAATCTTAGAAGATTAAATGACCTTAGATATGACAGTTCTATTCCCGAAGTTTTTAAGGATTTAGCAAATTATGCTGCTAGTCCAACAAGTCCAGTGGACGTATATCGCCATCAACTCCTACACAGAGCTATTCTTGGTTATGAGCTGCAGAACCCTCTTGCCGTCAAGGATATTTACGAATATGTCAAGAAAACCTTCGATGCAAGCAATGATAGTACAAAGGAAATCATTGCTCGTCATACAATATCTATATTGGTTAAGCAAGATTCAGGAGAGCCAGAAGAAAAGAAATTATATAATTTCGCAAAGACCATCTCTGTACATGCTTTTGAAGATGCTAAATATGTAGAAACATTTGCAGGCTTCAATTGGGGATTTGCTCAAGAATACTATATTAAACTTTTGGCTAACAGAATAGCATTATCTGTTAACTTAGATGGCTTTAAATCTTTATCTTCAAACTTTGCAGAGAAAGAGGGTATACAATGCATAATGGAACTTACCCAATGGATAGATTGTTTCATTGAATTTCTTCATTCTTACAAGGCCAAGAAGTATTGGAGTATCATTACTGACAAGGATAGTGGTATCGGTATCTGGCTGAACCAAAACAACAATTTCTGTAGGTTCCAAGATGTTCGTAAAGATAATAATATTTCTGAAACTCTGAAAGATATATGTGCAAATAATGTGCATATTAATCGTGATTTTAGAGAAGAGATGTTTACACTTAACTCTTCACTTTCTTCTTATCTCGAAACGAAGCCAATCACACTAAAAGAAATAGGTGAATTCGTGGATGACAAGATTGAACACTATAATGGTAACAAGCAAAACAATGATTTTCGTTCTCTTGTATTTGCTATAGGTAAATTGTGCAAGACTAGTGTCGGACTTGAAGATATAATGACATACTTTAAAGATATGAGGAATTCGCTTATTGTATGGTCGTTAGGTGAAGGTACCACTATGGATCTTGTCAGTTCAATCGTACAACAAGGAGACGAGAAACTAAAAATGGTAAAAAACTTATTAGAAGATAACAGTATTGATGAGATAAATAGACTAAGCCAAATTGTAAGGGATACTTCTTATGAAAGCGTAAAGAAAATAGTTGAACAATTAGGTGATATGGATGAAAACGCTTCTCAACAAATACTGGAACTTGCTCAATGTGACAAATCCCAACTCGCTGCCATACAAAAGATCTTGAAAGATTATCCATCATTGGATTTCAATGGCATTTTGAAGAAACTAAAGCAAGAACAAGGAGGTTTTAGCACAGAACGTTTTCAGCAAAATATCTCTGATGAACGCAAGAGGGATATTGGCGACAAAGGAGAATGCTTTGTTTATGAGATGCTTTGCAATCGCTTTGGTTGTTCTAACGTCAAATGGTCAAATTATGCTCCAAATGATGAGAATGCAAGAATTGTAAGATTTGACGGTAAAGAATATCGTTTGAATACAACCTCTCATGATTTTGATTTCGTTGTTTCGTATAATGGAAAAAGCATATATATTGAAGTAAAGACAACTGTTGGAAATATAAAGAGTAGTAAAGATTTCCCACTTATCTTTGAAACCAAAGAATGGGAGTGGATCGATGTTAATAGCATAGATAACGCTCTGCACTATATCGTTAGGGTTTTTGATGTGGAAAATAAACCTAAAGCTTATTTTTTGAAACAAGAATTAAATGTTGAATAGTTTAGTATTTATTTTTATGATAAAGAAGAACGTTTTGATAGCTGTGCTACTTACATCTGTTCAATTCATGATGGCACAAAACAAAGCCATTACAGGCACAATTGTTGATTCTGAGACTAAAGATGCTATCTGTGGAGCGGTCATTTCTATGAGCAATATTAAAGTTGTAACCGATATTGATGGTAGATTTTCTATTCCATCGGATAACAGCCACGGAACGATTAGTTGTACATATATAGGCTATAAGCCCTTAATAATTGATGTCTCAGAAAGACAAAACCTTGGGCTAGTTGAGATGAAAATTGAAACTCAATTGTTGACGGATGTTGTAATTTCCTCCCAATTGGCTGTCCCTAGAAAAACGCCAATAGCTGTTACCAATGTCTTAGCATCACAAATCGAAGAGCGTTTGGGTAATGACGAATTCGTTGAAACCCTGAAATATGCTCCAGGAGTTCATCCTAACAGACAAGGAGGAAGTTGGGCAGATTCAGAGATATATGTTCGAGGCTTTGATAATACTAATGTCGCGACATTAATTAACGGAATTCCTGTAAATGATATGGAGAACGGAACAGTATATTGGTCTAATTGGGCCAGTTTGAGTGAAGTCGCTTCGGTTGTTCAAGTTCAAAGAGGTATTGGTGCAACAAAACTCAGTGCCCCATCTGTAGGCGGTACAATTAACATAATTACCAAAGGAATTGATGCTAAAAAAGGTGGTAGTGTGTCCTATTCTATAGGAAACGATGGTTACCAAAGGACTTCCTTTAGCATTAGTACGGGCTTAATGGATAATGGATGGGCTATCAACGTTTTAGGCAGTTATTCTCATGGAGATGGGTATGCTCAAGGAACAAACTTTAAAGTATATAACTATTTTGCAAATATTTCAAAACTAATTAATGCCAATCATCAGTTGAGTCTTACAATCTTTGGTGCTCCACAAGTTCATTACTCGCGTTCAAACGCTTTGACCAAGACGGATTGGGAGATGGTACGTACCAAGTATAGTCAAGATAAAGATTGGAGGAGGTATAATCCAGACTATGGTTTCAATGGTACTGGACAACGTAAGACAGCAGATTATAATAAGTATCACATGCCATTTATTACATTAAAGCATCTTTGGCAAGTGAATGAGAAATCAAACTTGTCCACTACAGTCTATGCTGCTTTTGGTAGTGGTGGTGGCTACAACGGAAAAGCCAACGAAACAACTTTTTCTGAATATGACTGGTATGGCTCCGACTACGGAAAGTTAAATATGAAATTCAGAGCAGCTGACGGCACATTTGATTATTCAAAGATTGAAGAAATCAATATGGCATCCGATAATGGTTCTGAAATGATTATGACCAGAATCCGGGGGAAACAGAATTGGTACGGTTTACTGTCGACCTTTTCAAGCCAGGTTTTTGGCTGTGTTGACTGGTTTGCGGGTATTGATTCTCGATATTACAAGAATCAACATACTAATGAAATTGTTGATCTCTTCGGAGGTGAGTATTATATTGATCCTTGTCGTAGCGAAGTCAGTATATCCAATAATCCCAAGGCCACTGAAGAATGGAAAAATCAACATCTTGGTGTTGGTGATATTGTATATCGTGACTATGATAGTTTTATTCTTCAAAATGGTATATTTGCTCAAGTCGAGTATAACAAGAACAACATCAATACCTTTATTTCTGGTTCTATAAACCTGACTGATTTTTGGAAGTATGACAGATTTTACAATACGGGCTCTAAAGCAAAATCAGATACCAAAGGTTTCTGGTGCGGAAACATCAAGGCTGGCATCAATTATAATATTGATGAGCATAACAATGCCTTTTTCAACATAGGTTACAATTCTAAGGCACCTCAGTTTAAGTCTGGAGTATTTATGTCTCCGACTTCTTCAAATGTTACTAATGATAATGTAAAGAATGAAAAATCATTCTCTACAGAACTTGGCTATTCTTTCCATAATAAATGGCTTGTATTCAAGGCCGACGCTTATTATACAAAATGGTTGGATAAGAGTATGACAAAGAAAGGAAAAATCACCGAGCAATATTATATTAATATGACTGGCGTTAATTCCAAACATATAGGATTGGAATTTGAATTGAGGACAACACCGGTTCAATGGGTTGAGGCAGGAGCGATGTTTTCTCTCGGCAGTTGGAAATGGGATAGTGACAATGTGAAGGGATATGCTTATACTTTGAGTGGTCAAGCTGTAACTCCTGATGGAGGAATCACAACACCAGGTGCAGCAGATCATGCATATGCCACAATAAATATGAAAGGCATCCATGTCGGTGGTTCTGCACAGACAACAGCTGCTGTTGATGTAACTTTCAAACCATTTACAGGATTTCGGATAGGTGGTGGTTTTACTCATTATTCCCGTAATTATGCTTACTACTCGCTTTCTGGTAGCAGTTTGAAACTCGGAAAAGAAATGAACGTTGTTGAACCATGGAAGATTCCATCTTATGGATGTTTTGACCTATGGAGTTCATATAAGTTTATGTTAGGTTCCCTGCATGCGACTGTATCTTCGCAAGTCTGCAATCTGTTTGACAACCATTATATTGAAAAAGCATGGAATCCAACGGTTGTTAGTAAAGATGTCATATCAGTTAATCCTGATGACGTATATCTTTTCTATGCCATTGGCAGAATATGGACTGTGAAGTTAAAGATTGATTTTTAATCGGTTGATATGGATTTTTTTAGATTAGTCTTACGCTTTATTCCTGAATACAAAGGACGTATAATTGCATACGTCCTTATGAACTTTATTGCTTCGGTCTTCAGTGTGTTCAGCTTTATTGCGCTCATCCCTCTTATCCAGCTTTTATTTGGATTGTCAGACGAAACATTTGAATATGTAGAGACACAATGTCTGTCTTCTTACAATGGAATTCTTGATGCAGCCAAGAACAATATCATGTATTATCTGCAAGAGCAGATTGCCGTACATGGCAAAACATGGGTGTTGTTCGCTATTGGTGGATTTGTTGTATTTATGTCATTCTTGTTCAATATCGTGTCATATTTTGCTTATTGGGTGCGTATTCCCATAAGAACGGGAATCTCGCGTACTTTAAGACAAGATGCATATAACAAGATTGTGAATATGCCAGTATTGGCTTTCTCCAAGGAGAATAGAGGTGATTTTGTATCCAGAATGACAAGTGATGTAGATGAGATAGACTTCGGTATCGGCACGACGCTTGACATGTTTATCAAGGATCCTATACAGATTGTTGTGTACATTATCACTATGGTTAGTATATCCGCGAATCTGACCATGTATGGTATTGCCCTGTTATTGGTCATCTGCTCGATAATACTATATTTGGGAAGAATCATGCAGCGGATTACCTTTCAGGCGCAGACAAATAGGGGTAAGATCCTTTCTATGTATGAACAAACTATAGGTGTTCTTCCTGTTGTGAAATCTTATTGCACAGAACATGACTTTTCAGAAAAGTTCAGCGTGCTAAATTATGATACTCAGCGTATATTCAATAAGCAAAACAGATTCTATACTCTTGCTTGGACATGCACGGACTTCTCATTGGTTGCTATCATCGTATTGATACTGTGCGTCAGTGGCAAATTGGTTCTTAATGGGCAATCAAGTATTGGCCCCGCAACTCTTATCGCTTTCCTTGGGGTCTTCTATTCTCTGATTGCTCCTATGCGCGACCTTATGAAATGTACCTTTGGTATTCGCAAGGCAATGGCATCTTTAGAACGCTTGAATAGAGTGCTGCGTATTGAACAGGAATCAGATTCTGTCAAAGAGCAATTGATTGTACGCCATACAGATGAACCAATCATTGAACTACGTGGTGTATCGTTCCGTTATAAGAATGATGATGTCCTTAAAAATGTTTCTATTAAAGTCAAGGACGGAGAGAAAATCGCTATTCTAGGTTCTACAGGGTCAGGAAAGTCCACCCTGGCTGGTATTATATCCCAGTTGTATAGTCAAAATGAAGGAGAAGCTCTGATAAATGGAAAGGAAATCTGTACGTACAGTGTGAGTTCTGTTAGAAAGAACATTTCATATGTAATTCAAGATCCTCTTCTCATGCAAGATACAATTTACTACAATATTACGTTAGGAAATAGACAATATGCGAAAGAGGATGTTGTCAAAGCAGCACAGAAAGCTCATATTCACGACTTCATCATGAGTCTTCCATTTAAATACGAAACAATTATAGGTGACAGGGGGACATTATTGTCAAGTGGGCAAAAACAATGTATTGCACTTGCCCGGGCATTCATTAGAAATGCACCTATCTATATTATTGACGAAGCGACTTCCGCTTTGGATCCAGAGTTGGAGACTCTTGTCCTTAAAGAATTGAAGGGTAGTGCAACAAGGAATAGTGTCATAATAATAACGCATCGTGTTTGCACAACTCTTGATGCAGATTATGTTTATGTGATAGATGACGGTATGATTGTTGAAGAAGGAAAGCCTAAGCAACTATTTGAAAGAAATGGTTTATTTAGGAGTTTAGCCATTATACAAAATATTAAACTATAACCTTTGGAGAGATGATTATGGAAATGATAATTATATATTTCAATTTCTAATATAACGAATGGTATGCAGTATAAAATAAGAATATTTGGTACATAAATTTCGAAAAAAGCGAGAATACTATGATCGTTATGTGGAATATGGCAATAAAGAACATGTATTCTTAGGACTATAATAATGAGGTATATTTATGGATTATTTTGATTATATCATCAACAGAAATGATGCCCAGGAAAAGGATCCTGGTAAATTGTCCTCATACAGGCAGGCTGCGGAATTGATTTGTATGTGCTGGAATGGGTTGGACATGCGTTTCATAGAGCCATATCTTGACGAGAATATGGTTTGGGAAGGTGGCACTCCACATAGAGTCATCAACGGAAAGGCGGGGTTCTTGAAACTGATGAGTCAGGTCTTTAATTCTCTTCAATTCTCCAAACGGAGTTATAAGGCGGACGTTGATGGTTCTGGGGACCATGCTGTTGCTATCGTTACCGTTGATGGTGAGTATCAAGATATGATGCATCGTCTGAAAATAGAGGATGGCCTTATCAAAGAAATCGAAGTAACACCATCGGGGTATTGGTGGTTGAAGCAGTTTGGCGGGAAATCTCCTTTTGGAGTCGTTCACCAAACCTCCCTGCATGAACAGGCTGCTGCAGTAGCTGCCATTGAGCAATATGTGAAGACAGAACTGGGTAACAAGGATATTGTTTGGGCCACTCCATACGAATTGAAGAACTCGCATTGTCAATTGTCTTTCACTTGTGACGGTTTGTCATATGACGTATTAGTGGAGATTCATAGCTTTGATGACAACAAATGTCGCTTTGTGATGTATTCGGAGTACAATGGTCTTATAGCAGGTTGCAAGGAGAATGACCACATTCCATGTATCTTGGCTCTGAATGAAGACCAGCAGTTTGTTAGTCTGACTTTGTTGGAAGATATGGATGTAAGAGTTCAAAAGTTAAGAGCTAAAGGCTTGAACGAATGGACATTTAGGGGATTGTTTAAGACAAAAGCTCAGTTGAGCCGGCTCATTGTTACCAAAAATTTTAGGATTATATTGCCTGAGTATAATGATATAGAGGTGAAAATGGAGCCATTGGTGAAAGCTGTATATATCTTGTTCTTGAATCATCCTGAAGGTATCGTTTTTAAGGAACTCTCTGATTATAGGGAAGAACTTCTTGGGATATACAAGCAACTGAAGCCCTTAGGGTTAAACCAACGTACGATTCAAAGCATTGAGGATGTAACTAATCCGTTGCTTAACTCCATCAATGAGAAATGTGCTCGAATCCGTTCTGCATTTGTGAAAGAGTTCGACGAGGGGCTAGCCAAGAATTATTTCGTAACAGGTGAGCGTGGTGAGGCAAAGAAGATTACGCTGCCTCGCGACTTGGTAGTCTGGGAATAGATGTGAGTTATGGCTCTGGGGGTAATAACGGTTCGCTGGCCATCATGGACTCAATCTCATAGGCATGAGCCTTTTCTTCCTGAGCTACCACTTGAAGGATAGGGGCGCCAAGTGCCTGCTCAATGGATACAATCGTGTCTATCGTGAAATTGTGAGTACCACGCATCCACTTGCTGATTTCTGCCTCCTTTTTTCCAAGTAGCAAAGCCAGATCTTTCTGCTTGAGCCCTTTTGCCACAAGGATATCATGAATGCGATCCACTATCTGAAACGAAAGATCCACTCTCTGGCGGACTGATGGATTAACATGCATGCGCCTTGCTTCAATAATACTACTTCTCTTCATCTCGCGAAAAGTTTAAGTTACCTATGATTTCCTTGTCAACCAAAACCAACGAGCCGTCGTTTATACGTGAGGATACAAAACGGCTCGTATCAATCAGAAGCTTTACATAAGGAGCAAGCGACTCGCTTTCCTGCCATGAAGCAGAATCCTTGACTCCTCCGTTACCAAATACCAATATCTTGTCGGATAATCGAAGACAATAAAGACGTACTTTGTTGCCAAGTTCTATTGGTATGACTCCTACACCATCTCCATAACGCCCCTCTGGACGAAAGTATCTTTCGAGAGCTCCAGTCTCGGCAATCTTATCCATCCATGCAATGATGACATCTATGTCTTCGTCGTAATCGCAACCGATGGGGAATTTTTCAAAGAAAGCCTCGAGCTCTGTCAGTTCTTTGCCATCAAGGTGTATGCTGTAGAAGTTGACGTTTTCGTACTCTTCTACAAGCTCAATAGAGTAATGCTGTTTTGTTGTCATACAGATATCAGTTCTTAACTTATAAGTTATTTCGCTGCAAAGATAAGAACTATTACTGAAACTTCCAAATAATTAACTTAAAAATTAAGTTTTAGTTGCAATATTCTGGCAAATATATTGTACCTTTTGAATAAAATTGCTGTTTCGCAAGCCTTGTGGGGCAAAATTGCTTGGTTGCAAAGAGGGAATAACCTATCTTTGCAAAAAATAATTTGTGGTGAATGATGATACACATAATCATATTGGTAATAATGTTTGTCTTTTGGTACTTCTATCGTACTTATAAAGCAAGCATAGATGAAAACGAGATCGATGGAAATCGACCTTTCGAAGATTCCTTGGACAGTGAAAAGCTTCCGGAGGATGATACTGAGGTTGAGGCTTTTCTAGACGAAAGGACCATTACGGGGCTGGTAACTAATACGTTACGTAAGATGGGCTGTGATCCAAAGACTGAGGTAAAGGGAAAGCGTATGTGGATATACTTTACGTATCAGGGCGAGAACTATACCATAGAGTGTAGTGATGAGAGTTTCTATATTAACATTTATGATACCTGGTGGCATAGTATATCCATCTATAGTGATGTTGAAGAAATAGCTAATCTTCATAGAGTTGTGAACTTGGCCAACCAGTATGCGTATTGCACCTTGCTCTATACAACGAATAAAGAGATAGAGGAAATCGGAGTACATAGCAAGAAGAATATCTTATTCATTAAGGAAATACCAGAGTTGGACAAATACCTGATTGGTACTCTTGATGATTTCTTCAAAGTACAGAGGTTCGTCCTGACAGAGTTAGAGAAATGTAAAGTTACAGAAACCAAATAAAAACAAAGGAATTATGAAAAGAACAGATTTATCAAACAAGACGAGAGAGGAACTTATTGTCATGAATGCCAATCATTCAAAGATGGTTTGCATGTTGTGCGTAATGCTAATCGCATTTATGGTATTGTCGTATGTGTTATTAATAATAAGGTGATAGGCTATGACAGATTACGAGTACATTTTACAGCAGGCGAGGAAGTTCCATTATTCTAAATGGGACGATGAGGAGTTGAGGAAGTGTGTGGATATGTTGCAGAACCTTTCACGCCAGGAGTTGACATCGCTCACTCTGAGTAGGTGGACAAAGGAAGCAAAGATCCTGAGAGAGAACATATTCAACATCTTGTATAAAGATCAGATTGGTAAGCGTGAGGAACGTATCAAAGGGTTGGATATCGATGCCCTGATAGAGGAGTTCAAAGACAAGAAGAGTGGTAATGTGGCGTTGATTCGAAAGGAGATGCAGAATAGATATTTGGAGGATAAAGACTGCGACAAGATTGCTGAGGCCTTTAATGCTTCTAGTGAAAGGGATAAGCAGTGGGTAATAACCCACGAAAAAAAGAAAAAGGAAGAGCAATAATCTGACGTTATCCACCAATTGGTGATAACTATCGAGTTATCCACAGAATGAGCATTTTGCGGAAAATATATTTGGATGATCATTAGATTACCCCTATTTTTGCAGCCGAGAAAACGAATGAAAATATGAGTGAAAACAGAAGAAAAAGACAAAACGAACAACAGCCCTTGGAACTGGGCTATGGCCATGTGATGCCACAGGCTCCTGATGTGGAGAAGGCTGTGCTGGGAGCCTTGATGATTGACAAGGATGCCTATATGGAGGTGTGCGACATTCTGAAGTCGGAGAGTTTCTATGAGCCAAGGAATCAGATGGTGTATGAGGCTATCGTGAAACTTAGCGTAGAGGAGAGCCCTGTAGATGTGCTGACAGTAACGGATATGCTGGGGAAGATGGGTAATTTGGAAGAAGTTGGAGGTCCTGGCTATATCGCTGAACTCAGTGCGAAAGTGGCGACATCTGCTAACATCGAGTATCATGCGAACGTGGTGGCTGAGAAGTATCTGGCGCGACAGATGATTCAGTATGTGAGTGTAATAGGGAAGAAGACCTTCGATGAGACTTACGACATTAAGGACGTGATGCAGGAGGCTGAGGCTACGCTCCTGGAGTTGTCGCAGAAGAACATGAAGAAGGATTACTCTGTGTTGGCTCCAGTGATAGGCAAGGCTGTGAAAGTGGTTGAGGATGCTTATGCCCAGAAGGGTGGCATGACAGGAATAGCCTCGGGTTTGCATAAGCTCGATGACATAACATGCGGATGGCAGAAGTCGGACCTTGTGATTATCGCAGGTCGCCCTGCTATGGGAAAGACTGCTTTCGCACTCTCTGTAGCAAAGAACATCGCAGCAGACCAGCATATACCCATGGCGTTCTTCTCGTTGGAGATGACGGATGTGCAGCTTGCCAATCGATTGATGTCGAACGCATGCCAGATAGAGGGCAAGAAACTGCTCAGCGGACAATTGGATCGTGAAGACTGGAAAAGGCTCGACAAGTATATAGGGACATTGACGGATGCACCTTTATATATAGATGATACGGAAGGACTATCTGTTATGGAACTGAGGTCGAAGGCCAGAAGGCTGAAGAAGGAGCATGATATCCAGCTGATCATGGTGGACTATCTGCAGCTCATGACTGCCAGTGGTATGAGGTATAATAGTAGGCAGGAGGAGGTGTCGCTGATATCGCGTTCGCTGAAGGGACTGGCTAAGGAACTGAATGTACCTGTGTTGGCGCTGAGCCAGTTGAATCGTGGCGTAGAATCGCGTGAAGGTGCTGAGGGTAAGCGTCCGCAGTTGTCGGATCTGCGTGAATCGGGTGCTATCGAGCAGGATGCTGACATGGTGATATTCCTGCATCGACCTGAGTATTATGGTATCATGATGAGTGAGGATGGCTTTATAGATTATCAGGGAAAGGCGGAGGTGATCATTGCCAAGCATCGTAAGGGTGCAACGGGAATCGTGAGGATGGACTTCAAGGGTGAATTCACGCGATTTGAGAATCCTGAGGATAATAACTTGTCGCCCAAAGATGGTGGTGAGATCAGGGGCTCTGGCGTGAATGGCGAGAATAACATGCCTTTCCCTCGCGAAGGGTATGATCCGTTTAATGTGCCAATAAAGAATGACTATTGAGGAAGTGATAGAAAGGGCGGTACTGCTTGATCGTACTATAGAGATAGAGTACTGTACAAGGAGTGGCAGCATGTTTCGATGTCGTATATCTGACATCAGGTATTCGTCCTATATGAATGGTGGCTATATCGAAGCTTTTCGTGAAGATATGAAGCTGGAGCGAATCTTCAAGATCAGCAGAATCCTCAAAGTAAACGGGCACTCCTTCTCGAGAATTTTTTGGAATCAAATTGGTGATAATTTTAAAGTGATATAAAGCATGGATACTTCAAAAATATGCCTGTTCAAAGGCGATAAGGTTGTATGGATGGTGTTCTTTCTCCTTTGTATGATCAGTATTGTTGAGGTATTCTCTGCTTCAAGTGTGCTGACCTATAGGAGTCAGAATTACCTGAGACCTATTACATATCACAGCTTCACTATCTTTGTTGGACTGCTATTAGTGATTATAATACAAAATATCTCATATCGCCAATTTAGGTTGATAATACCCTTGTTGATGATGTTTTCATTAACCACCTTATTATGGGTGTTGCTGGCAGGGGCGAAAGTGGGGGATGCAGGGAGATGGATAAATATTTATGGTATCAGCTTCCAACCCTCAGAGATAGCAAAAGGTACTATAGTATTAACTGTGGCACATATTCTTGCCTTATTGCAAAGTGAAAATGGAGCTGAGGAGAGTGCCATCAAGTGGATTCTAGGGATAACTATACCTACATGTATTCTGATTGGTCTTGAGAATCTATCAACAGCAGCCTTGCTTTTTGCAGTGGTTTTCATGATGATGATCTATGGCCTTGTTCCCTTTAAGCAACTTGCAAAGTTGGCTGGTTCCATTATCTTGATTATTGCCTTTGCACTTTCGATGGTTTTGTTAGTGGGGCACGATATTAATGATGAGAAGAAAGAACTGACAAGAACAGAACGAGTGGAAATAAAGCATGAGAAGAGCCTAATAGAGAAGATTTTTCATCGTCTAGATACATGGAAGAGTCGTATCGTGAATTTTGGGAAACCCATGCCAGCTCCCAGTGATTATGATCTGGACAAAGATGCGCAAGTGGCGCACGCAAATATCGCCATAACGACAAGTGGATTTTTTGGTAAAGGCCCTGGCAATAGTACAGAGCGTGATTTCTTGGCGCAGGCATTCTCTGATTTCATTTTCGCGATTATCATTGAAGAGCTAGGACTATTTGGGGCATCTGTTGTGGTTCTCCTATATATTATCCTACTATATCGGTGTGGTCGTATTGCCAGTAAGTGCGGAAAGAAATTCCCTGCCTTTTTAGTTCTGGGAATAGGATTGTTATTGGTTTCGCAAGCCTTTTTCAACATGATGGTGGCTGTAGGCTTAGCCCCTGTAACAGGACAACCATTGCCCTTGATTTCAAAAGGAGGTACATCTACAATCATCAACTGCGCCTATATTGGAGCGATATTGAGTATCAGCAGATCCGCAAATAAAATGAAACGACAAAGGATTACAAATGAGTGATATGAAAAAGTTAATGTTAGGAATCATCATCGTATTGTAAATAATTGCCTATGAAAGTAATCTTTCTCGACTTTGATGGTGTGATGGATACGGCTTACTACGATCATATTCTTAGTAAGAATGGGTTGCCTGAATGCGATAAGTATGGTGTAGTATTTGATCCGAATTGTATCAAGAACCTAAAGCATATCATTGACAATACAGGAGCCAAGATCGTGGTATCATCAACGTGGAAAGATTTTATGAGTTATAAGGAGATATTGGAGATGTGGGAAGATAGGAATCTGCCAGGGTTCGTGACTGATGTTACTCCGATTCCTCCTGGAAGGCGGAATAGGGGTGATGAAATAGATGCTTGGCTCAAAGAATGCAGAACAGAGTGTGAGTATGTGATAATTGATGATTTGCGTGCTTATCACTTTAATGAGCATCAGATACCAAGGTTGTTGATTGTGAATCCTTTCAATGGACTGGATGAAGACACAGCAGAACGAGCAATAAGGTTATTAAAATCAGAATAATGGAATCAAATTGGTGATAATTTTAATAGGATATGAAGAAGTTATTAGTTGCGAATATCGTGTTATTAGTAGTGCTTATTGTTGGAGCATTCTGGGGTGAGATCTTCTTCTGGAAATATGCACCGGAGGATTATGGTGAAATGATAGAGCAAAAGGATCATGAAATTGAGAACTTGAAGGATTCGATCCGAATTATGAATGCTAAAATTGAATTCTATGATGAAGGAATGAAATGGCTTAAGGATCGATGAACTTGTGCCGTAAATGATTGTCTATAAAAGTAAGATTTCTTGAGTATGATAAAAGTTAGAGTTGACAAATATGATATTTGGAAATTTGCAGAAATAAAATGAAGAAGTTTATATTTGGATTGATTGGGGTGGTGATCGTTGTGGCTGGATTCTTCTTGTATGACAGGGAGGATTATACCACTGATGATAGGATTAGGTATGAATATAAGAAAGCGCCGGCGAAAAAGCAGGAGCCGAAAAGGAAATCGTATAGTGCGCTGAAGGAGGAAGAGGCTGAGGCGCTGAAAAAAGTGCTGGAAAGTGATAGCAATTTTACTGAGGAAATGGTGGCTTGGGATGAACTGCAGGGGTTGCTGAGTGAATTCTGCATCGATGGGGCTCATATGGAATGGTTTGGTAATATGGAATGTGCGTCAGCGATGGAGGAGATGCGTAACCTGGTTGCAGAAATAAGAGTGAAGGATTTGCACAGGATTCTGCAGTTGGAAGGTGGTTCAGATCCTGCAACGAAAGAGATGGTGGAATACAAGAAAAAAGAATTGCTGAAAGCGATAGAGCGTGCTTGTATATTGGTGGCTCCCATAGATGTGGCAGAGTCGGTGCTTAAAGGAGAAGAGTTGGAGAATTATATTAAGCTTTATAGGAATATCCAGAAGAATGCGGAATTGCTGCCTGAGGCTATAGATAAATGGATTAAAACGAGGAGCAGATACAGGGGATGCACTGCTATCGCGTTAGACGACATGAAGGACGCAGCTATTCTTACTCATCCAGACTATCCGGAGGAGTTGAATATAGAGGATTCGATATGATAATTTTTTTCGTCGCAAGGCTTGCGGGGGCTTGGAGGATTGGAGGGAAATTTGTAATTTTGCAGCAGAATCAAAAATCAGTCGTGACATATGGGAGAGGAATTGTTGGATTTTGGTCTTGTGAAGGATCAGATGCAGGGCATCATCAAGGTTGTGGGCGTTGGTGGTGGTGGCTGCAACGCTGTGAGAAATATGTATAACGAGGGGGTAGAGGGTGTAACGTATGCGGTTTGTAATACGGATAGCCAGTCGCTCTCGCGTTCACCAGTGCCAGTGAAGATTCAGTTGGGATCGGGCCTTGGTGCTGGAGGTAATCCTGAACATGGGCGAGAGGAGGCGCAGACAAGCATCAACGACTTTGTGAAGCTGTTCTCGGATGGTACGAAGATGGTGTTCGTAACAGCTGGTATGGGTGGCGGTACTGGCACTGGTGCTGCGCCTGTGGTGGCTGGTGTGGCCAAGGATAGCGGTATCCTGACGGTAGGTGTGGTGACGATTCCTTTCTATTTCGAGAAGAAACGCAAGATTATCAAGGCACTGAAGGGTATCGAGGAGTTGAGGAAGAACGTGGATGCCCTGCTTATCGTGAACAATGAACGCCTCTGCGATGTGTATGCTGACTCGGAGATATCAGTAAAAGAGGCTTTCGTAAAGGCTGACAACATTCTGATGGATGCCGTGAAAGGTATCTCGGAACTGATCACCCTGCCCAGTGATGGGGGGATCAAGAGTGACTTCCGCGATGTGGAGACTACCCTGAAGAATGGTGGTGGGGCCATCATGGCCATGGGACGTGCCAGTGGTGAGCATCGTGTGGAGAAGGCGATCATGAATGCACTCGACTCTCCGCTGATATATGGTAACGACATTGGCAAGGCCAAGCGCATACTCTTTAATATCTACGCCAGCGATGAGCATCCCATCTTTGTACGTGAGTTGCAGGAGATAGATGATTTCTTCGACGAGCTGGATCCTAACATCGACGTGATATGGGGTACGGCGACAGACGACACGCTGGGCGAGGATGCGAAGGTGACCATCCTGGCTACTGGTATGGAGGATCGCGTGGAAGCTGAGGTGCAGAAGGATGTGCACACGAATGAGGAGGACTATTACGAGGACATCATCAAGAAACTGTATAAGCCTGTGGTCAAGACGATCCCCACCATGGGGGCTGCGATTACCCAGACTCAGATAGACTTTGATGTGAAGCCTGCTCCGGAGCCGGAGCCTGCTGTGGTAACGCCTCCAGAGCCTGAGCCAGAGGTGGAAGAGGAACCAACAATCCTGGGCAAGTGGAGAAGTCTATTGAATAAGTGGATGACAGTAGTAACAGAATGAACGAACTGCTGACACCTGAGGAGAGGGCTCAGGAGTTGAAGAGACTCGTAAGCCAGTTGCAGGCGGAGGGTAGGAACGACCTTTTGCTGAAAGCCATTGGTGTGCCCTTGCTAGAGGAGCTTCGCATAGAGGCTGCCAAGGGTAAGTTGAGCAGGCTGGTGATCACGAAGGACTACCGATTCATTCTGGCTGACTATAATAACAAGGAGGTGGAGCTGCAGCCTGTGCATAAGGCCGTGTATCTTTTGTTCCTGGCGCATCCTGAGGGTATAGAGTTCAAGAAGTTGGCGGATTATCGTGAGGAACTGACGCGTTATTACATGGCGACAGCGAAGCTGATGGATAAGGAGAAGATTCTGGAGGGTGTGGACCATCTGGTGAATCCGCTGGATAATGCCATCAACGAGAAATGCTCGAGAATCAAAAAGGTATTCCTGGACATGATGGATGAATACACGGCGAGCTACTACATCATCAGCAGTCATACACAAAAACACATTGAGGGCTCCAGTCGCATCTGGTTTCAGCGACTGAAAGTGATTACTCTGCCGAGGGAGTTGGTAGTGACAGAAAATAGCCCAGGCGGTAGAGCTTGAAGATGAAGAGGGAGGGGCGGGAGCTGCAAAGGTTCCGCCTTTCTGCTTTTTGGAAGAGACGGTGGCAGAGGCGGATGAGGCTGAGGATGAGGGGGATATGGATGCCGGAGATGAACGTGAGCAGGCGGGAATAGCCACGGAGATCGCTCTGGAACTGATGGAGGGTGCGGAGGCCTTCCTCGGTCTTGGCCACAAACTCTGGGTTGGATTCGAAGGTGCAGAAGCCCACGGGATTGTCGATATGGCGGATGGCGACGCGATGCTGGCGGAGCGTCTTGCCCAGGAGCACATCCTCGTAGCCATAACGGCGGAAGCGCTCATCGAAGGGGTGGGCGAGCATGAGATCGCGACGGATGAGGAGATTGGCTGTATGGAGGTGCTGATAAGGTGACTGCTGGCGAAGGGCTGCGGTATGATGGGGTTCCTCGGTTTTCTCGTAGAGATAGCGGAGATTGCCGCGGAGGGTATCGGGAAAGCCCTGGATGCTGACGCCACCAATGACGACGCTGACATCGGATTCAGCGAGGTAACGGCTGAGGAAGGTGGGCGAGAGGATGGTCATGTCGCTATCGATGAAGAGCAGATAGGGGTATTGGGCTTGCTGGGCAAGGAAATTGCGGATGGCAGCGCGACCCTGATTCTGGGGGCGGAGGATGTATCGACAGTGGGGCCAATCATTGATAGTCTGGTTGGTGTTTATCGTCTCGGTATCGGTAGATCCGTCATCGCCCACGAGGATTTCGTAGGAAATGCCAGCGGACTCGGCTTGGAGTCTGAGGGCATCGACCAGCGTGACGCAAGGGTCGTTGAAAGTGGGAACCAATATCGACAATGATTGAATGTTGGACATTGAAAATTGAAGATTGAAAATTGAAAATTGAAATTTGAAGATTGAAAATTGAAGATTGAAAAGTGAATATTGATATTTTTGGGGGCAAAGATACAAATTTTTGAGGATTATAAGATAGAAAACACCCAAATTTAGTTAAAAATAGGTATGCGGCGGCATTTTTTTCAATTTTCAATGTTCAATTTTCAATAAAATATAGTACCTTTGCACCCGCTTTTACGAGATAAGAGCATGAAATTCAGTTATTAATTAAAAAATTAAAGATTTAAAAACATTATGGCAACAAAAATCAGATTGCAGCGCGGCGGCCGTAAGGGCTATGCCTTCTACAGCATCGTAATCGCTGACGCTCGTGCACCACGTGATGGTCGTTTTACTGAAAAGATTGGTACTTACAACCCTAACACCAATCCTGCCACAGTAGACCTGAATTTCGAGCGTGCACTGTACTGGGTAGAGACAGGTGCTCAGCCCACTGACACTGTA
>JAEEGK010000827.1_pt1 | contig 77293 bp, 67 predicted proteins | sample 8958771 | NCBI WGS metagenome assembly JAEEGK01 (sample SAMN16246547, study PRJNA631951) | gut metagenome | biome: gut microbiome; feature: rumen; material: SC-attached | host: Bos | place: Iran: Karaj | collected 2018-10
CGGTGGCCTCGTTCGCCTGCACCAATCTGATCGTCGGCAAGAAAGCGTCCGCCGACGGCAGCGTGATGTGCACCTACAACTGCGACAGTTTCGGATTCCTGATGCCGCTGAGCTTCTCTGCGCCCGGTCGCCACGCGGACGGCGAAATGATTGCCATCCGCGGATGGGGTCCGCAGACCGGTGAGAAACTGGTCCGGGAGGCGCCCTACACCTATGGTGTCGTGGGCCTGATGAACGAGAACCAGGTCAGTATCGTCGAAACCACCTGGGGCGGCCGCCGCGAGCTGGTGAACCGCGAAGGCTATTTCGACTATTTCACCCTGATGCACATGGCCCTGCAGCGCAGCGCAACCGCCCGCGAAGCGATCGCCGTCATCAACGAACTGGTCACAGAATACGGCTACAGCAGTTCGGGCGAATCGTTCGCCGTCTGCGACAAGGAGGAAGCCTGGATCATGGAGATCGTCGGCAAAGGTCCCGGCCGCAAGGGCGCCGTCTGGGTAGCGCTCCGCGTCCCCGATGACTGCGTCTGCGCCTATGCCAACGCCAGCCGGATCCGGCAGTTCCCGCAGGTCACCAAGATGACCAAGGCCGACAAGAAGAAAGCTTACTGTGAGATCGAAGGAGTCTGCATGTATTCCAAGGATGTCATCTCCCTTGCCCGCGAACTGGGCCTGTACGAGGGTTCCGATGCCGACTTCAGCTTCCGCGAAGCCTACGGTCCGCTCGATTTCAGTGCCATCCGCTACTGCGAGGCACGCGTCTGGAGTTTCTTCCGCCACCACTCCGATCCTGCCGAGATGGATGCTTACCTGCCGTTTCTCAACGGAGACACCGCGGTCATCGACCACTTGCCTCTTTGGATCAAGCCCAAGGCGCCCATCTCCGTCCGCGAGCTGATGAACGATATGCGCGACCACTATGAAGGCACCGCCCTGGATATGACGGCCGACGTGAGCGCCGGTCCGTGGGGCTCGCCCTACCGCAACCAGCCGGTGAACTACTTCAGCAGCGACTCCACCGCCATGTTCCGCGAACGGCCGATCGGCTGCCAGCAGAGCGGCATGACGATGGTCTGCCAGATGCGCAGCTGGCTGCCCGATGCCGTGGGCGGCGTGACCTATTTCAATATGGACGACGCCACGATGGTGGCCTATGTCCCCGTCTACTGCGGTATCACCCGCGTCCCCGAGCCGTTCCGCAGCGAGAACAACAATATCCGGGAATTCAGCACGGAAAGCGCCTTCTGGATGAACAACTTCGTGGCCAATATGGTCTATCCGCGCTGGAGCGCCATGATTGGAGACCTGCGCGATGCCCAGAAAGAATTGGAAGACTATTACGCCGAAGACCAGAAAACCGTCGAAGAGCAGGCCGCCAAGCTGACGCCTGGCGAACGTGCCGCCTTCCTGACAGCCAAGACCGAAGCTTACACCGACAAAATGATGAAACGCTGGGACCGTCTGGCCCGTTTCCTGATCGTCAAGCACAACGACCAGTCGATGATGCCCAGCGAAAACGGGGTCTTCGTCCGCGGCCGCAGCACGCCGCCTGCCTACGCCCCCGCCTTCGTTGACGCGGTAAAAGCGCAGACCGGCGACCGGTACGTCAAACCGGCCGAGAAAAAATAACCAATCATCGATTCCGTCTCCTGGCCAGCACCGTCTCCCGCGGCTGGCACTGGAAAACCGACATCGCAGAAGCCTGGGAAGCACCCAAAGAATAGTCCTGCGGGCAAGGTCTCATTTCACCCTCGAGACCTTGCCCGTCGATTTGCAGCCCCAGGCACCCGAGAGCCATTTTCGGTGGGCAAGGTCCAGGCCCTGAAATGAGACCTTGCCCGCCCATGCCGCAAAAAAGTGAAAAAAGACTTGACAAAGGGGGTCTCCGGAACGTATCTTTGTTGAAGTGATAGATTTGTGTAGCGATGAAAAAGATCCTTGAAGTCCTCCAGTATGGAGACACCGACATCCGTTTCAATACGGATTTCGATCCGGTCAAAAACCCCAATGTCGTTCCCGACGTAATTACCCGCACATCCTTTGCCATGGTGACCAAACTTTGGGGAGGCAACGAAACGGCCGTTCTGGCCATGATCCGTGCGCTGGCCATCGCAGACCTGGCCGTCAGCGTCAACCGAAAAACCATGCTCCGGCACTATGACGAAGATTCCGCCGCCCTGGCCAAATCCTTCTGGGAAGCCAAACGGGAGTTTGAGAAAAACGGTAGGAAAATGACCGTCGTCATGCCCGGCGGGAAGCCGTCCTCCGTCAAGAATTGACTTATGCGGCGTATCGTCACCCGGAAACTGCCCGACGGCAGCATCCGGCACGTCCAGCCTTTCCATATCAGCATGGAAGGGCTTGAAAAGACCATCCTATGTCGGGATGACCAGGATTACGATGCCATGGTCAAAATCCTCTGCGTCTGCGCCCGGCGGAAAAATGTGCTGATCATCGTCTATGCCGTGGTTTCCAACCACAGCCACGTCGCCGTGCTGGCCGCCAGGCATTCGGAAGCATTCGCCTTTGGCCAGGAAGCCAAACGCATATATTCCATGTGGTTCAGCCGTCGGTATGGCGAGTCTCGGACACTCCGGAAAATGGATGTCAAAGCCCTTTCCCTCGATACCGACTGGTATGTGCGCAATGCCCTCGCCTACATTCTCCGCAATGCGCTCGACAATGGCTGCAACGTCAACGAATACCCCTGGTCCGGCTATCAGGCCATGTTCGGCCATGCTAATGGCAATCCGACATCAGTCTATCGGATACCAGGGCGCCGCGTGAGCGCATTGACCAAATTGGAACGCCGGGAGCTGATGCATACCGGCGACCGGCTGGACAGCGTCGACTGGCGGCTTGATGCCCAAAAACGGCTGATTCCTTCCAGTTTCTGCGACCACGAATACCTGGAGCAGGTCTTCGAACACGATCAGGCCTTTTTCCTGAAAACTATCGGTGGACAGAATGCGGCCGAAATGCGGCAAACGATTATCGATAATCCCCGCCGGATGCTTCCCGACAGCGAGTTCTTCAAGGCCGTCAACGAGACTTCTCTCCGCTGGTTCAAAACCGAATTGAACCAATTGTCACTGAACCAAAAAGTCCGGCTCCTTCCTTTTATCCGCCGGACCCTGCATACGTCCATCCCCCAGCTGGCCCGCACCTTCGGCATGACCCGGGACTACGTCACGCAAGCTCTCGGCAAAAAGTAAAACAAGCAAGGTCTATAGAATAAAACCTTGCCCGAAAACAGTGAATCAAATGATGAAACTGATTGACTGGCAGAATCAGTGCTGTTTCAGATATTCATCGATGGCGGCGGCGGCACGGCGGCCGGCACCCATGGCCAGGATGACGGTGGCGGCGCCGGTGACGGCGTCGCCGCCGGCGAAGACGCCGGGGCGAGACGTCGCGCCGGCTTCATCGGCGACGATGCAGCCGTGGCGCTCCGTCTGGAGGCCTTCCGTCGTCTGGGAGATCAAGGGATTGGGAGAGGTACCCAAGGCCATGATCACACATTCGACGGGGATTTCGAATTCGGAGCCGGGAACGGGAATCGGGCTGCGACGGCCGCTGGCGTCGGGTTCGCCCAGTTCCATCCGGATGCAGCGGATGGCACGCACCCACCCTTTTTCATCGCCCAGGATTTCCACCGGATTGGTCAGCATCCGGAAAACAATGCCTTCTTCCTGGGCATGATGCACTTCTTCTGCACGCGCCGGAAGCTCTTTCTCCGTCCTGCGATAGACGATGGTCACTTCAGAGCCCAGCCGCAACGCCGTACGGGCCGCATCCATCGCAACATTGCCGCCGCCGACCACAGCCACGCGCCTGCCGACAAAGACGGGCGTATCGCTTTCCGGATCATAGGCCTTCATCAGATTGTTGCGCGTCAGGAATTCATTGGCCGAGAACACGCCGTTCAGACTTTCGCCGGGAATGTTCATGAAACGGGGCAGTCCCGCTCCGGACCCGATAAACACCGCATGGAAGCCTTCCCGGTCCAGCAGTTCATCAATGGTGACCGTACGGCCTACCACCACGTTGGTCTCGATCTTCACGCCTAGGGCGCGGACGTTCTCAACTTCCGGCTCCACCACCCGCGCTTTCGGCAGACGAAACTCCGGAATGCCATACTGCAATACGCCGCCCGCTTTATGAAGCACCTCGAAAATCGTCACATCGTAACCCAGTTTAGCCAAGTCGGTAGCACAGGCCAGCCCGGAAGGGCCGCTGCCTACGACAGCTACCCGGAATCCATTCAAAGGAGCCTTCTCCACAGGGACACCGCCCCGCTCCCGACTCCAGTCGGCCACGAAACGTTCCAGCTTTCCAATGGCTACCGGCTCGCCCTTGACGCCCAAGATACAGCTTCCTTCGCACTGTGTCTCCTGTGGACAGACGCGGCCGCAGACCGCAGGAAGGGAACTGTCGCGGGCAATCACACGGGCGGCCTCAGCGAAGTCCCCCGCCTTGACCTGCGCAATGAACTCCGGAATCCGGATTCCCACCGGACATTGCGCCACGCAACGCGGGTTACGGCAATTCAGGCAACGGGAAGCCTCGAGCAGCGCCTCCTGTTCGTCATAGCCGTAGCAGACTTCTTCAAAATTACGGGCCCGTACCTTCGGGTCCTGTTCCCGCACGGGAACGCGTCCGATCTTCTCTGCCATGTCAGTTCCTCCCGATTTTACATTTGTGGTCCGCTTCGATTTCCTGCGGACGGTAGATGGTCTGGCGCCGGAGCGCCTCATCGAAATCAACGGCATAGGCATCGAATTCGGGGCCTTCCACGCAGGCGAACCGTACTTTGCCGCCCACTGTGATGCGGCAGCAGCCGCACATGCCCGTGCCGTCGACCATCAGGGTATTGAGGCTGACGACCAACGGAATGCCACTGTCTTTCAAGGTCAGCGTCACGAATTTCATCATGATCATCGGGCCGATGGCCACCGCCTGGTCGTACTGCCGGCCTTCGGACAGCAGCAGCTTGACCTTCTCAGTCACCAGGCCGTGATGCCCTTCAGAGCCGTCGTCGGTGCACACGTACAGATGGTCGCAGACCGACGCCATCTCCTGGCGAAGAATCAGCAGATCGGCCGTCTTCGCGCCGACCACGACATCGACTTGAGCGCCCCGCTCGTGCAGGTATTTCGCCTGCGGATAGACTGGCGCGGTGCCCAGTCCGCCCGCCACAAACAGGTAGCGGCGGCCTTTGAGCCTCTCGTCGGGCATCTCTACGAAATCGGAAGGGCGGCCCAGCGGGCCGACTACATCGACCAGCGCTTCCCCGGCTTCCAGGGCGCAGATCATCCGGCTCGAAGCGCCGACAATCTGGGTGACAATGGTGACGGTCCCGCCATCACGGTCGTAGTCGCAAATGGTCAGGGGAATCCTCTCCCCCTGCTCACGGGCCCGCACGATCAGGAACTGGCCCGGCAATGCGGCCGCGGCGATGCGCGGCGCCTCCACCTCCATCAGACAGATGGTGGGGGTCAGCATTTCTTTCCGGAGAATCTTATACATTCGTTTCAGTGTTTTCTTTGCTTTTTTGCTTGCTTTTCTGCCGACGGCGTACCCAGAGCACCAGGAAAACGACGATTGTGGCCACGATGGCCTCCACCCGGAGTCCGATCCCGACCAGCACGCCGAGAGCCGCGACCGTCCAGACCAGGATGGCCGTAGTCAGGTTGATGATATCCTTCTCGCCTTTCTTGAAGATGATACCGGCACCGATGAAACCGACGCCCGTCACAATCTGGGCGATGACACGGCTATGGTCGACGCCGCAACGGAGCGATGCGTAGGTAAACAAATAGGATCCGATGATCAGGATAATGGTCGAGCGTTCCCCCATCGTCTTGCCCGCCTCGTGACGCTCGCGCCCGACCACCCAGCCGATCAGGACGACCAGGAGCAGATCGAACGAGAACGTCAGCAGGTTCGAGAAGTCGAAGGATTCTTTAAGGAAGTCTGTCAAAACGATACCCTTTCTTCTTCAAATAACGGATGATCTCGTCGAGCCGGTTATAGAGCCGCTCCTTCTCCGGGCGGCTCTCGACGATACCCGGATGGATCAGTACCAGCGCACCGCGAAGGCCCTGTTCCTTCTCGAATTTCCACAGGCCGTCGATGAGCGGCTGGGCCGGACGGTAGTTCTTCATATCGGGCGTCGTGTAATCGGCCGGTGTGCCGATGCCCGGCGTATAGTTGACCACGTGTACGCCCATCGCCTCAAGGACACCTACGCTGAATGTGTTGTAGTGCTCATATGGCGGCAGGAACCAGGCAGCATCCTCGCGTTTCACGCCGAATTTCGCCAGTTCGGCGTAATTCGCACGCAGGTCGGCGATGATGCTGTCGGCACGCATCAGCGTAGGCCGCTCCGCACCCCAGTCACAGTAAAGCACGTGTCCGTCGGAATGGCCGCCCACATAGTGGCCCTCCGTAACGATGCGGCGGATGACGTCCTGGTTGGGCGCATGCCGCAAGCAGTTGCCGGTCAGGAAGAAATTGCCTTTGACCTTCTGTTTCTTCAGGGTCTTGAGGATCTTCTCTGCGCCGTTGAAATTGACGTCGGCGGTAAAGCAGAGATACACGACCTTCTCGTCGGGATTGAGCCGGACGATGGCACCGGCCGCGTCTTTCACTGCCTTGCAAGACTTGCCACGCGCTTCCAGCGCAGCGGCATAGGCCACCAAACCGGCCGTACCGTCCATTGTGGGTTCATTGCTGGAATAATCGCCGATGTCATCGTGATAGACGGCAATGCCCTTGTTGAGTGCCGCGAACGCATCATCGCGTGTCAGCGCAGCACCGGCGCGGTCCTGGAAAAGCTGATTGTAGATCGGTCCGTCGATCAGGCCGCCAAGCGGCAGGTCGCCGTTCACCAGGACATACGAAGAGTGCGGATCCGTCGGGGTGTCATAGCCGGGCATCTCAGCCGCAGGCCAGCCGCAGATCATCGATGTGCCCCAGGGGTTGCAGCCCAGAAGCCAGTCGCGCAGAGCCACTTCCATCTCGCGGAATTGCGTATCGCCGGTCGCCCGCTCATAAAGCCAGGCCTGCGTCACGGCTGCAGAGGTCAGGTTGTTGGAACACCAGAGATACGGCACGCCGTGCAGGAACGGATCGTTGCCGGCCCGGTTGCAGATGTCCTGAAGTCCTTGTTTCATATAGCCGGCGAATTCCGCGCTGACCGCGGAGTCCCCGCTCTCGGCCAGAAGATAATGGCCCAGGTTGATGAACGGATACCATTGATAGTGGTGATACTCCTTTCCGGGGCCGCGGCCGCGGTCCATCCAGGGCGTCACCGGTTCCATTTCCCCCCAGTAGGCCGCCTGCTCCTTCCACCAGTCTCCCTTTCCGAGGGCGAACTGGGTGGCGGCCGCCAGTTCCACGTCATCAACCCAGGTATCCTCTTCATAAAAATACGGAGAAACGACGCAGGCCGTCTGCGTATTGCCGGGAAATTCCAGAGCGAAGTCCCAGGCATCCTGCACCTTCCCTTCAATCTTGGAAGCAAAGTCCGGATACCAGGTCCGGATCACGTCGGCGCCCAGCGCAAAGGTGGAGGCGAACTTGCCGGCCGCGGAAGACACACCGGTGGTCCGGTTCACGCGATGGCCGGCGACTTGCGGTTTGCCTGTCACAAAAAAGACAGGACGACCCTTTCCGGGGCCGTAACCATAGTCCACGGAATCGAGATACGGCAGCCGCATTCCGGCATGGTCACGGTCGTCTGCGATCTGGTAGTACATCTCCCGGGGCGCCGGATTCATCTTGTCCAGCCAGTCGAGGCCCCATTTGACCTCGTCAAGCACGTCGGGGATGCCGTTGGCCCCAGGACGTCCCGTCGCGTCGAAGCAATCCTTGAAAACCGACTTGTCCATGGCATACTTCCAGGCAAAGGCCATCTGATAGATGGTCGTGGAAGAGGTCGTCATATACTGGAGGTAGTCGGTCGCATCGTGCCAGCCGCCCGTCACATCGATGTGTTCGCCGGTACGGGTGGGATGGTACACGATATAGCCGTCATGCTCGTGGCACACATGGTTGTTGTAGGGATTGTCGCCGCAGCGCTGCTGGCGCAGGTAAGTCAGCAGGAAATCGGCAAATCCGTCATACACGTCCTCCCCGATCCGGAAGACCGGCGAACGGACACCGGCCGCCTCGATGTAATAGCTTCCCGGAACGGTCAACTCCGAAAAATCCAGACGCCAACCGCTCTGAAGCGCCCACTTGGAACTGTCAGCCTCCCGGCCGGTACCAGAAAAGACACATGCGTCGGACAGCGCATCGAACACAGCGAACTGTCCGTTCACGGAATCCGTCGATATCAGCACGGCCACCTTGATGTCATCAGGCAGATAGCCCGCCAGATTGACCCGGACCCATGTCTGTGCAGAGAGCTGGAGTGTCGTCAGGAGAGCTATCGTCAGGAATAAGTATCGTTTCATCGGATTGAAAAATTATTTCGGTAGTTGGGCGCCATACCCAGGTACAGCGCCAAAAAGTTTCAGGGCATCCTCCACCGGATAATGGTTGGCGAACATCCGGGTGTTGGACACATCCAAAAAGCCATTGAGGTATGCTTCATTGATAGCTCCGTCGAAAATCGACGGATCGGTGACGGCCTCATTGTCATCGGAATCATCCAGTTGTTCCACGTCATCGAAATCACGCACGCTGACATAGCGGGGCATGCCACTGCCAGGCAGGGTCAGATCCGTCAGCCGATTCTGAAAGAAAAGGCTGTTTTCGCAAGTGGTCTCCCGCTCGGCCTCTTTTTCGGCAGGGCTGTCCACGTGGGTACGGTCAAGGCCGGCCAGGATGCAGCAGCCGAAGATGTTGCGGTCCAGCTGACTGTCCATCTTGGGCATAAAACGGTAGCCATATCCCATGTCACTGAGATCTTTCAGCCGGGACCAGATGAAGAGAACCGTGTTGTGGGTAAAAGACGTTTCGCTGTTGCTGGCCGACGAAGCGCCGCGCAGTTCGACAGCCGCCATCCGGATATTCACGAAGATGCAATTGTCGATGATGATCTTCGTCGAATAGGTCGAGCCGAGCAGGCCGTAGTTCGGGCCATTGAGGAAGGCACAGTTGCGGATGGTGACATCACACCGCGATCCGGTGTTGATATAGACAAGCGCCGACTCAGCAGTGTACACCTTTTCCTCAGGGACATCGGGGGCGCCGATGCCGGCCGTTCCGATCGGTTGCATCATCCCCGTCTCAACGCCTGCAGGCTGACCTTCTCCCCGCGGATGGTAGGCCACGGAATGGCCGCGGTCCAGGATCAGTCCGTCGAGTTCGACCAGCGTACCCGTTTGACGCACATTGATCTGGACCGTACCCTGTCCCATCGCCGAGCCATTGGATGTCGCCGACGGCTGGATATAGGTCCGATGGAGCAGGACATCCCGCCCGGAAAAGTCGGAAGCATATCCGCCGAAAATGGACACGCCCTTGTCGATCTTGATATTGCCACTGTTCTGGAGGCCATAGTAATTCCCTTCGGCCACGCGGATTACGTCACCGGAAGAGGCCAGGTCGATGGCTCGCTGAATATTCTTGAGCGGACGCTCCCGGGAGCCGTCATTCTGGTTGGAACCTGTAAGCTGACTCACATACCAGGTCCTGCCCACATTCCGGGCAGGAGCGGGCAACGCGAGCAGCAGGGCTGCGATGGCCAGGAAAAGGAAGGTCCGGTGTTTCATGACGTCAGTTCAGCTTGATGGAGATTTCCGGCATCCTGGCGGCAATTTCCGGGCCATTGATGCCCAGCAGCCAGGAAGCGGTGCGTGATGCGACAGCAGGCAGATCAGTGCGGATGTCCTGTTCCGTACCGGTTTCTTCCATCGATGAGAGCAGCTGTTCGTACATCGACGTAACGGCCGGATACTCGACCAGCCGGTAATTCTCCAGACCTGCCATGGTTGCCGCATAGCGGATGGCATCGGTCAGGCCGCCCAACTCGTCGACAAGGCCAATCTTGATGGCATCGCCACCGGCCCAGACACGACCCTGGGCGATTTCATCGACCGCTTCTGTCGTCAGGCCGCGGCCAGCCGCCACGCGACCTACGAAATCCTCGTACGTTGCGTCGATACGCTCCTGCATGGCCGATTCCTCTTCAGGATCGAGCGGACTCATGCCGTTGGCCATGGAACCGTGCTTGTGTGTAGCGACCTCAAATACATTGAGATGCACGTTCTTCTTGAGTGCTTTCCCGAAACTCGGAATCAGGCCGAAAACACCGATCGATCCGGTAAGCGTACTCTTGTCACTGAAAATCTTGTCGGTTCCGCAACTGATCCAGTAGCCGCCCGAAGCAGCATAGCCACCGTAGCTGGCCACCACGGGCTTGCATTCCTTGAGCAGGGCGATCTCACGCTCGATGGCAGCGGAAGCCTGGACGCTGCCGCCCGGACTGTTGACACGGAAAACCACGGCCTTGACCGAAGAGTCACGCCGCGCCTCGGCGATTTCCCGGGCGAAATTGTTGCCGATGTTGCCGTTGCCTTTGTCATCCATGACGATCTCACCGTCGGCATAGATCACGGCAATCTTCTCTTTGGCACGCAGGTTCGACTTGACCTTGGCAGCCGCATAGTCCTTGAGGCCTACATACTTCAGGTCTTTGACTTTCTTCACGCCGCACAAGGTGCAGAAATAGTCGCGCACCTGGTCGTCGTACCAGAGCTCATCGACAAGGCCTTTCCCCAAGGCATCTTCGGCGCTGTTGATTTCAAGGTTGTCGATCCAGGCATTGAACTGCTCGGCCGTGAAGTCGCGGGATCCCGCCACAGCATCGGCGATCATGCCCCAGATGGTACCGAGCATCTGGACATACTGCTCCTTGTTCTCCTGGCTCGGCTCGCTTTTTATGTAAGGCTCGCCGGCTGATTTGTACTTGCCGTGCCGGATGAGCTGGATGTCGATTCCCAAATGGTCAATCAGATCCTTGTAGTACATCATCTGCGAACTCATGCCGTTGATCATCACATCCCCATAGGCGTTGAGAATCACCTTGTCGGCCACGGAAGCCATAAAATAGTTGCCGGCTGAAAGGTTCTGGCTGTAAGCGATCACCGGCTTGCCACATTCGCGGAATTTCAGCAGGGCATTCCGGAATTCCTCGGCTTGGGCGATATCCATGCCCAGGTCATCTGCCTTGAGATAAACGAATTTCACCTGCGGATCAGAAGCCGCCGTCTCCAGGGCACGGACCGCATCGAGCAGCGAAACACTGGAGGACATGCTGGCGCTGCCAGCCAACGGATTGAAGCTGAAAGATTCTTTCCCCTGCTCCGAAACGGGCTTGGAGAGATCGATCTTGAGAATGGCGTTCCTGGGCACGACCGGCTGTGACTCCTTGCCCATCGACGAGAGGGCGGATCCAAGAATACCGAAAAGAATCAAATTGAAAAGGAGGAAGGCGATGATCGTGCCGAGGCACCCGCCGAAAACGACTTTCCAGAAAGGTTTCATATCCTAATAAATGATGATTTTGCAGATTACGGCTTGCAAATATAATCAATTCTCTCTACTTTTGCACCAATGAGAAAAGCGACCCGTTTCCTCCTCTGCCTGATGACGGCCTTTACCTATGTGCTTGGGTACATGGGCTTCGGCATCCATACCTGCCATGAGGACGGAAGCCGGCACCTCGTCTGGCTCTGCGGCGATGTTTCCTGCGAAGCCATCCATCACCACAGCCACGAAGCCGATCACGACCATCATCACGACGGGCACTGCTGCTCGACGCAGGTCTTCGTCGTGACCGACGCACAGGACAGCGCCCCCGGCGTCGACCGGATCGCCGCTCCGGAAATCATGCTTCCCCTCCTGGCCGTGGCGGAGGCCTTCCTCCCCGTGATATCCGAGTACGTGCGTATCGACGACATCGACACGCCGCCCCTCATATCGCCGCCCACCCTTCCCCTGCTTTCTGTCTGGTTGGTTTGACCTGTGTTACGGGGCTCTGCCCCGGACCCCGCCGCTGCGGCCTGCTATCACACAGGCTCCCGCAACGGCCTCCACTAGCGGCTGATGCCGCTTCCTTCCAAACCACCAAACAGAAAAACAATGAAAAAAATCCTGATTATCATTACCCTGTGCCTGGCCGCATACCCGGCCTTCGCCCAGAATCTGCACGGGAGCGTCTTCTATAAGAAATCCAACGGCGGCACCGAGCCCCTGCCCTTCGCCCAGGTCTATCACCTGGAGCAGGGAAAGCTCATTGAAACCGACACCAACGGCGAATTCTCCCTCCGCCTTAAGGCCCGCGCTACGCTGATCGCCACCTACGTGGGTTACACCCGCGATACCGTCGTAGTGGAACCCGGCACCACCGAGGCGAAATTCTACCTCAGCGGCGAAAACGACCTCGACGAATCGAAAGTGGTGGCCATGCAGTCCACCCTGCCCAAGATGAAACCGGTCAAGACCGAGGTTATCACGGCGGCCGGCCTTTGCAAGATGGCCTGCTGCGCCCTGGCCGAGAGTTTTGAGAACTCCGCCAGTGTCACGGTCGGCTACGCCGACGCCGTGACCGGCGCCCGACAGATCAAACTCCTCGGCCTCTCCGGCACCTACACCCAGATGCTCGACGAGAACCGCCCCGTGATGCGCGGCATCGCCGCCCCGTTCGGTATGTCGTTCGTCCCCGGCCAGTGGCTCGAAAGCATCCAGATCGCCAAAGGCCCCTCGTCCGTGATCAATGGCCTGGAGGCCATCACCGGCCAGATCAATATGGAGCACCGCAAACCCACCGACGAGACTCCGCTCTTCGTCCAGGTGTACGGCAGCTCCGACAAGATGTTCGAAACCAACATCGCCTCGGCCATCCAGTTCAACGAGAAGTGGAGCATGATCAACATGGCCCACGTGGGCGGCACCGCCTCGAAGATGGACCACAACCAGGACGGCTTCCGCGACGAGCCCGAAGACCTGCAGCTCAACTTCACCAGCCGCTGGCTCTACTATGCCCCGAGCGGCATGCAGATCCGCTTCGGCGGCCGCTTCCTCAACGACGACCGTCTCGGCGGCCAGATGAACGCAACGAAAGACAACGTCTCCAATCTCCAGAACGGAGTCTGGGGCTCCAACATCAAGAATCGCAGCATCAACGGCTATTTCAAGATCGGCGTGCCCCTTAACGAGGAGAACACCGCCAACATCGCGCTGGTATCCGACTTCAACCACCACGAATTCGATGCGTTCTTCGGACTCAAGGACTACCGTGCCAAGCAGAACTCCGTTTTCGCCAACCTCATCTACCAGAACGAGATCAACGAGACACACAAAGTCGAGTTCGGCGCCACCTGGCAGTTCGATGACATCGGCCAGGGTTACGGATACAATTACAAAACAATGCTCCCGAACCAGGCCACACAGAATACCTGGGAGGATTACGGCCGCAAGGAGAACGCCATTTCCGGTTTCGGCGAATACACCCTCACCCTGGAAGACAAATTTACCTTCGTGGGCGGCGCCAACCTCCAGTACAATTCGCTTCACGGCTGGCTCTTCGCCCCGCGCGCCAATGTCCGCTGGGCTCCGGCCGACTGGGTGACGCTGCGCGCCCTGGGCGGCCGTGGCTACCGCACCGCCAACATCTTCACAGACAACCTTGGCATCTTCTCCACGGCCAAGGTCTTTGTCATCCCCGACAAGACCAGGTTCCCGGCCAGTTCCGTGTTCTCCCGGGAATTGGATCTGTTGGAAGACGCCTGGACCTGGGGCGGCAACGTGACCTTCTACCTGCCCTTCGGCGCGGAAGATACCGATACCTACCTGAGTTTCGACTACTTCCGGAACGATTTCAACAAGCAGGTCATCGTCGACCAAGAACTGGACGTGCCACTGATCTATTTTTACAACCTCGACGGCAAGTCCTACACCAATACCTACCAGATAGACTTTTCGGTCAATCCACTGGAACGTTTCAACATCACGGCCACCTTCCGCTACACCGACGCCAAGGTGACCCTGATGAACCAGGGCATGGTGGAACGGCCGATGACCAGCCGCTACAAAGGCGTGCTCAATATGCAGTATGCCACGGCGATGAGCAAATGGACCTTCGACTTCACGGCCCAGGTTAACGGCCCGATGCGTCTGCCCAAGTTTGCAGCCTCTGTCTGGGGTATGGAGACCTCGCCGGTCTTTCCGATGCTCTACGCCCAGATCACCCGCAAGTTCAAAGGCATCGACGTGTATGTCGGTGCCGAAAACATCCTCGGGTACCGCCAGCACAACGCCATTATCGCCTCCGAATACCCGCTCGGCCTCTTTGCCTATGACCCCAACCGACTCGTTCCCGGCAGCGGCACAGCCGAATGGGCCGACAGCGTTTTCGACGCCAGCAGCGTCTGGGGTCCCCTGATGGGCCGCAAGTTTTACATCGGTCTCCGTTATACTTTGTGGAAATAAACCAGTCTAATCATTAAAATCTTTCGATATGAAACGCTTTTTCACCCTTATGCTGACCCTCCTCATCGTAGCGGGCAGCGCCACCGCCGCCCTGGCTCAGGACAAGAAACAGAAGAAGGCCGCCAACATCCAGGAAGTGACCTTCGTCACCACCATCGACTGCAAGAACTGCGTCAAGAAGGTGGAAGCCAACCTCCCCTATGAGAAAGGCATCAAGGACATGAAAGTCACGCTGGACGACCGCACCGTCTGGATCAAGTACGACGCCAACAAGACCGACAAGGAGAAACTCGCCGCCGCCATCAACAAGCTGGGCTACGAGGCCGAAGAGGTCATTCCCGAGGAGCAGGAAAAGAAATAGCCGCGACGCTGCGCGAATCCCCCATTCGCGTGGCACCAATCTTCCTGACTATCAGCGACTTCCTAAAAATCGGTTGCGTCAAAATACGCAACCGATTTTAGTTAAACCGCTCACTATTAGACATCTGCGTGCCACAAGCGTCGGAACCACGTTCCGGGAAAAGCAGACAAGAAATAGCTTTTAGAACTGATAGCCCAAGCCGAAGCCAAGTGCAGCGCCGTTAAAATTCGTAACATCGAAAAGATCGAGGTTGGTCGTGAGATACAGTGACTGACGGCCATGTGTATGGATGCGGGCCCCTGCACGATAGCTCATGTAAAGTGCACATTCAGACCCGACACCGCGTTCGCCGGGAAGCGAAGCACCCAGATCCAACCCGAAGAAGGGAACGACCCGACTGCTGCCCGGTGTGAACCGCGATGCGACAAATCCGGCAGGAATCACATTGTAACGACCTGCATTAAATGCTGTTACACCAATACCGCCACCTAGGAACACATGCTCGTTCAAGTGCCACCCCGGAATAAAACGGACATAGAAATGTGAGTCTATACCTCCTCCCAATTCAACCAGCGTTCCGAAACCACGCTGGTCCGGTCCGGTAAACGTCGGCAGGTCATCCATCGTAAAACCTGCGTTCCTGATCATCGCTTTCCCGCCAAACAGCATGGGTAATCCCAAGAGCGCCACCGCCGATCCGAGGGCAGCTTCTCCAAGCCCGAAGATAGGCCAGACCGGCGTTCCCATCTCCTGTCCCTGCCTGGGGTTTAGCTTTTCGTGCATGATGCCGACGGCCAGCAGCGCGACTCCCGTCGAAGCCATGCCGACACCCGTCCAGACAAAACCTTGCCCGGCCCCCTGAAGGCCGGCACCGGGAATTCTATCGGAAGAAGTCGTTGCATAATCGGATGTCATCGTCTGCGCCTTCATCGGCAAAACGGATACGGACAAGGCCAGAACGGCCCAGGCCGCCACGAAAAAGAATCTGCGAATCATCGGTTTTATCGGTTATACAACGAACAGATGCAAATCTGTCCGTAAATGTTGCGTCTGAATAGGTAAATTTGAGCAGGAACAACAAAACCCGTTTTATGATATCCGGGAAATGGCTGCAACCGTGCAGGTGGCGGCGGTGATTTTGAAGCGGTCGTCGATGCGGCGGCCGAGAATGGCGACGATGATTTCGTCGCCTTTTTCGTCGGTGGTGGTGACCACCACTTCGCGGCGCTTCTGCTCCACGTCGAGCTTCAGGTCCGTGAAGAAATCGCTCAGGAGTTTGGTACCGCGATGCATCCCGAAAGGGCGGAAGCGGTCGCCTTCTTTCGGCGGGCGTGCCGCCAGCGGCAGTCGCACCTTATCAGCATCCACGAAAAGAACGTCTTCGGGCTTCCGCCTCGGATCGAAACCAGGCATCACGGCAAAGGTCCGCACGTCGAGCCGGTCGGTCAGATCGGCCGAGCCCGGAAGCGACAAGGGATAGACGCGCAGTTCCCAGCGGTCCTTGACCAGCCGGTGTGTCGCCGAAAGGAAGGTTTTGCCGCTCAGGGCGTCCAGCGAACGCTCGATCTGCCCGAGCTGATCGGCGTTGAAGCCACAGCTTTCCAGCAGCCGGTAGAGCCACCAGCCGCACTGCCCCTTACGCCGCAAGGCGGCAATGTCGATGCAAAGCACGCCATCGCGGTCTGAACAGATATCAGCCCGGCCGGCCACGAACACCTCGTCGAGCAGCTGTTCCGCCTGACCGAAATGCCGCATTTCCGTCTGCAGCGTCCGCAGGAACGACGGATTGATCTGCGCCAGCTGTGGAAACACCTCGTTTCGCAGCCGATTCCGCGGAATGGAAACATCGGCATTGGTGGCGTCCACGCGGAATTCCACACCCGCACGCACAGCATATGCCTCGATCTCCCGCCGGCTGAAGTCCAGCAGCGGCCGGATCAGCCTCACATCCCCGGCATCGCGCAGCGGCATCGTTTCCCGGATGCCTGTCAAGCCGCGCAGTCCCGTGCCACGCAACAGATGCAACAGCAGCGTTTCGGCATTGTCGTCGAGATTGTGCGCCACGGCCAGGTGCGTAAAGCCTTGCTCCCGGCACAGCGTGGCGAACCAGTCGTAGCGCAGCCGGCGCGCAGCCATCTCAACGGACAACCCGTGCGCCGCGGCATACGTCTTCGTGTCGGCCTCCTGCCGGAAAAACGGTATCCCGTTCCTGCGGCACCAGTCCGCCACCAGCGCCTCGTCGCCGTCGCTGTCGGCGCCGCGCAAATGAAAATTGAAGTGCGCCACGGTCAGAGAAGGCCGCAGCGCACTGTGGAGGAACAGGTCCGCCATCGTCATCGAATCGATGCCGCCGCTCACTGCAAGCAGCACCCTGCTGTCCGGCCGGCCGTCGGTCAGCCGCGCCAACGTCCTGTCGAAGCGGTCCTGCATGGAAGGTTATTTCTTCTTCTGGCCGATTGTGTAGGTAAAGCCCACGGAGAAGAGTTCCTTGAACTGGACGCCCTTGCCCTGGTACATCTCCGACGAGTTCTTGTGGTATTTCGGCACCAGCACGTTGTCATCGTAAATCAGGTTGGTGCGCAGCGTCACCGAGAAGAACTGGGTGACCTTTGCCTCGGCGTTGACATCCCAGTTGACCTTGATGTTCTGCGGCTTGTTGAGATAGTCGGAGAAGAGCACCAGCACGGTTCCCACCTTGAAGTTCTCCACCTCCATCTTGGCGTCGAGGCGCAGCTGGGTACCGAGTTCGAACCGGGCGAACTGGTCTTCGCGGTTACCATAGCGTACGCGCAATTCCTCAGGACGGACCATCGTCACTTTGCCGGTCAACGGCGCGAAGTTGATGGACACATTCTTGGCCGGCGTGTAATCGATACCGAGACCGAGGGAAGTGTAAGCCGGCGCGAAAAAGTCGGAAATGATGATCTCATGCTTGCCGTCCCAGCCTTCGGCGAACTGCGTCCGGAAGTTGTAAACGGCCGAGAAGTAGAGTTTCTCGGCGGCCTTGTAGCCGAACTTGCTATCGAAGATCAGCCGGTCGTCACTTTTGAGCAGATAGTCCTTGTCGAACGAGTGGATGAAGCCGTAACCAGCCTGCAACTCATTGGACCAGACAATCTTGCCCTTGGTCACATTGGCGTAGGCGTCGGCAAACGTATTCAGGGTCAGCTGACCCACACCACCGGCCGCCCACTGCATCAGTGACAGCTGGGAGAACCCGATGGTGGTGGCGATGCCCTTGTTCCATTCCGCTTTCGGAGCCTCGGCCTCCGCGGCCGGAGCTTCTTGTGCAAAAAGGGCGCACGTCGTAAAGATGGCCAGGACGGCCAGAAACAGTCTCTTCATGGTTTATCAGGTATTAATAGGCTCGTGCAAAAATGACTCTCCGGTGCGAAGGCTTGCCGCTGTAAACACACGTACCTTCTTCCTCACACACGCAGGAGTCGATGGGGATGCAGCGGATCGTGGCCTTGGTCTCGTCCTTGATCTTCTCTTCGGTCTCCGGCGTACCGTCCCAGTGGCAGAGCAGGAATCCGCCTTTCTCGATCTCAACTTTGAATTCTTCCCAGGTATCGACCTTGCGGATGTTGTCGTCGCGGAACTTGAGCGCCTTGGCGTAGAGATTCTGCTGGATCTCGTCCATCAGGGCGGCGAGCCGGTCGGCCAGGCCTTCCTGCGGGATGTTTTCCTTGGTGGAAGTGTCGCGGCGGGCGAGTTCCACATGACCGCCTTCCAAGTCGCGCGGACCGATGACCACACGGACCGGAACACCCTTGAGCTCCCACTCAGCAAACTTGAAGCCGGGACGGAGGTTGTCGCGGTCATCGATCTTCACGCTCAGGCCTTTCGCCTCAAATTCTTTCTTGAGTTCCTCCATCCGTGCAAGGATGGCCGCCCTTTCTTCGTCCTTCTTGTAGATAGGAACCATCACGACCTGGATCGGAGCGAGAGCGGGCGGCAGCACGAGTCCGTTGTTGTCGCTGTGGCACATGATGAGCGCACCCATCAGGCGGGTGGAAACACCCCACGATGTAGCCCACACATACTCGAGTTTACCTTCTTTGTTGGCGAACTGCACGTCAAAAGCCTTGGCGAAATTTTGGCCCAGGAAGTGCGAAGTGCCGGCCTGGAGCGCCTTGCCGTCCTGCATCATGGCCTCGATGCTGTAGGTATCGAGGGCACCGGCGAAACGCTCGGTCTCGGACTTGTGCCCGATGACCACCGGCATGGCCATGAACTCGCGGGCGAAGCGGGCATACACGTCCACCATCTTCTGCGCCTCGGCCACTGCCTCGTCGTAGGTGGCATGGGCGGTATGGCCTTCCTGCCAGAGGAATTCGGCCGTGCGGAGGAACAGGCGCGTACGCATCTCCCAGCGGACCACGTTGGCCCATTGGTTGCAGAGGATCGGCAGGTCACGCCACGATTTGATCCAGTTTTTATAAGTATTCCAGATAATGGTTTCCGACGTCGGCCGGACGATGAGTTCTTCTTCCAGTTTCGCGTCGGGATCGACCACCACACCTTTGCCGTCGGGCGCCACCTTGAGCCGGTGGTGCGTCACCACGGCACACTCCTTGGCGAAACCTTCCACGTGCTCGGCCTCGCGGCTGAGGAACGACTTGGGAATGAACAGCGGGAAATAGGCGTTGACATGGCCTGTTTCCTTGAACATCTTGTCGAGCTGACGCTGCATCTTCTCCCAGATGGCATAGCCGTAGGGCTTGATGACCATGCAGCCGCGGACGGCGGACTGTTCTGCCAGGTCAGCCTTCACCACAAGATTGTTGTACCACTGCGAATAATTGTCTTCCCGGTTCGTGACCTCTTTGTTCGATACCTCTGCCATGACTTTTTTATTGGTATAAAAATTGTTATTTTTGCATTAAATTAAACGGACGGCACGAAATCGTGTCCAATCCACAAAGCGCAAAAATACGAAAAATACACTTATATAAATTTCACAGGAGGTAAAAATGAAAAACAATCGATTCGGATTCTTCGTAATCCTTGCTTTTGCGGCACTTGCCAGCTCTTGTGGTACGTCGGGATACTACGCCTCATCTGTGTACGACGACGGGATTTATTATCGGCCGACCGCAGAGTCTCGCGCCAAGATGGTCGCAGCGCAGGAAGCGCAGCGTGAAAAAGAACGCCAGCGTCAATACGATCAATACCTCGCCAAAGACGAGGAAGGTAATCTTTACGTGGTCACCGAACTGATGGACGGTGAGACTTACGAGTCCCGGCTCCACAAGTTCGACAGTCCTTATTACAACAGCTACGCCTGGTACGGCTACTGGGACGATCCCTGGTACAACCCCTGGTGGGGCTCCTGGCGCTACGGCTATAGCTCCTGGTGGCACAATCCCTGGTACAGCGCCAGCTGGTACGGCTATTATCCTTACGGATACTACAGCCCTTATTACTACAGCTGGAGCGACTGGTACAATCCCTGGTACTGGGGCGCCGGCTATGCGGGCTGGTATGGCTACGACCGCTGGTATCATCACCACTACTACACTCCCGGCTATGTCTCGCCGGGTCCCGGTCCGCGCAACCATGGCCGCAACGTGGTCTATACTCCGCGCAACGCAGCGACCGGCGGCAGTATTTACCGCACCACGGGGATTGGAACAGTCAACGGCAACCGCGGCATGTATACCACCCGCCGCACCAGTTCGGGCGGCAGCGTGAGTACCCGCACTTCCACCGGCACGGTCCGCAGCTCCGGCAGCAGCCGTCCGACCCGCACCGGAAGCAGCGGTGGCGGCAGCTACTCCCGCTCCTCGGGCGGTTACAGCAGCGGCGGCAGCTATAGCGGTGGCGGCTACAGTGGCGGCGGCTCTTCCCGCAGCAGCGGCAGCTCGGGCGGCAGCGTGAGCGGCGGCAACCACAGCGGCGGCGGCAGACGCTAAGTATCAACATCCAACTTTAAACACGAAGTTTTTGCTATGAAGAAGATATTTACCTTATTCCTGGCCCTGACGATGGCAGCCAGCCTCTTCGCCCAGACCGCGGATGACGCCCTGAACATCGCACAGGAGTATGCAGAAGGAACCGCACGTTCCATGGCCATGGGCAACGCCTTCACCGCATTGGGCGGTGACCTGGGCGCCATCGGCATCAACCCGGCCAGCTCCGGCGTATTCCGCTCCTCGCAGATTTCCTTCTCGCCTTCCCTGACCATCAACCGGTCGAACGTCAGTTACCTGGGCAATACATCTCCCGCGAAGAATACGGGGATGACCATTTCCAACTTCGGAACAGTGCTTACTTTCGACACGGGCAACTACACCGGCCTGCTCAACTACAACTTCGGCATCGTCTATAACAAGAAAAACAGTTTCCGCTCGGCGATGAGGGCAAGCGGCACCACTGACAACTCTTCCATGCTCAGTTCGTTCGCAGCCGGCCTGGAAGGCATCTTCTGGGAAGACATCGACCTGGAGAAGACCAGCAATCCCTACTCTTCCTCCTACGCCGCCTGGCCCGCCATCCTGGCCTGGAACACCTACGTACTGGCACCGCTTTCCACATTGGGCGGCAAGTACTCCGACGTGGACGACTCCTACCTCGCCTCGACCGAAAACTATGACGAAACGACCGATGAACTCCGGATCGGCGGTCCGCTGGACCAGGCGTTCCGTCGCAAGACCCGCGGCAGCAATGAAGAGTACAGCTTCAACTTCGGCGGAAACGTCTCGGATGTCTTCTACTTCGGCCTGAACCTCAACTGCCTGGCGGTAGATCAGACGACGGAAGAGTACTATGAAGAGGTCGCCCGGAATTCCGGCGACTTCCAGGACGGCTTCCTTTCGATGGACAACAGTTTCTGGATCAGGACACGCGGCTCCGGTATCAACCTCAAGTTCGGTGCGATCCTGACACCTTTCGGCGGTCTCCGTCTGGGCGCCACCTTCACCACCCCGACCTGGTACAACCTGACCGACGAGTGGGACTACACCATGAACACCGCGTTCAACAACGGCCACACCTACACCGAATACTCTCCGACCGGCACCTACAGTTACAAACTGACCGCGCCGATGCGCTGGAGCGTGGGCGCTGCCTATACCTTCCTGAACAAAGGACTGATCAGCGTGGACTACGAACAGGTCAACTATGCCAATACCCGGCTGAGCGAAGAACACTATGCCTCACGCGATCTCTTCTCAGAGGAGAACAGCCTGATGGCCAGCACCTTCAACAACGCCCACATCCTTCGGGCCGGCGCTGAGATCTGGCTTACCGACCGGGTTGCGATCCGGGGTGGTTTCCAGAACTACTCGCCTGCCATCAAGGGCGCATCCAGCCGCAACGGCTATAGCGCCGGTATCGGCTTCAATCTGAGCCAGTCCACCTCCCTCGACTTTGCCTGGTCCAAGCTGGGTACCGTCACCGATGAATTCCAGCTCTACGACGACTACTCCTCAGCCGTATCCGTACCGAAGGGAATCAATCGGCACAGCCTGAGCAAAGTGGTCTGCACCTTCGCGATCAAATTCTAAGGAAGCGCCCGGCATCGGGCCCTTCTGCGGAAAGAAGATCCAGAATCGAAAGATTGGGGATGAACCCCTGGGCGCCATGCCCGGCCTGACTGGGCTTCTGATTGACAAAAACCTGATAGTAAGCCTGCTCGCAACCATACTCAGCGAGCAGGCTTTCTCCTTTGTATTTGGGCTGGATCCGCGCACGACCATCGAAGAGATGCCCGGTCAAACCTGACATGAGGTCCTCGTTCACATAAGTCGATGTCAGGGAAACCGGAGTATGCATGTCCAGAAGTTCGAGCAGTTTCTCCAGCAGCGACATATTCAGGTCAAAGAGAAAAGTGGGACGGCTTTCCAGAATGGGAAGCAGGTCGTCGGCATAGTAATCGTAGAAAGCCGACGAGTGGTACGCTGCGTCAAAGGCGCGAATGTGGTGTTGCAGCCAAGGCTCAGAATAATCGATACGGATGTCGCGGATCGGGCGGCTGCGCCGCTCCTCTTTTACCACTGGAATGGAGAGATCTTCCGGGCCGCCGGCCGCCAGGATCCGGCAACGGCTGCGCCACGACTGTTTCTGATAATTCTCATGCTGCTCGATGAGGACCCGTCCGCTTTGCGCAATGACAAAGAAATACTCCACCGGCGGCAGGTAAGCTGTCGTGAGTACCGACACATCGAAATGCGGACCGGCCGTCATCGGATGATACCTCGGCTGGCGTGCTCGATGAACGAGAGGATCTTGTCGCGGTTCTCGCTGGGCGCCATCGTCTCGCGGATGCGTGCACAGGCATCGGTGACGTTGAGCCCGCTGCTGTAGATCAGTTTGTAAATGTCCGAAATCTCAGAAATCGCCTCGGCAGAAAAACCGCGGCGGCGGAGGCCGACCAGGTTGACCCCGCCGAATACGGGCGGATTGTGCCCCGTGATGACAAATGGAGGAACGTCCTTGCGGATTCCGGATGCGCCGCCCAGCATGGCATGCTCCCCGATATGGCAGAACTGGTGGATCATCGTTCCGCCGCCCACGATGGCCCAGTCATCGATATCCACTTCACCGGCCAGGGCCGAAAAGCTGGAAATGATGCAATGGTTACCTACGCGGCAGTCGTGCGCCACGTGCGTATAGGCCATCAGCAGACAGTCATGTCCGACATACGTGGTTCCTTTCCCGCTGTATTCCGTCCCCCGATGCACCGTGGCGTATTCACGTACCACCGTGTTGTCGCCGATCTCGGCCCAGGAAACTTCGCCCTGAAATTTGAGGTCCTGCGGGATACCGCCCAGTACGGCACCGGGGAAGATCTGACATCCCCGGCCGATCCGGGTATAGTCGAAGATCGTCACGTTCGGGCCGATCCAGCAGTCGTCCCCGATCTCCACGTGTTCGGAGATGGTCGTGAAAGGAGAGATCACGACGTTTCGTCCGATCCGGGCCCCGGGGTGTACATTTGTCATATGGGTATTCATAATACTGCGTCAGCGATAAACTGTTTCAAAGCTTGTGTATTGGTCTTGTGTCCGGGCTTATAGGCCGTGACCCGGCCTTGAATCGGCAAGCCAGCCAGCGTAAGGTCGCCCAACAGATCGAGCAACTTGTGCCTGGCCGGTTCGTTGTCGAACAAAGGGGTTTTGCCGCCCGCAAAACAATTCTTGCGGTCATCGATCACCAAGGCGTTGTCGAGCGAACCGCCCCTGATCAGTCCCAGCAGCCGGAGCATGAAGATCTCCCGGTAAAAGCAGAACGTGCGGGCAGGCGCGATCTGCGTGGCAAAATCAACCGTCGTGTCGTAACAGGCTTTCTGCCGCCCGATCATGCCGGACTTGAAATCGATGGTCAGATCGACGATCAGGTCGCTGCAGGGATCCACGGTGATCCATGAACCACTATGCGGGTCATGATATTCAGCATGCCGGCGGACAACCCGATAACGTCGGTCTTCCCGTTGTTCGTTGAGACCGCATTCCCGCAGGGCGTGCACAAAGGGAAGTGCACTGCCGTCGAGAATCGGGACCTCTTCAGCATTGAGCCGGATAAGCGCATTATCCACACCCAGGCATCGGAGGGCGGCCAACAGATGCTCAGGCGTACGGATCTGGACACCGTTCTCTGCCAGCGCCGTACTGCGCCGGGTTTTCGCCACGTTCTCAACGACGGCGTGTACCAAGGCGTTATCGCTCAGATCAGCCCGCTGGAAAACGATACCATAGTCCTCGGTAGCCGGAAGAATCTGCATCTCCACCGGTTTTCCCGTGTGAAGTCCGATGCCGGAAAAAGAACAGGCCGATTTCAGGGTATGCTGTCTCATTTCTTATCGGGACCGCCCGGAAGGCCGCTCTTCCGGAAAAGGGCGTAGGCGCGCATATAGGTTCCATAATCGATGGCAGGCCAGCCCATCAGCGTGGTGCCGGGCTTCCGGACATTGCCCTGGATCGCACTCAGGCCGGCCAGTTTCGTATTGTCTGCCACGGAGATATGACCGCAGACCCCGGACTGGCCGCCGAACATACAGTTCTTTCCGATCTTGGCGGATCCGGCAATGCCCGACATGGCAGCCATCACGGTGTTCTCGCCCAGTTCGACATTGTGGCCCACCTGGCACAGGTTGTCGATCTTGACGCCCTTGTGCACGATCGTCGAGCCCATGGTGGCCCGGTCGACGGTGGCGTTGGCACCGATCTCTACATCATCTTCAATCACCACGTTGCCCAGCTGCTGGATCTTCCGGTAGGTACCGTCTTCCAGCGGAGCGAACCCGAAACCGTCGGCACCGATCACAGCGCCAGCATGCAGGATACAGTTGTCACCGATGATACAATCGTGGTAGATGCGTACGCCCGGATAAAGCCGGCAGTTCTTTCCGATCTTCACATTCGGGCCCACATAGACCTGTGGATAGAGATACGTTCCTTTGCCGATGCGCGCAGAACAAGCCACGGAACGCCGCAGCGACAGGCGCGCCCACAACCGGTTGCCCCGCTTCTCCTGGTGCCGCATCCGGCTGAAGAAATCAAGCAGGACCGAAACGCTCTGGTAGGCATCATCCACTTTGATCAAGGTGGCAGGAACCGGCTGACGGGGTTCGAACGTCCGGTTGACGAGCAGGACGCTCGCCTTGGTCTGGTAAATGTACCGCTCATATTTGGGATTGGCAAAGAAGCAGACATCGCCCTTGCGGGCCTGCTCGATACGAGCGGGCCCTGTGACTACGGTCTGCGGATCGCCTATGATCTCGCCGCCAAGCAATTCGGCCAGGGTTTGTGCGGTAATCTCCATACTATACTATTTCGCAAATTTACAAAAAAGTTTTGTCATTCCAGCAGCATTTGCTATCTTTGCCGCGATTGAGGGGACTGAGGGTCCTCTTTTTTTATGCAACGAAGACCATGATCCTGAAACAGACCATCGAAGCCCTCGCCCAGGAACACCTGCAGGGCACACCGCTGACCCTGGTGGAAGTCACTGTCAGCGAAGAGAACGACATCGAAGTGATCATCACCCGCGAAGGGGGCGGTGTCTCGATCGACGACTGTGTAACACTCAGCCGTTTCATCGAGTCGAAACTCGACCGCGACAAAGAAGATTTCTCGCTGATGGTGGGATCGGCCGGCATTTGACAGAACATTATAAATACGATAACCACACATGGAAGTTAACCTGATCAGCACATTCGCTGAATTCAAAGAGCTCAAGAACATCGACCGTCCCACGCTGATGAGCGTGCTGGAAGACATTTTCCGCACCCAGCTGGCGCGCATGTACGGTGATGCTGACAATTTCGATATCATCATCAATATCGACAAGGGCGATATCTCCATCATCCGCAACCGGATGGTCGTCGAGCAGGTAGAAGACCCCAACAAGGAAATCTCGCTCGAAGAGGTGCAGAAGATCGACGACTCCTACGAAGTCGGGGAAGAGTACCCGGAGGAAGTACCGATGTCGAGCTTCGGCCGCCGCGGTATCCTCAACCTGCGCCAGAACCTCTCCAGCCGCATCACGGACATCGAGAAGGGCAACCTCTACAAGAAATACGTGGACAAGGTGGGCGACATTCTGGTGGGCGAGGTCTATCAGGCCTGGAAGAAAGAAGTCCTGGTGATGGATGAAGACGGCAACGAACTGGTCCTTCCCAAGAGCGAGCAGATTCCGTCGGATTTCTTCCGCAAGGGCGACACCGTCAAGGCCGTGATCATCAGCGTGGAAATGAAGAACAACAACCCGATCATCACCCTGTCGCGCACCTCGAATCTCTTCCTTGAACGGCTCTTCGAGCAAGAGGTCCCCGAAATCTTCGACGGCCTGATCACCATCAAAAAGGTTGTCCGCATGCCTGGCGAACGGGCCAAGGTGGCGGTTGAATCATACGACGAGCGCATCGACCCTGTCGGCGCCTGCGTAGGCGTGAAAGGATCGCGTATCCACGGCATCGTACGGGAACTGCGCAACGAGAACATCGACATCATCAACTGGACGACCAACACCCAACTGCTCGTCCAGCGTGCCCTCTCTCCGGCCAAGATTTCGGCCATCCGGATTGACGAGGAGCACAAGAGCATCCACATCGACCTCGAGGCAAGCGAACTGGCCCTGGCCATCGGCAAGAACGGCAGCAACATCCTGCTGGCCGAGCAGCTCTCCGGCTACAAGATTGATGTTTACCGCCTGGGCGGTGAAGCCATGGAAGACGAAGAGGACGTGATGCTCGATGATTTCTCCGATGAAATCGACCAGTGGATCATCGACTCCCTCAAGAAGATGGGCTGCGACACAGCCAAGAGTGTGCTCGCCCTTCCCACCGAGGAAATCATGCAGCGGGCCGACCTCGAAGAGGAGACCGTGGAAGACGTGCAGCGTATCCTGCGCGCAGAATTCGAAAACTAAAAAAACAATACGGGAGAATCAAGTATGGCAGAAGGAACAATCAGAATCAACAAGGTACTCAAGGATTTCAACATCGGCCTGTCCACCCTGACCGACTTCCTCAAGAAGAAAGGCATCCACGACGAGCTCACGTTGACCTCCAAGATCTCGGAAGAGGTCTTCGCGATGGTCGCCAAGGAGTTCGGCAAGGAGCAGCTCATCAAGGAGCAGTCGCGCAAGGTAGCCATCAAGGTGAAGGAAATCACGGAATTGGAGAATAGCCGGACCTCCGTCGAAGACGAAGAGCCGGTCCGGGAAGTCATTATCAAGACCAACGTGTTCACGGAGCAGAAGAAGGTGGATACTCCCGCACCCGAACCTGCCCCGGAGCCTGAGAAGGTTGTTCCCGTCCAGCCCAAGAACGAGGTCAAAGTCGTCGGACACATCGACCTCACCCCCAAGAAACAGGAACCGGCCCCTGCCGCCGCCAAACCGAAGCCGAAGGCACCCGAAAAACCCGTTACGGACAAACCGGCCCAGCCTGAAAAAGCAGCAGCTCCCGAAAAACCGGCCCAGCCCGTGCAGCCTGCCAAGCCGGTGCAACCCGCCCAGCCCACTCAGCCTTCGCAGCCGGAACTTCCTAAGAAAGAGGAGAAGAAAGCCGAGAAAAAGGAAGAACGTCCCGTCATCGAACACATCGAGACCAAGGTCGAGAAACTGGCCGGTCCGAAGACCGTCGGCACCATCGACCTGTCGAAGTTCGAGAAAAAACCCGCTACGGCCGAACACGGCAAGAAGGACAAGAACAAACGCGAGCGCATCCACAAGGGTGCGGCCAAGGTGGACATCACCAATCCGAAGAACAGCGCACCCCGTCCGGGCGCCAAGGATACGACCGCGAAGGAGAGCACCCGCGCCCGCGGTGCGAAGAAGAACGAGCGCTTCAAGGCTGTCCGTCCCGAATTTGACAGCGAAGAGATCCAGAAGCAGATCAAGGAGACCTATGCCAGAATGACTGAAGGTCACGGCAAGACCAAGACCTCGAAGCACCGCCGCGAGAAGCGCGAGGAAATCTCCCTGAAGATGCAGGAAGAGCAGGAACTGCAGGAGCGTACCAGCAACGTCCTCAAGGTGACCGAATTCGTAACGGTCAACGAGTTGGCCATCCTGATGAACAACACCCCGGTGACCAAGGTTATCGAAGCCTGTATGAACCTGGGTCTGATGGTGTCGATCAACCAACGGCTCGACGCCGAGGCACTTGTGCTCGTGGCCGAGGAATTCGGTTACAAGATCGAGTTCGTAACCGCCGAAATACAGGGCGCCATCGCTCAGGAGGAAGACAAGGAAGAAGACTTGCAGCCGCGTCCGCCGATTGTCACCGTGATGGGCCACGTGGACCACGGCAAGACTTCCCTGCTCGACTACATCCGCAAGACCAACGTCATCGCCGGCGAAGCGGGTGGTATCACCCAGCACATCGGCGCCTACAATGTCAAACTGCCTGACGGACGGCATATCACCTTCCTCGACACCCCGGGCCACGAGGCCTTTACCGCCATGCGTGCCCGCGGTGCGAAAGTGACCGACCTGGCCATCATCATCATCGCGGCCGATGACGCCGTGATGCCGCAGACAGTCGAGGCTATCAACCATGCCCAGGCGGCCGGTGTGCCGATGATCTTCGCCATCAACAAGATCGACAAGCCGGGCGCCAATCCCGAAAAGATCAAGGAGCAACTGGCGAACATGAACATCCTGGTCGAAGACTGGGGCGGCAAGTACCAGTGCCAGGAGATTGCCGCCAAGAAAGGCATCAATGTCGAGGAACTCCTCGAAAAAGTGCTGCTCGAGGCCGACATGCTCGAACTCAAGGCCAACCCCAACAAACTTGCGGTGGGCAACATCATCGAGTCGTCGCTCGACAAGGGCCGCGGCTATCTGGCCACGGTACTCGTCCAGAGCGGCACGCTCCATGTGGGCGACCCGATCGTGGCCGGCTGTTACGCAGGCCGCGTGAAAGCCATGTTCAACGAACGCGGCCAGCGCCTCAAGGAAGCCGGTCCTTCCACGCCGGTCTCCGTACTCGGCCTGAGCGGCGCACCGACGGCCGGTGACACCCTCAACGCCATGGAGGACGAGAAAGAGGCCCGCGACGTGGCCAACAAACGCGAGCAGCTCATCCGCATCCAGGGCATCAAGACGCAGACCCACATCACCCTCGAAGAGATCGGTCGCCGCATCGCCCTGGGTAACTTCCAGGAACTCAACATCATTGTCAAGGCCGATGTGGACGGTTCCATCGAGGCGCTCTCCGATTCACTCATCAAACTCTCCACCGAGGAGATCCATGTCAACGTGATCCACAAGGCCGTAGGTGCCATTTCCGAATCGGACGTCCTGCTGGCCGTGGCCTCCAACGCCATCATCATCGGCTTCCAGGTCCGCCCGATGCCCAACGCCCGCAAGCTGGCCGAGAAGGAACAGATCGAGATCCGACTCTACTCCGTGATCTACGATGCCATCGAAGAGGTGAAGAGCGGTATCGAAGGCATGCTCGCCCCGGAGGAGAAAGAAGAAGTCACCGCCAACGCCGAGGTGCTCGAAACCTTCAAGATCTCGAAGGTGGGTACCATCGCAGGCTGTATGGTCCGCGACGGCAAACTGTCCCGCAACGCCAAAGTCCGCGTCATCCGCGACGGTATCGTAGTCTACACGGGTACCCTGGGTTCCCTCAAGCGGTTGAAGGACGACGTCAAGGAAGTTGCCGCCGGCTTCGACTGCGGTCTGAGCGTGGACGGATTCAACGATATCAAGATCGGCGACATGATCGAGGCCTACCAGATCGTGGAAGTCAAACGCAAACTCTAATCCCTGTCAGGCATGGATCCACTGCTGGCCATCTCTCCCGTCGACGGCCGATACGCCGGAAAGACGCAGGAACTCTCCGCCTTCTTCTCCGAGTGCGCCCTGATGCGTTACCGGGTACAGGTGGAAGTCGAATATTTCATCGCCCTGTGCGAACTCCCGCTCCCCCAGCTTTCCGGAGTAGATCCGGAACTCTTCCCGCAGCTCCGTGCCTTGTACGGAGACTTCACGCCTGAAGACGCGGCCCGGATCAAGGAAATCGAACGCCGAACCAACCACGATGTCAAAGCGGTGGAGTATTTTCTGAAAGAACGCTTTGCCGACCTCGGCCTCGCGGAATTCGGGGAGTTTATCCATTTCGGGCTTACCTCGCAGGACATCAACAATACCGCGACACCGCTTTCCCTCAAGGAAGCGCTTGTCGAGGTGTACATTCCGGCCCTGCGCGAATTGATGGCCATGCTCAACGAGCGGGCAGAACTTTGGGCCGACGTGCCGATGCTCGCCCATACCCACGGACAGCCCGCTTCCCCCACCCGCCTGGGAAAAGAGTTGGACGTCTTCCTGGCCCGGATCAAGGAACAACTCCGGCAACTCGAAGCCCGGCCCTATCCCGGCAAGTTCGGTGGTGCCACGGGCAACCTCAACGCCCACCACGTAGCTTACCCGGATATCGACTGGAATGACTTTGCGGAGAACTTTGTCGCTTCACTCGGGCTCAAGCGCTCCTATCCTACCACCCAGATCGACCATTACGACAATCTGGCTGCCATTTTCGACGCCCTGCGGCGCATCAACACCGTACTGGTGGATCTGAGCCGCGACTGCTGGCTCTATATCTCGATGGAGTATTTCGCCCAGGCCATCCAGCCAGGGGAAGTCGGCTCCTCCACGATGCCGCACAAAGTCAATCCCATCGACTTCGAAAATGCGGAAGGGAATCTCATGCTGGCCAACGCGATCTACGATTTCCTCTCTGAAAAGCTTCCGGTTTCGCGGCTGCAGCGCGATCTCACCGATTCGACGGTGCTGCGCAACATCGGCGTCCCGGTCGCCCACTCCCTGATCGCCATCCGTTCGCTGGAGAAAGGCATCGGCAAGTTGATCCTCAACGAGGAAAAAGTGTCGGACGACCTGGAGCGCAACTGGGCTGTCGTAGCCGAAGGGATCCAGACCGTTCTCCGGCGCGAGGGATATCCCAAGCCTTACGAGGCGTTGAAGGCGCTTACCCGCACGGGGGCGCACATCACCCGCGAAGCCATCAGCCGTTTCATCGACGACCTGAATGTCTCCGAAGAAGTCAAAGCCGAACTTCACGCCATCACCCCGCATAATTATACGGGACGATAAAAAGGCAATTAAAAAGGAAAAAGCGGTCTCCTTATCCAAGGGAGGCCGCTTTTACCTTTTAACCTAAAACTTAACCTATGAAAAAACTATTCGAATAAAGGTTAAGCAAAGGCCGTGCCAAAAATACTCTCGGGCTAAATCAATCCAGCAGGAATATCGAGGGTAATGATGTCGTCGTGGATTCCGACGATCAGTTCTTCGTGGAGCGGGAGCAGGACTTCCTGCCCCTCGGAGGTCTCCACGGTGAGGACGACGTTGCCGCCATAGTCGCTGAAATCGACGATTTCGCCGATCAGCCGCCGGGTACGGCTGTCTCGGACCTGCAGGCCGACCAACGTATCCTCTTCTTCGTCGTCATCGTCCTGGAAGGACACTTCGCGACCGACCAGTTCTTCCGCTTCGGCCAAGGTATCGATATCTTCGAACTTGACAATGCAGCGGTTGCCCTTCTCCTGCACGGATTCAAAGAAAAAGGGAACCGGCAGTCCATCGAATTCGATGAATACCGGTTCCCGGTTCTTCCAATCCTTGGGATCCTCGTCCACGCGGCTCAGCACCACTTCGCCGGACGCGCCCCAGGATTTCAGCACCTTCATCCCGAAATTACGCTTCCGGATTCTCGGCGGGAGCTTCTGCCTGGGCGGCAGCAGCGGCGGCTTCCTCAGCGGCAGCCTTGGCAGCAGCCTCAGCGGCAGCGGCGATCTCAGCCTTCTTCTTGGCGATGGCTTCCGCCCGCTCTTCGTTGACCTTGGCTTCCGCCTTGATGGCCGCCTTGACGGCTTCGGCGTTGGCGCTGGCAATGGTCTGCTTCTTCGAAGCGACCTTGGAATCCTTCTGGTTCTTCCAGGCGGCGAAACGACGCTCAGCCTCCTCCTCGGAGAAAGCGCCCTTGGCCACGCCACCCTGCAGGTGTTTCTTCAGCAGGACGCCCTCATAGGAGAGGATGCGGCGAGCCGTCGTGGTCGGCTGGGCACCTTTGTTGAGCCAGTCGAGGGCACGTTCACCGTCGAGAACGATGGTGGCGGGGTTGGTGTTCGGGTTGTAGAGGCCGATCTGTTCGATCAGACGGCCGTCGCGCGGTGCGCGTGCATCGGCCACGACAATGTGGAAATAGGCATAGTTCTTTTTGCCGTGACGTGCGAGACGAATTTTTACAGCCATTTGTACAAATGCTTAAAGTTAATAATCAGTTCAATAATCGTAACTTCCCCATCTGCTCGAGAAAGGGCCTGCAAATATACGGATTAATTTTGAAAAACAAACTTTTCGACGAAAAGCTGCTTACAAGGCATCGACTACTTTCTGCATGTGGTTGCCGTTCGAACCCTTGATGAGGATTGTGCTCTCCTTCAGCGGATTCTCCTGTACGAATGCTTTGAGCGCGTCGATGTCTGGGAAGGCTTTGACCTGTTTCGGGTCTGCATGCAGCGTGCGGGAGGCCCGGCTGAAGTCCTCACCCACCACGAAGATGCGCGGGGCTACCTCCATAGCCCGGCGCAGGGCGGAGCGGTGCTCTTCGGATGACTCTTCGCCGAGTTCGAGCATGTCGCCCAGCATGAGTACCTTGTTGGGGAAATCGGTACCCGCGAAATTGTCGAGGGACGCCCGCATGCTGGAGGGATTGGCATTGTAGGCGTCGATGATCAGCGTGTTTTCGCGCGTCTTGACCAACTGGCTCCGGCTGTTCGAGGGCGTGTAGGCCTCGATGGCAGCCACGGCCTTGTTGAAAGGAACCTCAAAGAAATCGGCGATAGCCAGGGCGGCCATCACATTGTCGGCGTTGTAGTCGCCGACCAAATGGGTGGAGATCGTCACCTTCCGGTCATTCTTTTCCATCTCCAGGCGGAGGAATGGGGATTCCGCGGTTGCCGGAAGAATCTGGACTCCCTGCTCCCGGACGCCGTAGCGACGCGTACGCAGGCCCTGCCGATGCGATACCATCTCGCAGAGGTTTTCGTTGTCGGCGTTGTAGAAGACCATGCCGCCCCGCTGCCGCAGATTGTCGTAGAGTTCGCCCTTGGCCTTCTTGACGCCTTCGAAAGAACCGAAGCCCATCAGGTGCGCCTTCCCCACGGTGGTAATCAGGCCGCAAGTGGGCTGAACGATCCGGGTCAGGCTGGCGATTTCACCCGGAGCGCTGGCACCCATCTCGACCACTGCGATATCGGTCCGCTCGTCGAGCCGGAAGAGCGTCAGGGGGACGCCGATATGGTTGTTGAAATTCTCCTGCGTCGCCACGACATTGTATTTCTTGGCCAGCACGGCGGCGACCAGTTCTTTGGTTGTGGTCTTTCCGTTGGTGCCTGTGATACCTACGACAGGGATGTCCAGCTGCTTGCGGTGGTAAGCGGCCATTTCCTGAAGCATACCCAGAGAATTCTCCACGACAATGCACTTCCGCCCCCGGTAGGACGTCCCCTCCAGCAGGAACCGGTCGACAACGGCATAGCGGGCGCCCGACTTGAGCGCTTCGAGGGCGAAGTCGTTTCCGTCAAACTTTTCACCCTTGAGGGCGAAGAACATGACGCCGTCCTTGATGTTGCGGCTGTCCGTCGTAATTCCCGAGCACCTTTTGTAAAGGGCGTACAACTCCTCTACTGATATCATAGCTTTTCGTTATTGTTTTCCTGTCGATCCAAATCCACCGCTGCCGCGGTCACTCTCTTCCAACGTTTCCACCGGTTCCCATTCCACGGTTTCATGCCGTGCCACCACCATCTGGGCGATGCGTTCACCCGGCTGGACGGTGAAGGGCTCCTTCGAAAGATTGACCAGCACCACTTTGATTTCACCCCGATAGTCGGCATCGATGGTCCCCGGAGCATTCACGATCGAGATACCGTTCCGGGCGGCCAGGCCGCTGCGTGGACGGATCTGCGCCTCATAGCCGGCGGGCAGCTCGATATGGAGACCTGTCGGGACCAAAGCGCGCTCCAGCGAACCCAGCACGACCGGCTCCTGCAAGTCGGCCCGGAGGTCCATACCGGCTGAAAGCGCTGTAGCATAGGCCGGGAGAGCGAATGGCGAATGGTTGACGATCTTCACTTTCATCAGGCGGTCCTTTTCTTTCTAATTGCAAATATAACAAATGCAACGGCAATATAGAGCAGCACAAAGGCGGAATGTACAAGAATTTTTGCCCAGATTCCCATATCCGGCAACAGAAGGCTCAGCCCCCAGACGCCGAGGCCTGCCGCGACCAGCAGGAGCACCACGCCCCAGTTGTAGGGAATGGGGTAGTGTTTGCGCCCCAGGACGGCAGTCAACACCAACATCGTGAGGTAACTGGCGATATGGGCCCAGGCGGCGGCATGGTAGGAGTAGCGCGGCATGAAGATGAGGTTGATCACGACCGTGACCACCAAGCCTGCCAAGGTAATCCAGACGGCATAGCCCGTCTTCTCCGAGAGTTTGTACCAGATATTGACGTTGAACAGGATGCCTGTGATGATATAGGCCATCAGCATGATAGGCGTGATGTCGAGGCCCACGCGGAAATCTTTGCCCAGGATCAGACCGATCTCATCCATGAAGAGCATCAGGACCACGAAGCCGAACATGCAGAAGGCCGTGAAATAGTCGAGAACGTCGGCATAGACCTTCTTGCTGCCCTTGTCACGCTCGCGCTGGAAGAAAAAGGGTTCAGCCGCATAGCGGAACATCTGCACGAAGAGCTGCATGATGACGGCCAGTTTGACGGCCGCCTGATAAACGCCCAGGTCGGCCCGCCAGTTGACGGGATCTGCGTTGCAGAAGCGCATCAGCACGCGGTCGAGCACGTCGTTCATGATGCCCGGCAGACCGGCGACCATCAGGGGCAGTGAATAGAGGAGAAGCCGCCGGATCAGGCCACGGTCCAGCCGGAAGGTGAGCTTCAGGAGTTCAGGTGCAATGAGCACGAGGCAGACCAGACAGCTGACCAGGATGGCGAAGATGGGATATGTAAAGTCGGGCGTAGCGCTCACGAAGCGGGTAAGCCAATGATCGGGACGGGCGGCGAACCGGGCGGCCATTACCAGGTAGAGCAGCAGGTTGACCCCCACTTCCGTCAGGATCTTGAGCGTCTTGATGACAGCGAACTTGAGCGCCTTGTGCTCATGGCGAAGTTTGGCGAAGAGGATGGCCGTGGTACAGTCCAGGAAGAGGATCAGGCCGCAATAGATGATCAGGTTGGAGAATCCCGCGTAGCCCATCGCCGTGGAGATGTCTCCCGCAAAGAGGATCATGCAGGCCAGGAACACGGCGCAGATGCCGAAAACAGTGACGAAAGCGTTGGAGAAGACCTTCCGGGGATCGGCCCCTTCTTTGGTGGCGTAGCGGAAACAGCCCGTTTCCAATCCGAGCGTAAGGACCACCTGCAACATGGCTATGTAGGCCATGAATTCCGACATGACCCCGAAATCCGACTGTGTAAGGACGCGGGTGTAGAGCGGAACGAGCGCGAAGTTGATGATCCGCGCCAGGATGGTACTCAGGCCGTAGATGGCGGTTTCGCCGGCAAGTTGCTTGATCGGATTGGCCACTTGGAGGAGATTTAACTGACAAATTTAAGAAATAATCACTAATTTTGAATCCGTAAAAAAGCACATTCCATGAAATACCGTTTCGCCATTCTCTTTCTGGCAGCCGCCGTCCTGTTGGCGGGCTGCAAGAACGGCAAGGAGCCGCAACCTGTCGAAGGAACGGACCCCGCCGCGGAACAAACCACGGAACAGACCCAAGAAGAAAGCAAACCCATGAACGAAACTCCTGCCAAACCCGCCGACAAGTGGGCAGAACTCGGTGATGAACCGATGCTGACGATCAAGACTACCGACGGCACGATGACCGTCAAACTCTACGCGGAAACCCCGCTCCATCGCGACAATTTCGTAAAGCTGGCCAAATCCGGTTTCTACAATGGCCTGCTGTTCCACCGGATCATCAAGGGATTCATGATCCAGGGCGGCGACCCGTTTACCCGTGACTCCTCCAAGGTTGCCCAGTACGGCACCGGCGGCCCGGGCTATACCATCCCTGCCGAAATCGTGGCGGGCAAGACCCACAAGAAAGGCGCCCTGGCGGCGGCCCGGCGCGGCGACCAGGTCAATCCGGCCAAGGAATCGTCGGGCTCCCAGTTCTACATTGTCCAGGATGCGGAAGGCTGCAGCCACCTCGACGGGGAATACACCATCTTCGGCGAAGTGGTGACCGGTCTGGACGTCATCGACAAGATTGCTTCCGAACGGACGGATTTCCGTGACCGGCCGGTCCGGAAAGTGCAGATTGTTTCCATCACACCTGCCGAATAATTCTCGTTTTGGCACGACCTTTGCTTAACCTCTATTCGAATAGTTTTTTCATAGGTTAAGTTTTAGGTTAAAAGAATAGGGGCGGCCCGCATCAGCGAGCCGCCCCTATTCTTTGTATCAACAGGCTACACGAACGATTCGATGACGGCGCGGGCCTCAGCGACCTTGGCTTCGAGGAGTTTGAGGCTCGTGGCTTCGCAGAGGAAACGCAGATAAGGCTCCGTGTTCGACGGACGGACATTGAACCACCAGTTCTTGAACTCGACCCGGTAGCCGTCGAAGTCGTAAAAGGCCGTATGCTTCTCAGCTTCCATGAAGTGATTCTTCACGGCATCCATGGCCGCCTGCTTGTTTTCCACACGGAAGTTGACCTCGCCGGAATTTTCGTAATGCTTGATACGGGCGATCATTTCGGAAAACGTGATGCCCTCCCGCTTCAGCTTGGCCACGATATTGAGCACCATCACGCTGGCCAGCAGGCCACTGTCAGAATAGAAGAAATCACGGAAATAGTAGTGCCCGGCTACTTCACCGCCCCAGACACCGCCCAGTTCGCGGAGACGGGGCGCTGCGAAGGCGCGGCCCACCTTCCACATGGCGATTTCGGCACCCAGCGGCTCGAGGTACTCGGCAACGGACTTGGAACTGCGGATGTCTTCGAGCACAATGCCTTTCTCGCCTTTTTCCTTGATGAAGTACTCTCCGAGCAGCGCGATAATCAGGTCGGGCGCGATGAAACTGCCCGTCTCATCAATGAACATCACCCGGTCGGCGTCGCCGTCATAAATGACGCCCACATCGCATTTCTCGGCAATAACCAGTTTCTGCAAGTCCACCACGTTCTCGGGCTGGAAGGGGTTGGCTTCGTGGTGGGGGAAACTACCGTCTAGCGTATCGTAAAGATAGATAGGTTTTTCGCCGAAAAGCTGGTGAACGAAAATCGAAGCCATGCCGTTGGAGCAGTCCATACCGATCTTCAGGTTGGAGAAATCCTGCTCAAAGCCCTTCAGGAAAGCCACATATTCTTCCTGGACATCGTAGTCGCGGACACTGCCGGGTTCCGGCGCCGGCGGCGTGGGCCGTTCTTCCAGAATCCAGCGTTCAATGGTACTCAGACCGCTGTCATAGCCGACGGGAAGCGCCAGTTCACGGGAGATTTTCAGGCCGTTGTCTTCCTTGGGATTGTGGGAGGCCGTAATCTGGACAGAAGCCTTGAAGCCGTGACGGGCGGTCACGTAATAGACGAACGGCGTGGTGCTCAGGCCCAAGTCCCAGACCTCGGCGCCGGCATCGACCAGTCCCCGGATGACCGCTTCATGCAGGTCCGGCGATGAAAGACGCATGTCACGTCCCACCAGGACGCGGCGGGTGTCGAGCAATTCGGGAAGGAAATACGCCACCTTGTAGGCGAGATCGGTCGTCAGGTCCGTCCCGAAATGGCCACGGATGTCGTACGCGTGGAAAGCTTTCAGTTTCATAGATTTATTTTTTGTCTGTTTTCACACGATAACGGGTGCGGACATTGCCCCGGCTGATGTTCATCAGTTTGCCGGTAAGCATTTTCCGCCGGATGGGCGATGCATGGTCCGTAAACAGGACGCCGTCGAGGTGGTCCATCTCATGCTGGATCATGCGGGCGGCGAATCCTTCAAAATCCTCCTCCACCTCCTCAAAGTTCAGGTTGACGTAACGGACCCGGATCTTCTCTGGCCGGGAGATCTCGGCATCGACATTGGGGATGCTCAGACACCCCTCCTCATACGAGCATGTTGTCTCGCTCTCGAAAGTGAAGCGGGGATTGATCATTTCTCGATGAAAGCCCTTGAGTTCAGGATAACGGTCGGTCAGGTCGTTCCCGTCCACCACCAGGATGCGCTTGGAGACGCCTACCTGCGGCGCGGCCAGGCCGCAGCCGTCGGCGTGGTGCATGGTTTCGACCATGTCGTCTATGAATTTCCGGAGACCTTCGCGGTCGGAGAGGTCATCCTCCTGCGCGGGCGTGCGCAGGACTTGGGATCCGTATAAATAAATGGGTAGTATCATGTCGCAGGTTTGTCTCGGTCAAGGTAGGTCTGCAGAATCAGGGCAGCACTCACCTTGTCCACGGCGCTCTTGTCGCGCCGGTCCATCTTCTTCACGCCGCCGTCGATCATCGCCCGGTGGGCCAGGACGGAGGTAAAGCGCTCATCTTCCAGGGTGACAGGGACCTGCGGGAAGTGTTTCCGGAGCAGGTTCAGGAACTGGTCCACGTAGCGGGCCGCCTCGGAAGGGGTGTTGTCCAGATTCATGGGATAGCCGACGACGAAGCGCTCGACGGGTTCGTTTTCGGCATATCGTTTCAGATAATCTATTATCTTTGCAGACGGGACAGTTTCCAGGGCGGAGGCAAAAATCCGCAGCGGGTCGCTGACCGCGACACCGACGCGTTTCCTGCCGTAATCGATCCCGATGATTCTGTCCATATTTTGCAAAGTTAACGAATTCTATGGCAAAACAAGCAAGAAAATTGGACAGGCATCAGCTCCTTTCCCTCTCGGCCGGCGCGCTGGTGGTGATGCTGCTGACCTACCTGCTCATTGCCCATACGCCGCTGCGCCGGACGATTCCGGGTTATCCGTCACGGGAAACCCGGCAGGCGGCCATCGAAAATTACCAGAAGATCGACTCGCTCGAAAAGGTGATCGACCTGTGGGCCTTCCAGGTGGCCAATATCCAACGGATTGCCACAGGCCGGGAACCGCTGCCCATCGATTCGATGCGGCTGGCGCAGACCGGGACCGAGCCGGATGCGGAGGAACTCGCCGTCTGGGAAACCAGTGACTCGCTGCTCCGCGCCCAAGTGGAACAACTCGACGCCGGACAACGGGCCGCTCCTGCTCCAGCACGGATCGAAGCGCTGCAGGGGCTCAAGTTCGTCAAACCCTTGAAAGGCACAATCAAAGAAGGATTCAGCCGTACCGGAAGCCATCCTTTCATCGAAATCTCCGCCCCGTCCGGCACACAGGTCAGTGCCATTCTCGACGGCCGCATCGTCTCGGCCGAATGGAACGAACTGGAAGGATGCACGATGAAAATCCAGCACGAGGGGGACGTTACCTCCTTCTACCGGCATGCTGACCGGCTGCTCAAGAGCGTCGGAGACCAGGTCAAAGCCGGAACGGCCGTCGCCGTCGTCGGAGAAACCGGAGAACTCTCCCAGGCGCTCATCCAGCTTGAAATCCGCTACAAGAACCAACCCGTCGATCCCGCTTTATATATTTCGTTCTGATGGAACTGCAATCCAAGAGACATGTCGCTATCCTCGGCTCAACCGGGTCGATCGGCACCCAGGCGCTCGACGTGATCGGGCAGCATCCCGATCTTTTTGAGGTAGAACTGCTTACCGCCTACAACAACAGCCGGCTGCTCATCGAGCAGGCCCGGAAATTCAATCCCGCAGCGGTCGTCATCTGCAATGAAGACCTGTACGACGAAGTCTTCGCCGCGCTCGACCCGCTCGACATCCATGTTTTCGCAGGGATTGACTCCGTGTGCGAACTGGTAAAAGCACCGCAGACCGACATCGTACTGACCGCCATGGTGGGATTCAGCGGTCTGCGCCCCACCATCGCTGCCATCCGTGCCGGCAAAGCCATCGCCCTGGCCAACAAAGAGACCCTTGTGGCAGCCGGTGCCCTGATCATGCCCATGGCCCGGCGCTTCGGCGCGCCGATCCTCCCTGTCGATTCGGAGCACTCCGCCATCTTCCAGTGCCTGCAGGGTGAGCATGCCCGCCTGGAGAAGATCCTGCTTACCGGCTCGGGAGGTCCTTTCCTCCACAGCAGCCGCGAAGCAATCGCCGCCGCGACGCGCGAAGAAGCCCTCAACCACCCGCGTTGGAAAATGGGCGCCAAAGTCACCATCGATTCGGCCAGCCTGATGAACAAGGGGCTTGAACTGATTGAAGCCCGCTGGCTCTTCAATGTGGAACCGAAAGACATCGAGGTCGTGATCCACCCGCAGTCCATCATCCATTCGATGGTCCAGTTCTCCGACGGTTGCGTGATGGCACAACTGAGCCAGCCCGATATGCGGCTGCCCATCCAGTATGCCCTCTCCTATCCCCGGCGGATCGACCTGAACACGCGCCGGCTCGACTTCGCGGAATTGGGCAGCCTCACGTTCGAAAAACCAGACCTGGAAAGATTTCCCTGCCTGGGTCTGGCGTACGAGGCGCTGGAAAAGGGCGGAAACGCGACCTGCATCATGAACGGAGCCAATGAAGTGGCCGTGGCCGCTTTTCTGGAAGGGCGAATCCGGTTCGCAGAGATCCCCGAAATCATTTCCACCGCGTTGGCACAGTGCGAATTTGTCGCCGAACCTGATCTCGAGCAGATTTATAGCACGGATTTTGAAGCGAAACGTCTCGCTGCCGAGATGGTTGAAAGAAAGACACACTAATGGTTGTATTGCTGAAAATCGTCCAGGTCATCCTGGCTCTCTCCTTGCTTGTACTCTTCCATGAGTTCGGGCACTACTCCTTTGCCAAACTGTTCAAGACACGCGTCGAGAAGTTCTACCTGTTCTTCAATCCCAAACGGTCGCTCCTCAAATTCAAGCATTTCGACGGAAAATGGCACTGCAAGGCCTTTGCGCCGAACGACGATCCCCAATGGGACACCCATCCGGAGCGGACCGAGTACGGTATCGGCTGGCTGCCCTTCGGCGGCTATTGCAAGATTGCCGGCATGATCGACGAGTCGATGGACACCGAAGCCCTCAAGCAACCGCCGCAGCCCTACGAATTCCGGACGAAGAAAGCCTGGCAACGTTTCTTCATCATGTTCGGCGGCGTGCTCTTCAACTTCATCCTGGCCATCATCCTCTACGCCGCCATCCTGGGCACGTGGGGGGAAGAATACCTGCGTAACGAAGATGCCGTGTACGGCGTGGCAGTCAATGACCTTTCGCAGGAGATCGGTTTCCAGTTCGGCGACCGGATCCTGGCCTTCGACGGTATTCCGACCGAAAACTTCAATAGCCTGCAGGTCGATCTCGTCCGGTCACAGGCCCGGGAAGCCACCGTCCTGCGCGGCGGCGATACCGTAACCGTATCCATCGATCCAGTATATCTGCCGGCCATGCTCAACACTCCGGGCATGTTTGACCTGGCTTTCCCCTTCGTGGTAAAGGAAGTCCAGCCTGAGTCGCCCAACATTGCCTCCGGGCTGCAGGCCGGCGACACCCTGAAAGCGATTGACGGACAGTCGATGATCATTGTCCAGCAAATTCAGCAGGAACTTCTCCGGCACCGCGGCGAGGCTATCGAAGCCACGGTCCGACGCCCGGCCGGAACGCTTGACATCCCCTTGCAGGTCGATACAGCCGGTCATGTAGGCGTCCTGCTCGACACCGACCTGAACCAGTTCTTCCATGTGACGACCCGCGAGTACAGCCTGCTCTCCGCCCTGCCGGCCGGTGCCCGGAAAACCTGGACCACCATCAAGGGCTATGTGCAGGAACTCGGACTGATCTTCTCACCCAAGACCCAGGCCTACAAATCCGTGGGCAGTTTCATCGCCATCGGGCGCATTTTCCCCGACACCTGGGACTGGTTCCGGTTCTGGTCGCTGTGCGCCCTGCTCTCCATCATGCTGGGCGTGATGAACCTGCTGCCCATCCCCGCCCTCGACGGCGGACACATCCTCTTCCTGCTCTTTGAAATGCTGACCGGACGGCGGCCCTCCGACAAATTCATGGAGGTGGCCGAATGGATCGGCATGGCCCTGCTGCTGATGCTGATGATCCTGGCCTTCGGCAACGACATCCGCAGCCTTTTCCGATAAAACAAAACACGGTTTACCATGAAAAAATACATCCTCCCCGTACTGCTGGCCGGCCTGATGCTTTTGTCCGGCGCCTGCGAGAAAGAAAAAACGAAAGGCCTGCTCCCCTCCATCAGCGGCAAGGCGGGCGAAGTGGAGATCGTCTCCAGCAAAGCCCTCTGGGAATCGGAAGTAGGCAACGCCATCCGCACCGTCCTGCAGGCCGAGTATCCCTTCACACCGCAGAAGGAGAACAAATACCGGATCTACAATGTGCCCCCCGAGGGCTTCGTCAACGTGTTCCGGTTCCATCGCAACATTCTTTATGTCCACGTTGCCGACACCTGTACCAAGAAGCTGGTCGTCAACAAGAACGTCTGGGCGGAACCGCAGACCATGATTTCGGTCTTCGCACCCGACGAGGCCTCTGCCGCCGAGATCATCCTCTCGCATGACGAGAAAATCTGCGAGACCTTCGAGGATGCAGAACGGGAGCGGGTCATCATCAACGCCAAGTCGTTCCCGAACGAAGGGCTGGCCACGATCGTGCGCAACCAGTTCGGCGGAAGCCCTTGGTTCCCTTCGTCCTACACGATGAAGAAGCAAACCGACAATTTCGCCTGGATTTCCTACGAAACAACTTACACCACCCAGGGGGTCTTCATCTACCGTTTCCCTTATACCGGCGAGAATCAGTTCACGCTGGAAGCCCTGGTGGCCAAGCGCAACGAGGTGATGAAGGAGAACGTACCCGGTTCGCTTGAGGGCAGCTACATGATCACCAACCCTGTCATCCAGCCCGGATACTGGCAGAAAACCTACCGTGGCCGGACTTTCACGGAGATCCGTTCGCTCTGGGAAACCCAGAACGACTATATGGGCGGGCCCTTCATCAGCGATGCGTTCCGCAGTTCCGACGGCAAGGATGTGATCGTCATCGAGGGCTTCGTGTATGCGCCCAAATACGACAAGCGTGACTACCTGCGACAGGTGGAAGCCATCATCTATTCCTGGCACTGAGGAAGAAATAACGCAAAAGAGAAGAAAAAAATTTGTGGTTGAAAAAAGTTTTTCTATCTTTGCGGTCCCATTCTGAGAAGCATGGGTCGTCGGCGGGTTCGTCTATCGGCTAGGACGAGAGATTTTCATTCTCTAAAGAGGAGTTCGACTCTCCTACCCGCTACCAAAAAATATAAAAAATCAAGTAATGGCAAATCACGCATCAGCAGACAAGCGTTTCCGCCAAAGCGAGAAGCGCAGAGTGCATAACAAGTATTATGCACGCACGACAAGAAACGCCATCAAGGCGATCCGCAATACGACCGACAAAGCAGCAGCCGAGGCTTCCATGCCGAAGGTGTTCGCCATGATCGACAAACTGGCCAAGATCGACGTTATCCACAAGAACAAGGCCGCCAACCTGAAGAGCGGTATCGCGGTTTATGTGAACAAGCTCGCATAAATTGCTTTTTTGTCGAGAGAGTCTGAAAAAACTTTCCAACCTTTGTTGGGAAGTTTTTTTATATCCCGACACCATGAAAAACAAAAGCATCAAAACTTGGGATGAGGAAGAGCGGCCGCGGGAGAAGCTGATGCACCAAGGGGCCGCCACACTCACGAATGCAGAACTGCTGGCCATCCTGCTCCAGTCGGGAACCCGGGACAAGAGCGCCGTGGATCTGGCCCGCGAACTGCTGTCCGGCTGCGGCGGGCGGCTTGGAGAACTGGCCCGGCGGGAAGCGGGGCCGATGATGGGCATCGAAGGGATCGGCCCGGCAAAGGCCACGACCATCCACGCCACTTTCGAACTGGCCCGTCGGCTGGCCGCTGAAATCCCCGAAGAGGAACTGACCATCCGGACACCCGAAACCGTCGCCCGGATGATGGCGCCTTTCCTGCGCCACCTGCCCCACGAAGAGTGTTGGGTCCTCTACCTTAACCGCGGCAGTAAACTGACCGGAAAGGAACGCGTGAGCTCCGGCGGCCTGAGTTCCACCGTCTTCGACATCAAGATGATTGTCAAGAAAGCCGTAGAGCGGCTGGCCAGCGGCCTGATCCTGGTCCACAACCACCCCTCGGGCAATCCGCAGCCCGGCGGGCAGGACCGCACCCAGACCGAAGCGCTCCGCAAGGCCGCCGCTGTCTTCGACATTGCCCTGATCGACCATGTCATCATCGGACGCAAAAAATATTACAGTTTTTCCGATGAGGTAGAAAGCCGATACTGAGAAAATGACTATCTTCGCATGAATATTTGACAATCATGAAACGTTTGATATTTTTTCTTGCCGCGGTCTCTTTCGCCTTCGTGGCCTTTGCGCAGACCCCGGAAGAAATCTTCGCCCGCATGGAGGCGGAAATCGACAAACATGAGAAAGAAGGCGTTGTCATGACCGTCGATGTCAAGGTCCCCTTATTGGGCACCATGAGCTCCAAAGTCTATTCTCTGGATGACAAGACGCGCATGGAGGTGACAATGAAGGGCTTTCAGTTCATTACCTGGGACAACGGCGTGACCGAGTGGACCTATAACTCCAAAACGGACGAAATCGAAATCAAGAAAGTGGGCGCCAAGAACAGCGAGCCGGAAGGCGATGTAGGCATGTTCGAGGGCCTCACCGACGGCTATGACATCACCCTCAAGAAAGAGACGGCCGACACCTGGTATTTTGTCTGCAAGAAATCCAAGCACAATTCCGACAAAGACGCCCCGAAAACCATCGATCTGGTCGTCGCCAAACGCACATATTACCCCGTCAGCCTGAAAGCCACGATTACCGGCGTGGCCATGACCCTGCACGACATCTCTTTCGGTGTGACCGAGAAACAGGTCACCTTCAATCCCAAAGACTATCCCACGGCCAAAATCGTGGACAAACGATAAACCAGCCCGACTTAAGCCATGAAAATCATTACCCTCGGAGAAACCGACTCCCTGCTGGGCCATTACCTGGCCCAGATCCGCGACCGCTCGATCCAGAAAGACAGCCTGCGGTTCCGCCGGAACCTCGAACGCATGGGAGAGATCTTCGCCTATGAGATCAGCAAGACCCTCCACTATGAGACCGTCGAAACCGAGACGCCGCTCGGTATCGCAGAATGCCGTGTCCTGACCAATCCCATCGTACTGGCGACCATCCTGCGTGCCGGCCTGCCCGTCCATCAGGGATTGCTCAATTACTTCGATGATGCGCAGAACGCCTTCGTGGCTGCCTATCGCAAATACGGCGCCGGCAACGAATGCGACATGAACATCGAGTACCAGAGCTGTCCGCCGCTGGAAGGCAAGATCCTGGTGATCGCCGATGCCATGCTTGCCTCCGGGGCGTCCATGCTGATGACTTACGAAAGCCTGGTGGCGAACGGGGAGCCGGCCTACACGCACATCGTCTGCCCGGTCGCCTCGCGCGACGGCGTTGAGAATCTCTCGAAGAACCTCCCGCACAAGCACGTGACCTTCTGGGTCGGCGCCATCGACGAGGAACTCACCAACCACTCCTACATCGTCCCGGGACTGGGCGATGCGGGAGACCTGGCTTTCGGCGAGAAAAACTAATCGGATTTCAAACCAATTCGCAGCGCAACGTGGCCGAGGTGCAGGAAAGCACCCGGACGGTTACGGTATCGCCTGCTTTGTGCCCGCCTGCCGGGAAGATGCAGGTCTTGTTCTGGGACGTGCGCCCCATGAGTTCGGCCTCGTTCCGCTTGGAAGGGCCTTCAATCAGCACCTCGAAGGTGCAGCCTACACATCGTCGGTTGCTCTCCAAGGACAACTCGTTCTGGAGTGCGATAATTTCATTGAGACGGGCCGTCTTGACTGCTGCCGGCACATCATCGGGCATCCGTCGCGACGCCTTGGTTCCGGGACGTTCGGAATACTGGAACATAAACGCACTGTCGTACCGCACTTCGCGGAACAGTGACATCGTTGCGGCGTGATCCTCGTCGGTTTCTCCGCTGAAACCGGCAATCACATCGGTCGTGACGGCGCAGTCAGGCAGGATCTCCCGGATCCGGGCAATCCGTTCCAGGTAATGGGCCCGCGTGTATTTGCGGTTCATCTTCTCAAGCATCACGTCGCTGCCCGACTGGACGGGCAGGTGGATGTGGCGGCAGATGTTCGGATAACGCGCCATCGTATGGAGTACGGCATCGCTCATGTCTTTGGGGTGTGACGTGGCAAAACGCACCCGCACTGTCGGGTCCAGCAGCGCGACCTTTTCAAGCAGCCGGGCGAAATCGACCACGCCGTCCGGATCGTCGGGACAGGCCCAGCGATAAGAGTCCACGTTCTGCCCCAGCAGGTTGATTTCCCGGTAGCCGTCCTCGATGAGCGTCCGGGCTTCGCACAGGATGCTCTCCGGATCGCGGCTGCGCTCGGCGCCCCGGACGAACGGAACGATGCAGTAGGAGCACACATTGTTGCATCCCCGCATGATCGAGATGAATGCCGTGACGCCTTCGCGGTCCATCCGGACAGGAGCGATGTCGGCATAGGTCTCCTCATGCGACAGCAGCGTATTGATCTGCTTGCCCGATACCGAAACCGCCTCGACCAGACGCGGCAGATCGCGGTAGGCATCCGGACCCGCCACCAAGTCGACCGCTGCATTCTCCAGCAACTGCTCCTTGAGCCGCTCCGCCATGCAGCCGAGCACGCCCACCACAACGCCGCGACGGCGCTTTTTCTCCTGACGGAAGACATCGAGGCGGCCCAGTACGCGCTGCTCCGCATTGTCGCGCACCGAGCAGGTATTGATCAGGATCAGGTCGGCCCGGTCCATCTCATGGCAACGCTCATAGCCCGCCTTCTGCAGAATGGCCAGCACGACCTCACTGTCGTTCACGTTCATCTGGCACCCGTAGGTTTCGATATAGACATTCATTTTGGCTTGAATTTCGCTGCAAAGATAACTTTTTATATCTTTGTATAATGATTCGGAACTTGAAAAACATGAAGCGCATCCTTGCTCTCCTCGTCCTTGTCCTGCTCGCCGTTGCCTGCACCAAGGATACCCGGACTCCCGTGATTACGGGATACCGGCTCAGCCAGATCGGTTCGCCGGGCTTCGGCCCCGAAGGCGTTACGGCCGACCTGACCTTGGAGATCGACGTGCAGAACCCCTCGGCCGACCCGTTTACTGTGGAAACGCTGGAAGCCATCCTCTACCGGGGAATCGAGACCAGTCCGTTCGCCACCCTGGTGCTGCTGGAATCCAAGTCCATCGAGCCCAAGAGCGAAGCAACGGTTCCTCTCCCGCTCAAAGCCCGCTTCACCCGTCCCCTCGCCCTGCTGGGCGGCGGGCTCAGCACCGACCTGTCCGCTTATACGGCGGACCTGGACCTGACCGTCCGCAAAGGCTCGTTCAAGAAACGGATCACCCAGGAGCGTGTGCCCCTCGACCAGCTCGGGAGCCTGCTCGGTAAAACCGCAAAAACGAAAGGATATGAAAAAGAATAGCCTCCTGGCGCTGCTGGCCGCTCTCCTGCTGGCCGGTACCGCCTATGCTCAGTCACCTGTCGACAGCACGATTCTGGGCGCCGATATCTTCTCGCTCATCGGCCAGAAAGGCTCCGGATCGGTTACGGTCAACCAGTCGTATGAAATCCGGAACGCCCTGTCCCGCCACATCGTGGCCAACAGCAACACCAAGATGCAGGGCTACCGCGTCCGCATCTTCTTCGACAGCGACCAGACCGCCCGTGCGAAATCAGAAGCCATTGCAGCCGGATTCATGGAGCGCTATCCCGGCATCAAGGCCTATCGGAGCCATGTCAGCCCCTATTTCAAAGTGACGGTGGGCGATTTCCGTACCCGGGCCGACGCCCAACGGTTCGCCAGCCGGCTCCTCAACAGCGGAGCCTACCAATACGTCTTCGTCGTCAAGGAGACCATCAATTATCCCGGTTTTTAAGATGCTGAAGCAGACCCAACAACTCAAGCAGACCCAGCGGCTCTCCCCGCTGCAGATCCAGACCATCAAGCTGATCGAGCTGCCGGCCCCCGAGCTGGAACAGCGGATCCAGAAGGAGCTGGAAGAGAATCCCGTCCTGGAAGAAGTCGTAGATGACTCCCCCGAGGGCGAGGAAAAGAAAAATGTCTCCTTGAGTGAATACAGCGGCAGCGATCCCACCCCTTCCTACAAACTCTACGTCAACAACCAGGGCAAGGACCTCAAGCCCCAATACAATACTTTTTCCGTACGGGAAAGCTTCCACCAGAGCCTGGAAGCCCAGCTCGGCTACTGCAAGATTGACGAACGCCAGCGGCAGATCGCCCTCTTCATCATCGGCATGATCGATGACGACGGTTATCTGCGCCGCGACCTGGAATCCCTCTCCGACGACATTTCCTTCCGGCTGGGCATCGAAACCACTGTCGACGAAGTGGAGGAACTGCTTTTCATGATCCAGGAGTTCGATCCCGTCGGCGTGGGCGCGCGCGACCTGCGCGAATGCCTGCTGCTGCAGCTTGAAGCCAAGAAACAGACCGAGACAGTGCAGCTGGCCGACAGGATCCTGCGCGACTATTTCACCGAATTCACTAAAAAACACTACAACAAGATCACGGCGAAACTCGGCATCACCGAAGAACAGCTGAAAGAAGCCATTGCCGAAATCGTCCGGCTCAATCCGCGTCCCGGCGGCCAGATTGACGACTCTTATACGGAGCAGGTCCAGCAGGTGGTACCCGATTTCCTGGTCGAACTCAAGGACGGCGAGCCCGTGATGTCGATGCCCCGCTTTTCTGTGCCGGAACTCAAGGTCAACAAGCGCTACGCCGACGTGCTGATGGAAGCAGCCAACAGCGCCACCCGGGAGAAGAAGGAAGCCGCCAGCTTCGTCAAGCAGAAACTCGACTCGGCCAAATGGTTTATCGAAGCCATCAAGCAGCGGCACAATACGCTGCAGAACACGATGAACGCCATCATCGAATACCAGCACGACTTCTTCATTGACGGTGACGAGACCCTCCTCAAGCCGATGGTGCTGCGCAACATCGCCGAAAAGACCGGACTCGACATCTCGACCATCTCGCGCGTGGTCAACTGCAAGTATGTCCAGACCCATTTCGGCATCTATCCACTGAAATACTTCTTCTCAGAGGGCCTGGTGGCCAACGATGGCGAAGAGGTCTCTACCCGCGAGATCAAAACCATCCTCACCACCAGCATTGACGAAGAAGACAAGCGCAAGCCGCTCACCGACGAGGAACTTGTGACCGTGCTGGCCCAAAAAGGGTACAAAGTGGCGCGACGTACCGTCGCCAAATACCGCGAGCAACTCAACATCCCGATCGCAAGGCTCCGGAAAGAACTCTAATTTCTACCGATATGACCAAAATGAAAACCATCTACCTGGGCGACCTGCGGTGCGAAGCCGAACACCTCGACTCAGGCAGCAAGATCCGCACCGTAGCTCCCAAAGACAACAACGGCGACGGTTCCCTCTTTTCCCCGACCGACCTGTTCGCCACTTCGCTTGGCTGCTGCATGCTGACCATCATCGGCATGACAGCCCGCACCCACGGCTTCTCCATCGACGGGACGACCATCACTACGGAGAAGATCATGGCGGCCAATCCGCGCCGCGTGGCGGAACTGCATCTTGAAATCAAACTCCCCGAAGGAAGCAATTACACCGACAAGGAGAAAAAGCTCATCGAGAACGCGGCCAAAACCTGTCCGGTGGCCAACAGCCTGCATCCGGACATCAAGAAAGTCATCGAATTCATCTGGTAAGCGGCCAGCCGGCTACTCGACCGTCCACTCGCAGCCGTCCTTGGTGTCCTTGATCTGGACACCCAGTGCCTTGAGTTCATCGCGGATGCGGTCGCTCGTCGCCCAGTCTTTGGCGGCCTTGGCTTGTTTCCGCATCTCGGCAATCATGCCGATCAAACCATCGACCAGTTTCCCGGAAGCTGCGTCGGTGGTTTCGTCTTGCAGGCCCAGGACGTCCTGAAGGACATCCGTGAAGAGCCCGGCCAGGATCTGCCGGTCGGCCTCGTTGATCTGGAGCGACTTGTCTTTGACACTGTTGACCATCCTGACGGCATCGAAAAGCACGGAGAGCGCGATCGGGGTGTTGAGATCGTCGCAGAGCGCCTCAAAGGCCCGGTCGGTCAAGGCTGCAATCTCCGCGTTTGCCGGCGCCTTCGGGTCAACCGGGAGGTTCTTGACATCCCGGGCGGCCTGCATCATCCGCTTATACCCCTTTTCCGCCGCCAGCAAGGCTTCGTTGCTGAAATCGAGCGGGCTGCGATAGTGTGCCTGCAGGATGAAGAACCGGATGGTCATCGGGCTGTAGGCCTGGTCGAGCACCTGGTTGCGGCCGGTGAACAGTTCGTCGAGCGTAATGAAATTGCCCAGCGACTTGCCCATCTTCTGACCCTTGATGGTGATCATGTTGTTATGCATCCAGTAATGAACGCCGCCCTGCCCGCGCGAGGCCGTATTCTGCGCCAGTTCGCATTCGTGGTGCGGGAACATCAGGTCCATGCCGCCACCGTGGATGTCGAACACCTCGCCCAGGTATTTCTCGCTCATCGCGGAGCACTCGAGATGCCAGCCCGGGAACCCTTCGCTCCACGGGGAAGGCCAGTGCATGATATGCTCGGGCGACGCCTTCTTCCAAAGCGCGAAGTCCAGCGGAGAATGCTTGTCATCCTGACCGTCCAGATTGCGGGTCCCTTCCCGGGTATCTTCCAGATTCCGGCCGGAAAGGATGCCGTAGTGGTGCTTTTCATCGTATTTGGCCACATCGAAATAGATGGAACCATTGCTCTCGTAGGCGAAGCCCGCATCGAGGATCTTCTGAACCAGCGCAATCTGCTCGATGATATGGCCGGAAGCACGAGGTTCGATGGAGGGCGGAAGCACATTCAGGCGCCGCATCGCATCGTGATAACGCAGGGTGTAGGTCTGGACAACTTCCATCGGCTCCAGTTGCTCCAGGCGCGCCTTCTTGGCGATCTTGTCCTCTCCGCTGTCGGCGTCATTCTCCAAATGTCCCACGTCGGTGATATTGCGGACATAACGCACCTTGTAGCCCAGCTTTTGGAAAAGCCGGAACAGTACGTCATAGGTAATGCCCGGCCGGGCATGACCCAGATGGGCGTCGCCATAGACCGTAGGGCCGCAGACATACATGCCCACCCGTCCGGGATGGACCGGTTTGAAGAGTTCCTTCTGATGCGTCAGCGTATTGTAAAGATAGAAAGCTCGAGCCATCGTGTTTCCGTTTTTCTATGAATTGGCAAATTTATGCATTTTTTTTCAATCCCAACTTTTCCAGCAGGGCATCCGGTTCCGGATCCCGTCCCCGGAAATTGCGGTAAAGGACATCCGCATCCACGCTTCCGCCACGTGACAATATTTCCCTGCGGAAAAGACCAGCCGCTTCGCGGTTGAAAATCCCTTGCGACTTGAACCAATCGAACGTATCGGCTTCCAGTACCTCCGCCCATTTGTAGGAATAGTATCCGGCCGCATAACCGCCCGAAAAGATATGGTTGAACGACGGGGAAAAGACAATTCCCGGCACCTGTGGCAAGGTTGCTGTCGGACGGATCCGATCCTGCTCAAAAGTCACGACATCGCCGGTCTTCATGGACAGCAAGGCAGTGACCTCCGACTGCGTATGCCAGGCCATGTCCGTAAGGGCGAACTGCAGCTGGCGCACCTGGGCATAGCCGGCCAGGAAGTTGCGGGCAGCCACGATCCGGTCGATATACGCCTGCGGAATGACTTCTCCTGTCTGCCAGTGTTTGGCAAATGTCTGGAGGAATGCAGGTTCATAGGCCCAGTTCTCCATCAGTTGCGAAGGCAGTTCCACAAAATCGCGGACTACGCTGGTACCGGTGAGCGAAGCGTAGCGCCCTTCAGCCAGCATGCCGTGCAGGGAATGGCCGAATTCATGAAGCAGTGTGGTCACTTCATGGAAAGCGAGCAGCGAAGGCTTGTCGGCGGTCGGCTTGCTGAAATTGGTCACGATCGAAACGAACGGCCGTTCTTCCACCCCATCGCGGCAGGATAGTTCTCGGAACGAGGTCATCCATGCCCCGCCCCGTTTGCTAGCGCGGGGGAAATAGTCCAGATAAAGCAGGGCGAGAAACCGTCCCGATTCCTCCGTCACTTCGAAAACCCGTACATCGGGGTGGTAGACCGGAATATCCGCACGCGGCCGGAAACGGAGTCCGTAAAGCCGTGTGGCCAAGTCAAACACGGCATTCTGGACAGCCTCCAGCGGGAAAAAAGGTTTCAGCAGTTCTTCGTCCAGGTCATAATGCTCTTTCTGGTATTTTTCCGACCAGAAACTGAAATCCCACGGCATCATCGCTCCTTCAAAGCCATGTTCCCGGGCATACGCGGTGATGCCGGCGACTTCGCGGCGGGCAGCGGGCAGCGAAGGGACCATCAGTTTGTCCAGGAAACGGTCCACGGTCTGCGGATTCCTGGCCATCCGGTCTTCAAGTGCGTAATCGGCATAGGTAGCATAGCCCAGGAGCTGTGCCTTTTCGGTGCGGAGTGCCACAATCCGCCGGAGAATCTCCGTATTATCGTTCGGCCCGCCGATGCATTTGCTGTTGTAGCTGCGCCACATCTGTTCGCGCAGGTCCCGTCGCCGGCTGTATTTCAGAAACGGCCCGTAGCTGGGCTGATTCAGGGTAAACGTCCAGCCTGTTTCTCCGCGACCGGCCGCTTCGGATGCAGCCATGTCCCGGACATGATCAGGAAGCCCTTCCAGGTCGGCTTCGTCGGTGAGGTGCAGCGTATAAGCATTTGTAGCCGCCAGCACGTTCTGGCCGAACTTGAGCGTGGCGAGCGAAAGTTCCTCGGAGATTTGGGCAAAGCGTTTTTTCCCGTCGGCCGGCAGGTTGGCGCCGTGGCGGGAGAAATTCTTCCAGGTCTCTTCGAGCAATTTGGCAGCTTCGGTGTCAAGCGGCTGCGCAGTACGATTCTCCCACACCGCCTTCACACGGGCAAAGAGTTGTTCGTTAAGCAGGATCGAAAGGCTGTGCTGCGTCAGCAGCGGGGAAACCTCCTCGGCGATGCGGTCCATCTCGTCATCTGTGCATGCTTCCGTAAGATTGAAGAAGATGCCTGAAATGCGGTCAAGATCCTGGCCGACCCGTTCCAGCGCCTCAATGGTGTTGGCGAAGGTGGGTTGCTCCGGATTGTCGGTGATGGCCTGGATTTCAGCCCGGGCTCGGTCGATTGCCTCGTGAAAGGCAGGAAGATAATGGGCTTTTTCTATCAGATGGAAAGCCGGTGCTCCGAAAGGGAGTTCGGAAGCGGCCAGCAGCGGATTGATGTCGGATTCTTTCATGACTCAAATTTACGCATTATTCCGGCAATCGCCTACAGTAATATGGACGATGCCCGTCCGGGAGATTTGATAAGCGAAGTTGTAGCACCAATAGATGCGACGACCGGGGAAGCACCGCCGGGTGGCCGTGTAGACTTCGAAATTGAAATTCCGGGCGGCCAACTCCTCTCGTGGAACATCCTGACGTCCGAGGCGCAGCTGCTGCATCAGGATCCGCCAGTTCGAAGAAAGAATCCGGTTGACTGTCCGCAGCTCCTTATCCCGCGCTCGCCGCCGGTCATTGTGATAGTCAGACCGGCAGTCGTCGCTGCAGAACTTCTTGTCACTGCGCCCGTGGAAGGGCGCTCCGCATCGTATGCAGTGTCGCTCCATGGCTCACTCTTTTTCCACAAAGATAGGCCATGCGGGGCCCGAGAAAAAACTCCGAGGACAGATTAACCGTTTCTCAGAAAAAGCGGCGGAAAGTTGGATTTCTCGATCCGTATCGATCTGCTTATACCCGTTTATATCCGTTTAGCGGCTGGATAGGCCCTCTTTCGTGCCTTTACTTTGCATTCACAACCGATAAAACAACAAAACAATGATTGAAACAGAATTTTTGAACAGAGTGGAACTGCGGGGGCGTGTGGGACACGACCCCAAAGTCATCAGTGTGGGAGATTCGCAGGTCGCCCGGTTCTCGGTAGCCACCAACGAAGCTTTCCGCGGAAAGAACGGTGAGCTCCGCGAGGAAACCACGTGGCACAACGTAACCGCCTGGGCGGGGCGGAACATCATGGATTTCAAGGATATCCGAAAAGGAACGTTCGTTTCGCTGGTGGGACGTCTGCGCAACACCCGTTTCACCGGCAACGACGGAAATGAACGGAATATGGTCGAAGTAGTCGCAGGCCGGCTGGAACCTTACGCTCCGGCCGCGGGATAAAACGTTGCGGGGCCGGTTTCCCGGTCCCGCACGATACGTTTTTTATATCCTTGCAAAGACTGCCGTTTATTTCTTGTAGGCGTCGGCGGCAGCCTTCATGCGGGCCGCGCGCTCCTGCGTGGCCGGATGGGAAGAAAAGGCCGTCTGGGTACCCGAAGGTGTATTCCCTTTCTCTCCGTTGAGTTTCATCAACTTGATGAGGGAGTTGTACATGCTGTAGGGACTATAGCCCTGGTCGATGGCAAACTGGAAGCCATTCTCGTCGGCGGCAAACTCCTGTTTCTGGGAATACTGGGCATTGAGGTACGACTGGGCCACATCGCCGAGCACGCTGGTGGAAAGCTGACCCAGCACGCTGCCGGTGGAGCCGAGGGCGATGCGGGCCGCATAGGCCATGTATGTCTTCTTCATGGCGTTCTTCGTATCCTTGTGAATCACATGGCCGATTTCATGGCCGATGACGGCCATCAGTTCAGCGTCGTCCATGACGTCCATCAGACCGGAATAGACACGGATGGAACCGTCACCGCAGGCAAAGGCGTTGACCTCGTTGGTTTTGTACACCTTCAGGTTGATCGGCATGCCATCCACGGTCTTGACCTTGGCCATCAGTTTCCGCAGGCGGGCGTCATAGGCCCCTTTGTCCACTTTGTTGACCGAGTCCATGTAGGCGACCGACTGGGCGCTGAGCTGGGCAATCTGTTCATCGGAAATGGACAGGGCGGTCATCGCAGTATTGGCCGCCGTGGCCAGGGCCGTAGGGTCCATGTTGGAAAGGCCGCTGGCGAGCACGCCGCAGCCCGAGAGCAGGCACGAAGCAACCAGCAGGGCGAGGAAAGATTTTTTCATAGTCTGATGGATATTAACTCTCAAATTTACAAAAAAAAACGATTACAACGTTTTTCTGTAGTGACAATTAATCACTTCGGCACAGTCGCCATGCCAGTTGTGCATACCGTTGCCCAGGCAGTTGCGCCAGACAGGGCAGTCGGCGCAACGGCCGCGGCGGGCCCAGCGGCGGTCGCGGAATGGCTGGAAGCGGGTCTGCCAGATTTCCCACAGACTGTCGTGATAGATGTTCCCCTGCGAGAAACGGTCCCGGTCGATGTTCGGGCAGCCACAAATCCTGCCGTCGATAAGCACCGAAGCGATGTTGATGCCGGCCCGGCAGAAGAAAGGACTCTGGCGGACTTTCCACTCATAGCGGCCCAGATACCCTTCGCAGCTGAACGTCACGTTCATCGGACGCGGCCCCTCCTTCACGGCTGCAGCCGCCTCACGCTTAGCCTGGATGAAGTCCATCAACCGTTTGAATTCCGCATCGGTCAGGTGCATATCCGGATCGTCCTTGGCCCGGCCGATAGGAATAATCGTGAAGATGCGCCACTGTTTCACGCCCAGGGAAGCCAAACGGTCGTGGATGGCATCGAGCTGCTGGATGCTGCGCCGGTTGATGCAACTCACCACGTCGAAATTGAGACGGGGCTCCTTCGCTGCCAGTGCGATGGCGCGCTCCGCGCGTTCAAAGGCTCCGGTGCGGCCTCGCATCCAGTCGTGGGTCTCTCCCAGCCCGTCGAGGCTGATGGTCAAGGCGCCCATGCCGGCGCCCATCAGCTTGTGGTGCATCGCCTCGTTGTAAAACCAGCCATTGGAGACCATGCCCCAGCCCACACCGTGCTGCCGGATGGCGCGCCCCACCGCTGCGATATCCGGGCGCAGCAGCGGCTCGCCACCTGTGAGCACGACCGTGAACTCGGGCGGACGCTCCTTCTTCGGAATCGTGTCGAGCGCTGCCAGGAAATCCGCGAGCGGCATGTCCACGTCCTGGCTGGCCGCCATACAATCACTGCCGCAATGGCGGCAGTGAAGATTACAGCGGGTGGTACACTCCCAGAACAGATAATTCAGCTCGTGAACCTTTGTCTCGTTGGCCCGAAAGAGCCGGAACAGCGCGTCGCGGATCATTCCTCCACGACGTCGGCTTCCGGTTCTTCCATCTCAGGCAGCACCGCTTCCGGAACGAAGTTGTCCGGCGCGGGCTCGGCAACGGACACCGTCTCCGGATCAAAGAAATCCTCCGGATAGCCGGGCGGCGTACCGTAGCAGGCCTGGAAAACAAAGAGGCACGCGGTGAGCGACATGCCCTTGAGCAGGTTGTGAAGCCATTTCATACAGCAGCTGTTTTTTAATTCTTTGCAAGATACAAATAATTCACGATATTTCTTAACTTTGTTGAATCAAAAAACAGCCTGCCACAGCATCGAAATAACCATAATTACATACCTACCTATGAAAAAACGCGACAAACGCATTTATGAGCCTCCCACACTGGATGTATTGGAGGTGGCGACTAAAAGCTTTCTCTGCCAGAGCGGCGGAGACATTGAAGGAATCGAAATAGAAGACTGGACCCTTGAATAAGCGCATGACCATGAAAAAGTATTTGTTTCTGATTGCTGCGGCCATGCTGACGCTGACCGCCGCCTGTGTCCGCGAACTTGCAGATAACAACCAGCCCGAGACCAAGCAGGTCAAGATGGTGTTCAAGGCCACCACGGAGTCCATCCCCGGCACCAAGGCCGAACTTGCCGGCAAGCAAGTGCTTTGGAGCCCTGGTGATTCTATCAGTGTATTTAACTTATATACCTGTGATTACTATGCTGGAGCCATCTTCAGGACATCCCTCACGGAACCCTCTCCGACAGCAGACTTTGAAGGCGTTCTTGAAATCCAAGGAGACATGCCCGAGGATGGAATTGTGGCCGTTTATCCCGTGTATAGATATTGCTATGATATGTACGGTATGAATAATAGTTACAGTTTTAACTGGGTGTCCGTTTGTATTCCGTGCGAGCAGCATGCGGTAGCGGGTTCATTTGACCCGACCGCATTCATATCCATTGCCCGTTCCAAAACCTCGGAACTTCATTTTCATAATGTCTGTGGCGGTGTGGCTTTGCGTTTTTCGGAAGGCTGCGAAGATTATGAATATGTTATTTTTAAGGTTTTAGATGATACGCACTACATAACGGGAGACGTATGCGTTGATGTCGGAGATGATGATGGTATTCCGAAATTAACCTCAAATACAGGTAGCACATATGAATGGGTTAAACTATATGCACCCGAGGAAGGCTTCCAAGCTGGAGTTGATTATTTCATTTGCACTTTAGAAGACGAAATGACAAAGGGGTTCAGCTTGGAGTTTAAGCGCAAGGATGGGAAAGTGGCCTATAAAGCGTATCCTAAAGCTCAGGAAATCAAGCGCTCCGTTTTTGGCCGGATCAGTGGCTTTAACACCTCGCTGCAATGGTTTGACAGCCAATATGCAGAAACGGACATCAGTACGGTCAGTCACAAATGGAAATACACCAAAAATGACAACGAGTCCTGGATCGCAGACATCAATACGACCTTCCCGGATTATCTTCTCCTGTATCCGGAATCCGACCCTATGATTTATTCGGACGAGCAGAATTCTGAAACAGTCGCTTTCCATATTGATTCTGTTCGCTTGGATAACTTTACGGGAGAAATCGCTCTATTCCTCAGTTCCGGTGACTATTCTTATGAACGTCGCTTTACCCAGGAGAATGGAACGTTCAAAGCAAATTTCGCTGACCCTGAAGGGGAGTTCACCGAGATGACGGTCAGCGATGTCCAGCCAAAATATTATGCGATTGAAACCGATAATGCCCAATACCCGGTCTTTTTCAATAGCAGTTACGGAGACATCCAGCTATTCAGGCAGATAGCCGATGCGAATGGCGGACAACTTCCCATTCTTTACATAGATGGTGTTGGCACCACCTCGGATTTTGAGGGGAAAGATGTCACGGGTAAAGTTGCCATCGTAAACAGAGGATCTATCACCTTCCAAGAAAAGATGGAAAACGCCGCTGCTGCCGGAGCTATCGGCATTCTGATTGTCAATCATGTGCCAACCGTCATTTCACCCAACTTCCAGGATGCCCAGGACCTCATTCCGGGTGCCATCCTGCCATTCGAGATCAAGGACCATCTAGCCGGCAAGACCTCGCTTAAATTTGTTGCTGTTGGAATTGAGCCGAGCCCGGCTGTGTCTTCTGCTTTCAATCCCGCCAATCCGTTTGGAAATAATAAGGAAATCGAATGGTAGAACCTCAAAAAGCATTTGAACCATGAAAAAGATATCATTGCTCTTTACCGCAGCCCTGCTGTTCGTGGCTGCTTCCTGTGTGAATCAGGAAATTATTTCCGACGAGGCCCAGCCCCTCAAGCTTAACCTAACGGTCGCCGCTCCCGGCGGCCCTGATACCAAGGCCGCCAAGACCGCCTGGGTGGCTGGCGACAAAATTAACTTCTGGTTTGACGATAATGCGGTCAATCATACAGAGCCGGATCTTGTCATCACCTACAAGGGTGGCATATGGTTTGCCGGTTCTCTCCGCGAAGGTGTTACGTTGAAAGAGGAAGGGACTTTCTCAATTGTTTATGAGAGTACGAATAATCTGTCCAGTTATAAAACTGATTATAGCTCCGGTGTGAATTATTACTATCCACCGGAGGCTACTTATAGCGATACGTCCTTAGAATATGGACAAGATGCTGTACCAGTTTACTGCAGACCTTTAATCGTTACTGCTAACAATATTCGATACACCTTCGCCAGCAATACGCTGACTGCAAAAATAGAGGAGTGGCGTGTTGAGTCAACCTTCAAAGTGCTGGTCAAGAACGTTCCTTCGGAGCTTGAAGCCTCTGATTATATCCTGAAAACCTATAATACCTCACAATCGTGGCCGGCTGAAGCCAGAAGCGGTTTCTCTTTAAAAATTAATAATTCTAGCGTTCCAGTAGCTGATGGTAACATCAATGCAAATAGATTCGGACTTACCGGCGGTGTTCAGGAATCAGACGGGATTGCATTTTACTATAATTATTTTTCGAATCATTGGCCGCCTACCGATCCGGCCAGCGTGGTTACTGTTACCTTTACCCTTTACGAAGGCAATACGTCAACTAAATCCTACTCTGTAAATAAGAGCTTTGAAAACACAGGTTATGATAAATGCTTCGGTGTTTCCATAGATTACTCTAAGTTTAATTAAATTCGTTGATGGCATAACCCTTCATCAGGTCATATTTCAATAATCCCGTCATTCCGCTCCAAGGCGGCGTGACGGGATTTTTTTAGACATCTGTCTATAATTCGTTATCTTTGTCGAAGATCTCAAGAATACGACTATGCGAACAATCACCCGATTCCTGACATTAGCCTTTCTGATGCTGGTAGCGAGCTGCGGAGAGGAGCCCACGCCTGCACCTAAGCCCACACCCACACCCACACCGACACCCCCCACACCTGTTGCGGTCTCGTCGGTTTCGCTGAACCAGAGTGCCGTGGATCTCATCATTGGCGAGACGGTTAACCTGACAGCCTCAGTGTCGCCCAATAATGCCACAGACCAAGCCATAACCTGGACCAGTTCAGATGCTTCTGTGGCTTCAGTCGTCGCCGGCAGTGTGAAAGGTGTCGGCATAGGTACGGCGACCATTACCGCCACGGCGGGCGGAAAAAGTGCCAGTTGTACGGCCACGGTCGTGAAAGGCGGCTTCCCCGACGGACAGCTGCCCTCGAGCAATGAGATCTGGTACACGACAAAGGACAACAAGCCCCTTTCACAGGTCATTAATCAGGGGTCCTGCACGCTTACGGCCAACACCTACAGCAAGGGCATGGGTGTCCTCCGCTTCAGCGGTCCCCTGTCCAGTCTCAATGTCATTTCGTCCGACCCGAAGCAATGCTCCCACCTGACCGGCCTCTTGATTCCGGATTGCGTGGAAACGATTGGAGATCATATATTCTGGGATGCGTCCGACATCAAGGAATTCCGGATTCCCGCCTCCCTGAAGCATACGGACCCGTTTTTATCTCTCAACAAATTGGCCCTGGAACACCTGACCGGGCATCATGTCTCGGAGGACGGACGTTGCGTCATCCTCGACGGCGTACTCGTGGCATTCGCCCCGGCGGGGCTTTCATCCTATGAGATTCCCACAGGTGTCGTCCGGATTGCAAGAGAGGCCTTCACTTTGACACAAGAGTTGAAATCCGTGATTATTCCCAATAGCGTCACGGCTGTGGAACAAGACGCTTTCAGCGAGTCGAGCCTGGAATCGGTTACCATTCCCGCCTCTGTCAAGGCCATGCATTGCTACGCGTTCCGCCAGTGCAAGAACTTGAAGAATCTGTTGGGTGACAGCCACTTCATCTCGAAAGACCGAAAATTCCTCTTCGATGCCAATTCCATGATCCCGATGATGTTGTTCCATTTTGCCGGCCGGGACGATGAATCCTACGAGATCCCGGAGGGAATCCAAGCCATTGAGAATTATGCCTTCTATGGCTGCGATAAACTCAAGAGCATCACCTTTCCACAGAGTCTCACCTTTGTGGCGGGCGTTGCCTTCGAGGGTTGCAACAATATGGAAGCCTTGTATGGCAGTCATACGACGTCTGATCACAAAGGCTTTGTATCTAACGGCAGCCTACGATACCTGGTTCCTTCCATTGACGCCGATTATGTAGTCCCGGACGAAGTGACCGCCCTGGGCGACAATCTTTTCGAAAACAGGCAAACGCTTCGCTCCATCACGATGGGCGACCAGGTAACTGCCATCGGAAACTATACCTTTTCGTATGCCCCGGCACTCAAGACCATCACCTTATCGGCCAATTTGGCTTCTATCGGATACAATCCATTCATACGTTCGGAAGCGTTGGAGTCAGTCTATTTCCGGGGGATCATCCCGCCGACCTGCAGTGTTATCGAATATACCACGAATCCCAAGCTGACCATCTACGTACCGTCTCAGGCCTTTCGCTTATACACCGAAGACACGCAATGGGAGAAGTATTGGAATGTCATGAAACCCTATGACTATACCGATCTGCCGAAACCCGACTTCTACCTCTCCACCGATTATTCCAAGGAGGGAGAGGTGACAGTGTATCAAAAGGCTACAGCAGGGAACGGGATTGATATCGTCTTCATGGGCGACGCCTATTCCGACCGACAGGTGGCCGACGGCACGTATTTGCATGACATGAAAGCCTGCGCCGAACAATACTTTGCCGTGGAGCCGTATAAGTCGTTCCGTGAATTGTTCAACATCTATTTCGTCACCACCGTTTCCGCGACGGAAGGCTATGAGCGAGGCGGCCGAAGCCTCGGAACATACAGGGGCCTCAGTACATACATCAGCGGGAACCATGACAAATGCTTCAAACTGGCCCGTAAGGCCGTCGGAAGCGACGAACGGATGGAGGAAGTCCTGGTGGTCGTCTGCGGAAACCAGGATCTATCGGGCATTTGCTACCTCTGCGGTACCTGCCACTTCTTTGACCCAGCAACCTGGACCGGCCACGACTTCGCATGCGGCCCTGCCGTGACGTATTTCACGAAAATAGACGAAGACTTTACTGAAACCGGCAAGACGCTCCGGCATGAATCCGGCGGACACGGATTTGCTAAACTGGCCGACGAGTATCACTATACGGGAGCTGTCTCTGTAAGCGACAAGGAACTGATCCAGACCCGTTCGCAGTATATGTGGTATTCCAATGTGGACATCACCTCCGATCCCGCCCAGGTAAAATGGGCGAAGTTCCTGGCCGACGACCGCTACAAGAATGAAGTCGGCTTGTACGAAGGCGGCTTTACCTATATGTATGGCGTCTGGCGCCCTTCGTCGAACAGCATCATGAACGACAACCAGGGCGGCTTCAACGCGCCTTCGCGCTACACGATCTGGTACAGGATCCACAAACTGGCCTATGGCAGCAGCTGGAACGGAAGCTACGAAGACTTTGCGACTTACGACGCCATCAACCGCAAGACCAACCCGACAACACCCGGTCCCTGGCGGCCTTCCTATGTGACGGCCCCGCGAGGAACCCACCACCCGCCGGTGGTCACCGGTAAGACCTGGCGGCAGGCCGACCGTCTTGGCCGATAAGAACTGTGTACACTTCTGCCGACGATCCGATTTACAGCCGCACGGCGCTGCTGATGGGTAATGACGTGATGGGGGCGCTTGCCCGCACTCGCGTGATTATCTTCGGCGTGGGCGGCGTAGGGAGCTGGTGCGCCGAAGGGCTTGTCCGCTCCGGCATCACCCACATCACGCTGGTCGATTCCGACTGCGTGAGCGTGAGCAACATCAACCGGCAGTTGATGGCCACCACCCGCACCGTCGGGCAAGTCAAGGTCGAAGTCCTGCGCGACCGGCTGCTGGAAATCAACCCTTCCGCGGAGATTACGGCCATCCAGCGAGCCTATAACGCCGAGACTGCCGAGACCTTTGAACTGGAGCAGTACGACTATATCCTCGACGCCATCGATTCCCTCAAGGAAAAATCCGACCTGATCCTACGGGGAACCCGCACCCCGGCCGTATTCTTCTCCTCGATGGGCGCCGCTTTGAAGGTCAATCCGCAGGGCGTGAAAGTTGCTGAATTCTGGAATGTGCGCGGCTGCCCGCTCGGTGCCGCCATCCGCAAGAAATTCAAACAGAATCACACCTATCCGGGGCACAAGTTCCGCTGCGTTTACGACGAAGAGGTACTCCCCAACCGCGGCAAAGCGCTCGCCGCCGACGCCTCCAACAGCGAATGGGACGGACGCAAAGCCCAGATCAACGGCACCACCGCCCACATCACGGCTCTTTTCGGGATGACCCTCGCCGGCCTGGTGATCGAGGATATCTATACGAAAACAAAAAGAGACTCACTCTCGTAAGTCTCTCATTTTTAAGTAGCGGGAGCCAGGATTGAACTGGCGACCTCATGATTATGAATCATGCGCTCTAACCAGCTGAGCTATCCCGCCGGATACCGCTTTGCTTGGTTGTTGAGGTAGACGGATTCGAACCGCCACTAAGAGGACCAGAATCTCTTGTGCTGCCATTACACCATACCTCAGTCCTTCATTGGGACTGCAAAGGTAGAAAAAGTATTTGGGTTTGCAACAAAAATTTTGACTTTTTGTATATTTGTAGAAAAGTCACTTATTGTTTTTCCCGCCATGCCTCTGATCCCTGTTTATACCTGGAACAAGACGATCCTTCAGTTCGAAAGCCGGCGCCGCAAGTTCTCCAAGCAGCCTTGGGCCCAAGGGGTTATTCTCCTCGCATGCGTCATCGTGGCAATGCTGCTGGCCAACCTGCCGTGGACGCGTGACATTTATTTCCACTTCCTGGAAACCGGGCTGAGCATCCAGGTCGACACGCCGGATGGAAATGGGTTCATCTTCCCCGCCGGCATGACCGTCGAGAAGTTCATCAATGATATCCTGATGGTGGTCTTCTTCTTCACGGTGGGCCTGGAAATCAAGCGGGAAATCGTCTGCGGCGAGCTCAGCACGCCCAAGAAAGCCGTGATGCCGGTCATCGCGGCGTTGGGCGGCGTACTGGTCCCGGCGCTCATCTACGCCCTCGTCAACCACGGCACCGCGGCCGCCTCCGGCTGGGGTATCCCCACGGCCACGGATATCGCTTTCGCCATTGGCATCCTCTCCGTGCTGGGCGACAAGGTGCCCGTTTCGCTGAAGGTATTCCTGACCGCCCTGGCCATCGCCGACGACCTGATGGCCATCCTCGTGGTCGCGCTGTTCTACGGCGGACAGATCAATTTCCTGCTGCTGGGCATTGCCCTGGTGCTGGTACTGGCCATCATCTTCATGAACAAGATGGGTGAGAAACGACCCTGGTTCTACCTGGTCCCTGCCATCGTGGTCTGGATCCTGTTCTACTACTCGGGCATCCACGCCACCATGTCGGGCGTGGTGATGGCTTTCCTGATTCCGATGAAACCCCGTTACTCAAAGGCCTACTATTTCCGCAAGCGGAAAGCCTACAGGACCCTCATCAACGAGTATGAGACGCTCCACGAGAGCGGCGGATTTCCGAACGGGCCGCAGCGGCATATCCTGCGTCAGCTCAGCAAGACCTCGCGGGGCTGCATCGGATTGAGTTACCAGCTGGAACATGCCCTCGCACCCTGGGTCAACTTCCTCATCATGCCCGTGTTCGCCCTGGCCAACGCCGGGGTACGGATCTCCGACCCGTCTTATTTCAACGTCTTCAGCTATTCCCCGGAACTCGGCAGCGTCAGTATGGGTATCTTCCTCGGCCTTCTGCTCGGCAAGCCGATCGGCATCACGCTGGCCAGTTTCCTGGCCGTCAAGACGAAAGTGGCCGCGATGCCCGACAAGGCCACCTGGCGGATGCTCCTGGCCGTCGCCTGCCTCGGCGGCATTGGCTTCACCATGTCAATCTTCGTGGATACGCTCTCCTTCGGCGACCAGGCCGAGCATGTCACGCTGATGTTGCGCGACATGGGCAAGGTCGCGGTACTGATGGGGTCGCTCTGTGCAGGAATCCTCGGCTCCGTACTTGTGCTCCTGTCACACAAGAAAGCGGCCGCCGGCGGAACTCCGGACACTCCGGCTACTCAATCGAATTGAGAAGCGCCAACCGCCCGTCGTCAATCAGTTTCAAGATCAGCTCTCCGAACAAAGTATCGGGCCAGGCGAACCAGGCGCGGGTGAAGTTCGCCGGGTCGTCCTTGTAGAACGACTCATGCATGAAGCCCGTGCCTGCGTCAGTCTTGAGCAGGGTTTCCAGGCACCACTTGATCTCCGCCTCGTCATCGGACGTGAAGGCTTTCATCAGGATGCTCATGGGCCAGATATAACCCAGGCCCACGTGCGGACCGCCAATCCCCTCACCCGCCGTGCCGCGGAAAAACCAGGGATTGTCTTCACTCCAGACAAAGCGGCGCGTGGCCTGATAAACAGGATCGCTGCGGTAGGATTCGTCCAGATAGGCCATGGCCAGCAGGCTGGGCACATTGGCATCGTCCATCAGCAGTTTGTTGCCGAAGCCATCCACCTCATAGGCATAAATGGTTCCATAGACCGGATGCTCCGCCGTGGCGTATTTCTTCAGCGCTGCCTCCACTTCGGCTGCCAACTCGCGGCATTCGAAGGCCAGCGCGTTCTCGCCATTGACCGTCTCGAGAATCTCAGCCGCCTTGCGCAAGGACGTCACGGCAAAGAAATTCGAAGGAATCAGGAACATGAACGTTGTGGCATCGTCCGACGGCCGGAAGGCCGAGGCAATCAGCCCCACGGGGCGAACCGGGTTGCCCCAGCCGTATCCGGCCTGGGTATCGGTCGGCACGGCCCCGACCCGCTGGAACTTGTAGGGTCCGCGGTTTTCCTTGCGCTGCTGCTCCCGGAACGTGGTCAGGATCTTCCGGATGGCCTCGAGCCAGGTATCGCCGAACACGGAGGTATCGCCCGTGGTCTTCCAGTAGTGATAGGCCAGTCGGATGGGATAGCAGTCCGAGTCAATCTCCCACTTCCGCTCGTGCAGGTTAGGGTCCATCTTGGTCAGGTCGCTCTGCCAGCCGGTGCCGGTCGGGCCATCGTTGAAGGCATTGGCATAGGGATCGATGCAGATGAGCGAGAACTGGCAGTTGATGACGCCGGCCAGCATGTTCTTCAGATGCGCATCCTGCCCCGCAAGCTGCACATAGGGCCAGACTTGGGCGCCGGAATCGCGCAGCCACATGGCGTGGATGTCGCCCGTATAAATGAAGGTACGCCAGCGTCCTGCTTCATCCTGCCCGAAATGGACCGTCGTATCGAGGGTGTTCGGGAAACAGTTCGCAAACATCCACGCTAACCGGGGATTGGTCAGGAGCGACGTGACCTCCGCAATCTTCTGCTCAACGGCCTGGCTCACAAAAAGCCGGTCGGCCGGGGCGGGCCGCTGGGAAACGAACGGCTGGGCGTTCCCCGCGAGCGAAAGTGCGAGGAACGCCAGGAGGATCATCGATTTCTTCATCAGCACCAGGATTTATTTCAGGCCGCGATTCTCCAGCAGACCGTCGACTTTGGGATCACGGCCGCGGAAGTTCCGGTACATCACCATTCCCTTGTCGATGCCGCCCGGGGTGAGCACATACTTGCAGAAGCGCTGCGCGACGTCCTGGTTAAAGATATCGCCCGTTTCCTTGAACGCCTGGAAGGCGTCGCAATCGAGCACCTCAGCCCAGATGTAGCTGTAGTAACCTGCGCTGTAGCCACCGCCGATGGAATGGCTGAAATTGGTCACGCTATAGCGCGGGAGGATCTGCTTGGGAATGCCGCGTTCGGCCAGTTTCTTCGTCTGGAATTCCATGACGTCGAAGTTCGCCGGTACGGAGGTCAGCACGTGGAGGTCCATATCCACATAGGAGGCAGCGAGATACTCGACCGTGGCAAAGCCCTGGCCGTACTTGCCGCTGGCTTCGATCTTGTCGACAAGTTCCTGCGGGATCACCTCGCCCGTCTTGTAGTGCTTCGCATAGACTTTCAGCACCTCGGGTTCGAAGGCCCAATGCTCGTTGATCTGGGAGGGCAGTTCCACGAAGTCGCGCTCGGTACCGCTCACACCACTGTAGTGGACGTTGCGGAAGAAAGAGTGGAGGGCGTGGCCGAACTCGTGGAACATGGTCTCCACGTTGTCGAGGGTCTGGAGGGCCGGCTTGTCGCCGGAAGGCAGGGTCATGTTGCAGACATTCGTCACGATGGGCTGCACGCGCTGTGCACCGTCGTAGGTCTGGCCGCGGAAGCCGCCGCACCAGGCACCGGCTCCTTTGCCGTCACGCGGGAAGTAGTCGCTGTAGAAAATGGCGATCACGTTGCCGTCGCGGTCAATCACATCCCATGACTTGGCGGTCTTTTCGTACTGCGGATAGTCCTCGGTCCGCTCGTTGAAGGAGAGGCCGTAAAGCTTGTTCGCCACGTAGAAGATACCTTGCTGCACCTGGTTGATCTCGAGATATTCGGAGACGAGCGCCTCGTCGATGTCGAATTTGGCTTTCTTGGCCTTGTCGAGATAGTACATATAGTCCCACGGCTGCGGCTCACCCTTGACGCGGTCTTTCTTCATCATGGCCTTGATATCGGCAATTTCTTCGTTGGCCTTCTTCACGGCCGGGGCCCAGATCTGGTCGAGCAGTGCATAGACATTGGCGGCGTTCTCAGCCATGCGGTCTTTGAGTGACATGGCAGCATAATCGGTGTAACCCATGATGTTGGCGCGTTTCAGGCGCAACTCGATAATGCGGGCGGCGAGGGCCTTGTTGTCGTACTCGTCGTTGTGGTTGCAACGGTTGTTGTACATTTCGTACACCTGTTTGCGCAAGTTGCGGTTCTTGCAGTACTGCAGCACGGGGTTGCAGCTGGGGCGCTGCATGTTGAATGCGTATTTACCCTTCTGGCCAATGCGTTCGGCCAGGGCGGCGGCACGGTCGATGTTGTCCTGCGACAGTCCCTCGAGCTCTTTCACGGTATCGACGATGACATAGGTATTGTTGGTATCGTGCATCAGGTTCTGGCTGAACTGGAGCTGCAACTTGGAAAGTTCGAGGTTGATCTTGGCGATCTCCGCCTGCTTGGCGTCGTCGAGCAGGGCACCCCCATTGACATAGCCATCATACGTCTTCTGCAACAGGCGTTTCTGTTCCTTGTTCAGGTTATACTTATCCTGATGGTCATACACATACTTGACCTTCTCGAAGAGTTTCTTGTTCATCCGCATCTCGTTGCTGTGCGCAGCAGTGAGCGGGTTCATCTCACGGGCAAAGGCCTGGAGTTCGGGGGTGGAGCTGGCGCTGTTGAGCGAACCCCAGACGGAGCTGGTCTTGGACATCAGCTTACCGCTCTTTTCGAGGGCCACGATGACGTTCTCGAAGCTCGGCTCTTCCGGATTGTCCACGATGGCCTGGATTTCCTGCTTGTGCTGCTCCATACCCTTGAGCATGCCTTCGCGGAAGTTGTCGATGGTCAGGACCTCGAACGGCGGAATCTCATAGGGGGTCTTGTAACGTTTCTGCAAGAGAGGATTCTGCGCTCCGGCCGGGCTCAGGAAAGCCAGGGCGAGAACGGCGGTCAGGATTAGTTTCTTCATATTGTTTAACGATTTGAGTTGTTGTCTTCCTACAAAGATAGCAAGAAGAATCGGTTTTTCCGACCTCCCGGACACTTTTGACGGATATTTGCTACATTTGTGCTACTATGACACTCGAACAACAAATCCAGGAAGACATCAAGGCCGCGATGAAGGCCCACGATGCCGTGGCGATGGCCGCCGTGCGCGCCGTCAAGAATGAAATCCTCCTTTTCAAGACGGCCGAGGGCGGCTCGAAAGAAGTCTCCGACGCCGACGTGCTGAAAATGATCCAGAAACTCATCAAGCAGCGCAAGGAGACCGCACAAGTTTACGTCGATAACGGACGTCAGGAGTTGGCCGACAATGAACTGGCCGAAGCGGCTGTGATGGAGCGCTATCTGCCCAAGCAACTCTCGCCGGAAGAACTCGAAGCCCGCATCCGCGAGATTGTAGCCGAAGTCGGCGCCACCTCGATCCGCGACATGGGCAAGGTGATGGGCGTCGCCTCCAAGCGTCTGGCCGGCGTGGCCGACGGCCGCGCCATCTCTGCCGCCGTCAAGGCACTGCTGGGCTGATGCCGCCGTCATGCCCGGCTCGCCCCATCCGTCATGCCCGGCTTGACCGGGCATCTCCGCACCACCACCCGTTGCCATAGAATGGCTATATCGCCGCATATCTCCATTCTGTGGCCATCAAACTGGCAGAATCGCCCGATTCCCGGCCATAGAATGGCTATTCTGCCCGAAATCTTCATTCTGTGGCTACCATTGATTATGAAGCGACGTCATACCGTACTGATTTCTTTCGTCCTTCTTGTTCTTTCGTTTCTGACATCCGGCTGCGGGAATAGCCAGACCGGGGTTGTCCGCCACGAGGCGCAGGTCGAAGCCCTGATGCAGCAACTTTCCGTCCGCGAGAAAGTGGCCCAACTCATTATTCTGGAGATCAGCCGGGAGCCGAGCGACGAGACCGTGGCCCAACAGGATTCGCTGATTCGAGACTACGGTGTGGGCGCACTCATCATCATGCGCGGGCCCATCGAGCCCTTCGTCCAGCGGATGAACGAACTGCAGTCGATGGCTGCGCTGCCGCTGCTTGTAGCCACCGACGCCGAATGGGGCGCCGCCATGCGCTTCGCAGAGTATCTCCCCTATCCCCGCCAGCGGATCCTCGGCCGGCTCGAAGGACGCCGGGCAGAGCGGCTGATCTACAAAATGGGCCGCAACGTCGGCCGGGAACTCCGCGACCTGGGCATCTATGTCAATTACGCCCCGGTGGCCGACGTCTGTCCCGACCCGTACGATCAATCCGACGGACAACGATCGTTCAGCGGTGACCCGGAAGAAGTAGGCGTCCTCGCCACTGCCTACATGCACGGTATGCAGGATGAAGGGATCTACGCCTGCGCCAAGCATTATCCCGGCCACGGCGCCACCACCGTCGATTCCCACTACGAGATGCCGGTCGTGCAGTTCGACCGTGCCCAACTCGACAGCGTGGGACTGGTTCCCTTTCAGCGGCTGATCGACGAGGGCGTCGCCATGATCATGGTGGCCCACATGAGCATTCCGGCCATCGATTCCACCGGCGTTCCCATGTCGATTTCGGATCCCTGCATGAACGGGCTGTTGCGGGAAGAACAGGGATTCCAAGGCATGGTCATCACGGACGCCGTCGGCATGCAGGGCGTCGCGGCAGGCCGCACTCCGCTCGAAGTCAACACTGCTGTCTATCGCGCCGGTGCCGACATGATCCTGATGCCCGACGAAGTGGCCCTCACCATCGATGCCATCACCGACTCCATCGCTACTGGCGCCTGGCCGCTGGAAGAGCTCGATGCCAAAGTCCGTCGTGTCCTGACACTCAAAGCCCGTGCCGGCTTCTTCGACAAAGACTTCAACCCGCAGGTCCGCGACCTTGACCAGAAGATCGCAGCCGCCCGGAAGCGCGACGCCATGCTCCAGGGCCGCATTGACCGCGCCCTCTCCCGTTCCTCAAAGCCATACATCGAACCCGTCGGCGGTGACCGCACGCTGGTGCTGGACAAGGGCGGCCGTTAGCGGTGTGGAAATCTTGGGGATATCTATTTTCCTCAGGAACGTGAATATTACCGCACAAGCCTTATCTTTGTATCCCGGTTCAATCTAATCGGGATTTCAATGATCACAACTTTAGATGGCACAAGCCTGCGGTCTGCAGGCCTGCCGGGCGACACGAGCCTGTACGAACTGCATGTTCCGCAGATGCGTAACCGCTACTATCTGCTCAGCGGCCCCGGCAGCCGCGCCATGGAAGCCTTTCCGGAAATCGTCGGATTTCCTTGCTATACCGCCCTCCTCGATGAAATGGTCGACGCCTTCCGTTTCCTTCGTTCCAACGGATTGGGGGAAGAACTCGACATCCTCACCATCCTCCGCGGCGGGCTCAACTATCCCCTGGAAGAGGCGGCGTTCCGCTGTGGAATGCGTGTGCGCAACATGCATTTCGTCTCGTGTGAACGGGTCGCTGAAAACCACGTCATCAAGGGACTGAGAATCAAATACGACAAGATCTACACCACGCGGGGCCGCGTGCTGGCAGTCGGCGACATCCTGGCCACAGGCGACACTTTCCGCTACTGTTTCGAGCATTTGATGCGGAAGTTCCTGCAGGAAGGGGGCAGCATCCGCCGAATTGTCTTCTTCACAATCGGCGGCACGCGGGCTTTCCGGCTCATGGAAGACCTTTCTGCGAAACTCAACGCCATTTTTGCCGGGTTCGAAGGGATTGACTGCTTCTTTTTCGAGGGCGCCTTCACGGTTTACGAGGATCAGGGAGTGAGCGGCATCAATCATCCGGATATCGATTTCGGTTGGAAGAATGGCGTCGTGACGCCGGAATTCCGCCGGTTCATCGTGCAGGAAAATCCCGAGGCCCTGCTTGAGAAATGCATCATCTACGACGGGGGCGCCCGCCGGTATCAGCTCCCTGTGCACTTTGATGAAGTACTGGAGTATTGGGAAGGCATCCGGAAACGGGCCGATCGTATCGACATCCGTGCGCTGCTGGAGGAAAAGCTCGGTTATGCCGGTCCGGTGGAATTCGAAGACTGGCTGGATATCACGCACCTGTGCGGCATCAAAGGCCTGGAGTCACTCTGGAAAGACGAACAGGCACTGCTCCAGCGCGACATCGACCTGAAGGCGCTCGCTGACCGACGTATCGCATCGATCAATCATCTAAAGCAAGAATATGAAAAAGACTGACGTTGACTACACCGACCGCGCGGTGGACCGTGCCGGACGGAAATCGAACCTGAGCATGTTCATGGTGATGCTCGGCTTCACCTTCTTCTCCGCCAGCATGTGGGTGGGCCAGCAACTGGCCGCCGGACTCGACTGGTGGGGCTTTGTGTGGGCCCTCCTCCTGGGCGGTCTCATCCTGGCCGCCTACACCGGCTCCCTGGGTTTCATCGGCGCAGAGAGCGGTCTCTCGCTCGACATGCTCGCCCGTCGCAGTTTCGGCACCAAGGGCAGCTACCTGCCCAGCGCGATGATCAGCTTCACGCAGATTGGCTGGTTCGGCGTGGGCCTGGCCATGTTCGCCATCCCCGTAGCCAAGGAGTTGATGGGTCTCGACGTAACACCCGACCACATGCCCTGGCAGGGTTACCTGTTGGTAGCCATCGCCGGCGTGCTGATGACGGCCAGTGCTTACTACGGCATCAAAAGCTTGACCATCATCAGCTACATCGCCGTCCCTGCCGTGGCCATTCTCGGTACGGTGGCTATGATTCTGGCAGTCAAGCGCGGTGATATGGGACTTGTGGAGCAGTTTGCGCAAGGTACCAAGGACCTGGGTATCATCGCGGGTGCAGGCCTGGTGGTCGGCAGTTTCGTCTCCGGCGGTACGGCGACGCCCAACTTCACCCGCTTCGCCAAGAACGCACGCGTCGGCCTGTGGACGACGGTCATCGCTTTCTTTATCGGCAACTCGCTGATGTTCCTCTTCGGTGCAGTCTCCAGCATCTACGTGGGCGGTAACGATATCTTTGAGGTGATGCTCAACCTCAACCTTTTCTACCTCGCCGTCCTGGTGCTCGGCCTCAACATCTGGACCACAAACGACAACGCGCTTTACTCAGGCGGTCTGGGTCTGTCGAATATTTTTGGATTCTCGAAGAAGACGATGGTCATCATCTCAGGCATCATCGGCACCCTCGCGGCCGTCTGGCTCTACTGGAATTTCTGCGGCTGGCTCAACGTACTCAACTGCACCCTCCCGCCGGTGGGCATCATCTTGATTCTCCATTACTTCATGAACCGCAAGGCCTATGCTGACGGAACCGTCCCGGAAAAGACAGTGAACTGGTGGGCCGTCGCCGGCGTGGTGATCGGCGCCGTCGTCGCCAACCTCGTGAAATGGGGATTCCCCGCCATCAACGGCATGGTCGTCGCCGCCATCTGCTTCCTGATCGGGCAGAAGGTGCAGAAATAAACCTCTACGTGCGACCGATGTCCCTGATTTGGGACATCAATCGCAAAAAACCGTGATAATGTCGCCGATGTCCATGTTTTTAGGACATCGGCGACATTTGCGTTATTGGTGAAGCATCGGAGAAAGGCAGAAAGAAAGGAATCAACGTATAAAATTCGGTGGGCAAGCTTGGGCAGTAATCCCATTTTTCGGACGCGAAACCGATGATTCATCTATCTCGTCCGTTTCGCGGCCAGAAAACAAGGGGAAAAGCGTAAAATGCGGCTGCGAAACGGATCAAGCGGCGCCCTCATCCGCGTCGCAGCCAAGCAAGCAGCGCAAAACCTGCTGGAGCAAATACAGCCGAGGCGAATCAATACGTCAGCGGCCAGAAGCAAAGCTCATGGACGGAGTCAGAATGAGGATCAGCGAAATAACGCTAACTCAAACTCCGAAGCATTTCTCGCTGACTTCAGGTACCCCTTTCGGCCGAACGGTTATCCTCGGCCGGGCCCGGGAGCCCCTTCTCAGGCTCCTGCGGGCCCGGACGGGAGATAACCGCCTCAGCCAAGAGCGGTCTGACCAGCAAATCGCCCCCCTCAAACAACCACTGACAGATTTCGCGGTTATCCTTGACAGCGCCAGTCCGGACCCCCGAACTCCACGGGGCCCGGTGTGCTGGCAGGAGATAACCGCCCTACACCCCAGACAATGCCCAAGACATTCGTCACTTGGCGAGCCCGATAAAGTGCTATCTATCGATGGTCAGATCACGAGACAACGGGCTTGGCCTTTTCGTAAACTGGCCCAAGCCCGGTAAAGGGCGGCTAGCCATAGCTAGATCGGTGAATAATCCGGCTCGGGACGGGAAAAAACCAGTGCGAGCCGGGGGGAGGGTAACCCAGTGGTGACAGGACAAGGGATGATCCGGATCGGGACTGACGTAAGTCTATAAGAACGGGGTGTACAAACAGGATGTACCACCGCGAGCCCGAGAAGAGCCGGCCAGACAGTGGCAGGATTGCGAATCACCAGGCTCGTGACAGCCAGTCAAAGTGTCCGCAGCATATAGGCCCTCGACTTTGATTATTTAGGCTTCATCTGAGTATACCCACCTTGGGAAAGCCAGTGTCAGGAACAGATATGCGATATATAGCATCTGGACAGCCCTGAGTGAGGACACTTTGGCGGAAACCAATTCCACACCAGGGTCGTTTTCCACCATAAGCGGATAGCCCAGATTCGTGGCGTGGCGCTCCTAGAGCTTCTGGGCTCGTGGAGTGGCGTCCCTAGGGCTTCTGGAATCGTGGCGTGGCACCCCGGGGACTTCTAGCCCCATGCGGTGGTCTTCCGGGGAGCTTGCCCGAACTGGCGAAGTGGCGGCGTTAACGGGGGAGATTCGGTGGAAGATGAGGGCGGTTATCTCCTGCCAGCACGCTGGCCCTCGGCTTGACGCCCGAGGGCCAAGTACCGGTCCCGGGCAAAAGCCCGGGAACCGGGCGTTGGCTGTCAAGGATAACCGCGTTGATAATCAGTTCCTGTAATCGGTAACTTTGTTTCCCCGAATTTTCGCAAAGTTAATTCCCCGGTTTAGAAGGGAGAAAAAAGCATTCATATCTTTGTAAATGACGAAAACTACAAAGGAATATGAATGCCTACGAACTCGAGAGTCCGGAAAGGAAACTCGTGATGTGGTACAAATGTAAAGAAAAATTTGATTTAGGGCTATCGAAAGCCCAGATTGCAAGAGAACTCGGGCTAGATGTCAAGACGGTCCGGCGTTATCTGAAGATGAGTTATGACGAGTTTAAGTCGAGCGAGTCATACAAGCGGATGTACATGAAAGTCCTTGACCCTTACGAGAGTAAGGTATATGGGTGGTTGGATGAGCATCCGGATCTGTCTGCCAGTCAGGTACACGACTGGCTTCGCGAGCGATATGATGATCTTCCGGAGGTGAACAGCAAGACGGTGTTCAACTTCGTGAAGTACATACGGGCGAAGTATAACATAAACAAGCCGCGTGCATCATCCCAGCGCCAGTACATGAAAGTAGAGGAGACTCCGTTCGGGGAGTTTGCCCAGGCGGACTTTGGCGAGATGTGGATGGAGTCCGCAGACGGACGAGACATGAAGGTGTACTTCTTCGTGATGGTGCTGTGCAGGAGCCGCAAGAAGTATGTGTTCTTCAGCCGGAGTCCCTTCACGGCGGAGATGGCCGTATATGCTCACGAGAAGGCGTTCGAGTATTATGGCGGCAAGCCGAGGAAGATCATATATGACCAGGATGCAGTCCTCATCCATGACGAGAATCTCGGCGACTGCATATTGACGAAGACGTTCAACGCGTTCGTAAACCAGGAACACTTTGAATGTATCTTCTGCCACAAGTCCGACCCCGAGTCAAAGGGGAAGGTTGAGAATGCTGTCAAGTACGTCAAGTACAACTTCCTGAGAGGCCGTACGTTCGTGACCATCGAGCAGCTGAACGAAGAGGTAGTCCGTTGGCTGTCGCGGACAGCCAACGGACTACCTCACTGCGGCACCCACCTGGTTCCGGATGAAGTCTTTGTTGAAGAGAAGGCCTGCCTGATCCCTTACTATGGCCGGCCGATGATGCCTGAAAGGCCGATGAGGGAACAATCGGTACACAAGTCGAACCATATCCATTACAAGGGCAATGACTACAGCTTGCCATCCGGGACATACCAAGGCCCCAGGACGATGGTCTGGGTAAACGACATCGGCGGCAAGATAGAGATCTACAGCAAGGAAACCGGCAAACTCATTTACATCCATAATCTGAGTGAGGGCAAGGGCAATTACATTATGTCCCCGGCGCATAGACGGACGATGTCAGTAGCATGCGAGGCTCACGAAAGGGAAGTAATGGAATACTGCAACTATGACGAACTGGCGATGCTATGGATGGCGAACCTGAAGAAAGACAAGCCAAGGTACTACACGCAGAACCTGTGTGTTCTGGTCAGGGGCATGAGGCACTTTGCGCCCGCTACTCTTCACGGAGCCTTTGAAAAGTGCCTTGACCGGGGCATGTATAACGCAAAGGACTACCTGAGCCTATGCGACAGGATTGGAAAAAGGATACCTGTTCGTGAGCATACCTCCAATCACCGCAAGAGCCTTCCTGAAGCCGTCAAGGAAACTCCTGAAAAGACCAACATCAACCGATACAATCAATACTTCTCATGACACAGTCAGATAACATAAAAGAATACTGCGGAAGGCTCAACCTGTCATATATCCACCTGAAGTTGAATAGTCTAATCCTCAAAGCCCAGGAAGAACAGCCGACCTACATCGACTTCCTTGCCGACACCTTGAGGATGGAGGCCGAGATGCGCGAGATCCATACCCGTGAGGTCCGGGTGAAGACATCACGCATACCTCCGAAGCACGACTTGGATGAATATGACTTCAACTTCGTATCCGGGATATCCCAGCGTGAGATGAACGAACTGCGCCAGCTGACATGGCTCAACCAAGCCTACAACGTCGTACTTATGGGTCCTTCTGGGACAGGCAAGACTTACATCGCCGCCGGACTTATCTATGATGCCATCAAGACGGGAAAGAAAGGCTATCTCTTCACGATGGAGGAACTCATTACGTGCCTGAGGACCAAGGATATATCAGCTGCGGCCATGCAGACGTACAGCAGAATACTCCACGCCGACATCATCGCAATCGATGACATAATGTTGTTCCCGATAAAGAAGGAGGACTCCTCCGCGTTCTTCAACTTGATAAATACTCTGCACGAAAAAGTGTCAATCATAATAACAACCAACAAATCACCGACAGAATGGGCTGAAACACTTGATGACGAGGTACTGGCGAGCGCACTCCTCGACAGGCTTCTTTACAAATGCGAAGTCATCAAACTCTCCGGAGCCAGCTACCGGATGGAAAACAGGCAAACAATACTCAAAAAAGAAACAAAAAAAGGACGTCCGAGAAAGAATCCCGTTAATCGGTAAACCAGGGAATCAACTTTGCGAAAAAACAGGGACGAGCATATTGCATATTACACCGCGCCGCAAGCGGCGCAGGTGCGACTGTCCAGTACACTGAACTATGGCGGCACCCTCCGGCCTTCGGCA
>JAEEGK010000830.1_pt1 | contig 77195 bp, 76 predicted proteins | sample 8958771 | NCBI WGS metagenome assembly JAEEGK01 (sample SAMN16246547, study PRJNA631951) | gut metagenome | biome: gut microbiome; feature: rumen; material: SC-attached | host: Bos | place: Iran: Karaj | collected 2018-10
AACCACAACTCCTTCTACTTTTCGGAAGAGATCCTCAGCACCATGGACTGCGACAAAGAGCTTGTTGTCTGCGACAGAGCCACACTTTTTAACCTGCTCATCGGTATGAACGGTTATACGATCTGCAGCGGAATCATTAACGATAAGCTCAACGGTCCCAACATTGTCGCCAGACCTCTTAAAGTTGACGATTACATGGAAGTCGGATATATTCTTCCTAACGGTATCAAACCGACAACACTTACGAATGAGTATATTAAATTGCTAAAAGGAATTACTGCACAGGAAAAGAAAAAGCAAAGATAATAGTTATGATTTTTAACTCTTTTTGTCCATTGGTACTATCTCCAACTTATATCCCATAGGCACCAAAATTTTGAGTAGACTGTTTATCTGGGGAGAATGCACAGCTTTTTCAACACGAGCAATCATAGGCTGCTTAACATTACATTTGTCTGCCAACTCTGCCTGAGAAAGTCCATGCTTTTCACGTATAGATACCATTGTTCTGAGTAAACCTTTTTCAAGCTCAATAATAATTTCTTCCTCAGGAGTAAGCTTCAACTCATTTCTTACTTCTTTCCAATTACTCATCGTTCCTATTCCTCCGTTTGTAATCTTCTAATTCCCTTTTTGCCTTTTCAATTTCTCTGGAAGGAGTCTTTTGAGTTTTCTTTATAAAGTGGTGTAATAACAAAAATGTATTTCCGTCATAAAATGCATATAGTATACGGTTAGATAATGGCCTTAACTCCCATATTTCTCCATCAAGATGCTTAGTCACAGGCTCTCCAATTCTAGTACCCATTTCTTCCAGAATATCTAAATATGCCACAACCTTATTAAAATTGATACGAGCATCCTTGTTAGTTGCAGATTTTTCACGCAGATGCATAATGAACTCCTTTATATCGCTGTATCCACGCGCATCTTCGTAAAATTCAATATCAAACATAAATTTTTTAACTAAGATAACAATAACAAATTTGTTATTAGGTGTCAATAACAAATTTGTTATCGCACTCCTCACCTCCTTTATTCATAATATTTTTTTGCTAATATGGAAAATCGCAAGAAAGAAAAATCTTACTGCGCTCACTCCGATCGGAGTAGAATTTTTAGAACGATATGTAATATATCATCCAAAGTTTGTCCTGTAAATGGGTTCAATGCAATCTTAAGAAAATCATAAGAAATATACTTTATTACGAAGCATATCCCCCTACAATGTTGTATACTAAAGGGACTAACAAAATACTCTCAAATAAGGCAGAAAAAAATATGGAAATCAAACAGGTTAAAGTAGATAACAGAATAGACGAATTTATCAACAACGAATTTTCAGGCTACGCTACGCAGTGCGAAGTAGCGCTTAACTATGAAGAATTTTGCTTTGCGGCGGAAGATGAAGGAGAAATAATAGGTGTGATCACGGGACGCGCATACTACAACGAGGTTCACATCGGCGATCTTATCGTCGGCAAGAACTGCAGAAAGAGCGGAGTCGGAAGCAAGCTTGTTCGTGCCGTAGAAGATAATTACAAAGGGAAAGGCTATGAAAAAATAGCACTTACGACTTTCGGTTTTCAGGCACCCGGTTTTTATAAGAAACTTGGATATGAACTTGAATTTGTTCGCGAAGATAAAGATCCCAAGCTCAGCAAGTATTTTTATATAAAGAAAATTTAAAATAAAAGTTCCGGTCACAATTATGATATTCATAAAAGTGATCGGAACTTTTTAAAACTCAAGTTAAACGCATTCTTTATCCAATTCTTTTTTCTTTTTCAAAATTCCAATATCCACATGCGCAGGATAGGCATTTTTGTATTTATATATACTCAGTATTATTCCAAGAAAGGCATAAGATGCGCTCAATCTGTTGTATGAAAGGAACGGGAAGAAAGATCCGAAATACGGTGACAGGATTCCAAATCCTACACATATATTGACAACAGCATATAACGCAAGCCACATCATGCATCCGCTTCCCATTACCTGGCCCAACTGATTCTTGGACTTACATGAAGATATAATTCCCAAAACTATCAGGCCCGCTACAGCTATAACCACAGCCAATACCACGGCTATACCCAAAGTAGCTCCTATCCCCGTCAGTATATACTCGTGAGTGATACATGGTATTTTTCCCAACAAGTTCTTGGTTGAAACATTCACTTTTCCGCCAAAGCTACTGACAGAACCACTTCCAATCAGAACAAGACCACTGTTTATTTCTTTAATCCTATTCATTTCCGTATTCGGAATAAAAAAGCTGCGTATTCGTTCCATATGTCCATATTCAAGCATTCTGTTTTTATACAAAAGGCCTGTAATAGCCACCGGAATTACTGTAAACAAAGACCATGCGGATGCAATAGCAGGAATCTTTGGAACTTTTATCCATTCTTTTTTTATTGCGACAGTAAGCTCTATGAGCATGCAAAATGCCATAACCACTGTGCTGGAATGTTCCCACCCGATTCCTATTTTATAAGACATACATACGGCTGTTGCAAATATCCAAAGAAGCGACTTAACTAAAGCTCCTGTCTTTTGCCCCTTATACTTATATAGTATCCCCGCAAAAAGTGGGATCATTAAAACAATAAGCGATGACGCATATCCATACATCCGAGCACACAGTAAATGAAAAAAGCCTGCTTCTCCCATGCCCGGAACCCCGTTAATAGCTCGCATAGTAAAATATGCATAGCTTGATACAAAATTAGCTCCCAATAATACTGTCGCCACGAGCTTAGAGTACTTCGCGATCGTTGTATAATCTACAAGATAAAGAAGTAACATCACAACAATTCCCTCTATTGTATGAACGGCAAACAATGTACCTTCTGATACCAATCGGCCTCCGGAAGTAGATATTTTGTAGCCTGTTATTACTTCATTGCTTATATAGATATGTACTATTATTGCTATTATAGCTATAACAACAGCCGCTATTATCACTCCCCATGCAATCTGCGGTCTATGAACCCTGTCAAGAGAGACACCTGCTTCAACGGGATCTCCCATGTCTTCAACAGCTCTTTTCTCCGCAGCCTCAGGCTCCATTCCTTCGGAAATATTAGCTTTGATCTGATCTTCCATATGTGACCTGATCTCATCGGCTATCATCTTGTGAGCTTTTGTAAATCTCACCTGCTCCAGTAACTTATTGATGTAATTTTCCATAGTCAAACTCCTACTGCCAGCACATTCGCGATCGCTCCCGAATATACATTCCACTCTTCCTTTTTGCGTTTTAAAAGTTTCTTTCCTTCCTTGGTAATACTGTAATACTTCCTTGTCTTACCAAGATATTCCTGCTCATAAACTTTGAGCATCCCCTTATCCTCAAGGCCGTGAAGCAAAGGATAAAGAGTTCCCGCCTTGAGTTCAAACACGTTCTCCGATCTCTTTCTCAGAGTATCTATCATTTCATATCCATACATATCTTTTTCAGAAAGTAATTTTAAAATAAGCATTGTCATACTTCCCGTTAAAAGAGATTTATCAACCGCCATATCTACCTCCTTATATCGAACATCTATATATCGGTTATCTATATACTATATCGATGTCCGATATATGTCAAGAAAAAATAAGCCGGATACTTTTTTGACGATCATACAAGCATCCGGCTCATTATTATTCAAAAAGATCTTTTTCTTCTATCTCAGATACATATAAATAGCCGAGAGACTCACCGTTTTCGTCCGCAAATCCCATAACATTGTTGTTATATGCAATGCAAGTAGGATACACCTTATCCCCTGCCTTAGCGGATCTGGGCCCCTCGCCGCTTTCATCGTCATCAAAGGTAACGTCTTGTTTTAGTGTAAGTGCTTTCGGATTGGTTATAGTAAGAAACTTATCTGCAGTAGTCAGCCCATCGGAAACAAAGAATAAATCTGTGGCGACTTCCCATTTCTCTATAACTTCCATCTCGCTTGTGTACTGTACACTACCGGCACTTTCGTCTATCCCGTAATACTTTGATCCGGATACGCGCTCACCTTCATCAAGCGAGGTTCCGTTCCACATATAATCGGTGACTTCCCTTTTTGAAGCATCGCCTTCCAGCGAAGCAAAGATAAAATCGTACTCTTCTTTATGTACGTAATAACACTTTGCCATCTGAAAATCCGGAGCGTTGTCTTCCGAAAGAATGTCTATGGTCTGGTCATTTACTTCCAAAGTGTAAAAATCTATTCCGAACTTATCCGAGTGTTCTTTGTTAAGAGTAATGGTATCCGGAGTACTATCACTACCGAGATCAACTTGCACAGTCTTTCCGGGTTTCACTTCATAACTAAAGAAGTCGCTGTCAGGAACTTGCTCGTCATCCGCTTCGGATGTTTCTGTTTTTGCAGTATCATCTGCCGAGCTCATCTCAGAAACCGAATCTTCCGTATTGTCCTGTGTTGTCGCTAATGTACTTTCTTCCGAGATATCATTTCCCTGCTCATTACCAAAGCTACATGCAGCAAGCGTAGTTCCTGCCATTATAAGCGCAGGTATCAATAACGTTTTCTTTTTCATTATCCATTTCTCCTTCTATCAAATAAGCGTTTCGTAATTCTATTGTAACATATATTAACAAAGTATTGCATTATTTTTTACAGAATGCTACAATCTATATGCTTATTTTTTTATTATTATTAGTATTCGGAGGAACGAAAAATGGCTAAAGTTGGAACAGAAATGATGAACGAAATGCTCAACCCGCTTCTTCAGCAGGGTGAAACTTATCAGGCTGCAGGTTATGCAGTTATGCCCCCTAAGTACCCTTTTTTGATGTACTTTGGAGCAATCGGAGCTCTTCTTGGAGGATCACCTCGCCCTTGCTACATTGGTCTTACAGGCGATAAGCTCAACTATGCAGTATTCGGCGGACTCAAGAACGACAAGCTCATGGAGACAGGTTCTATCAACCTTAGTGAGATCACAAAGGTTAAGATTGGCAACGGACTTGGAATTAAAGTTGCCATCCTTAAATTAGGAAAGATAACAAAGCAGTTTTCTATTAAGAAAAAGCTTAAGAATATCCCCGACCAGGAGAGAAGCTTACAGGTTATTCTCGACAGACTCACATCTCTTTCAGAGTCACTTAAGCAGAGCGCTTGATCAACAATATTATATCTTGCAAAAAAGTCGGGCTGCTTTAGTTTATCAGAACTAAGGCAGCCTTCATTAAATAAAGAAAGATACTCTATCATGCCTATTATTATATTAATTTTGGGATTGTTTATATATCTCATTTACGAAATAGTCCATTACTGTAAGATCAAATCAAATATTATTAGCAGAAATGAAGTCAAAAAAGCTGCCGAGAAGCAGGCCAGAAATCTCAAGATTAACGACCCGATAATATCTTGCGATTACTGCGGAGCAAAAATCGACACCAAGATTCACAAGGTATGCCCACAGTGCGGCGGTGCCTATGACAAAGATATTGAATGGACTTCCAAATTCAATGTAAAAAGTGAGTTCATAGATGAGCAGACTAAAGAAATCATAGATCAAAGAGAGTTTAAAGCTCAGAAAGAAGCACAAGCTGCCTTAAAAAAAATCAAAAAGACTATTATAGCTCTTGTTGTGATCAATGCCTTTATAATCGGATTAGGAACTTTTATTACAATCTCTAATTGTTCTTCACGCTATAGAAGCAATGAAACGATAGAAAAAAAATTTGAAAGATTCACTAAGGCTGACTACTCCATAGAAGGTGACGGTATCATCTGCGATACCGATGATTTCAAGCTTGCTCTGACAGGTATTTATACAGAAAATAGATACCATGCTGATTCATCATATTATGGCGAATATGTACTTGAATTTGACATAGAGAACCGTACTGATGAAGATGTCCGTGTAAGTCTTTATTGTTGCGGAAACAGTGGTCTCTCTGAGGGTAATCAGCTTATCTTTTATGACTCTTTCAAAAAGAACAGTCACGTCGTTATATATGATAATATATATTTCTCCGAAGGCGATTCCGATCAGATCAGTGAACTGATCTTCAATGAACTGGAAGTGCGTAGCAATAAAGATTATGATACTGTTTTCAAGTTAAATGATCCTGTAACTATCAAGACTACATCTGATTTCAGATACGCCCCGCAAACCGAAGACTCAAATCTCATATTTTCAAATGATAAAATCGACATCTTTAGTGTCTATGAAAATAATGATTATGAACCGGGGTATGTTTTTACATTAATTAACAAGGCAGATAAAAGCTTTATTATTACTTCGAACGACTTCATAATAGATGGCGAAGAAATATCTCCTTATATTAGAGATGATAACATAATTCCGACAGACTACTTCTTCATAACAGACCATTTATATCCCGGCGGAAAAAAATATGACGACTTCAAAGACCGCAATGTAAAGATTAACTTCAGCTTTGAATGCAAGAAGGACCCATCCTTGAACTTTGCGACAGGATATATTGATCTAAACAAATGATGTGAATTATAGAAAAGTAGCAAGTAATAAAATTTTCACTTCTCTTTCACATAATTTTTTAAATAAATATTACAATGCTTGACATGATGTGTTATAATATTCTTAACGTTTATAAAAGCATTATGAAAGGAAAGAGAAGATGTTTCAGAAAACTCACCACAGAAAGCGTGGACTGATAATAGTCCTCCTTATCCTGCTCTTTGCCGGAGTGGGGATTTTTTTCGCATACAAATACAACTTTATTCCACATAAAAAATATACCGATAAAGATTTCGGTATTACATTTCATCAAAGCTTATCCGATAAAGACGGAGACGGAATCGATGATTATTCCGACATAATCACTTCTGCAAAAGAATATGTTGCTACATGTCCCAAATATAAGAGCAAATATTACGAAGGCGGTTATCCTAACGATGAATACGGAGTATGTACCGACGTCGTTGCTTTTTCTCTTTTATATAGCGGCTATGATCTTCAACAACTGGTAGATGATGATATCAGAAATAATCCTGATGATTATAATATCGATGCCCCTGATAGTAATATTGATTTCAGACGTGTAGTAAATCTAAGGGTTTATTTTTCACATACAGCAGAATCTCTAACAACTGATGTAGAAGATTATGAAAACTGGCAAGCCGGTGATATTGTCGTATGGAAGCACCATGTTGGAATCATCTCAGATCACAGAAATAGCGATGGTATACCTTTTGTTCTTCATAATGGTAGCCCTGAACAGGCATCTTATGAAGAAGATATTCTGGCAACCCACGGTGAAGTAGTCGGACATTTCCGTTTAAAGGATTACCAGAGTGCTTAAAATCGAAGAAATTTACTATGATATTATAAATAATCCCACACCTCAGTCCACCAAGGTGTGGGATATTGTAATTAATCCTTTTTTATTTCACTATCTTTTTCATCTCTTCAAGTTTGGATTCCATGTCTTCTATCAGCTTAAACTGATTCCTTGCTCGCTCAAGATTATGAGTATCATGTGTAGTCTTGAAGTAAACATCCCCCTCAAGATAATCCGCAAGGAACCTGATTCCGCACTCATAGGTCATGAGTATACATGAAAAAGGCAAAAGCTCTTTTTCTTCACAAGTAAGTATATCTCCGACTTCTGACAGAAATCCTTCCGTAAATGCCTTGAATATTCCAAGGTCAAATGTGACCTTCGAAAGATCTGTTTCATCCTCTACTGCTGTGTTAGAGCCAAAGCGGTTGCTGTCTCCAAAGTCATAGAGGACAGATCCCGGCATTACGGTATCAAGGTCTATGATACATACGCTTTTCCCTGTATCGGGATCAATAAGGATATTGTTGAGCTTGGTATCGTTATGAGTGACTCTGTAAGGGATCTGTGGTGTTCCAAGTTTACTTGTCACAACGTCGCAGTATTTTTCCCTTTCAAGTGCAAAAGAAATCGCATCCTCTGCAGATTTCACTCTGCCCTTTACATCAGCATCAATAGCTTTTTTCAGAGCCTCAAACCTCTTCCTTGTATTGTGGAAATCAGGAATGATCTCCGTAAGCTTAGTCGCATCAAACTCCGCCAGCTGCTTCTGGAAATGTCCGAAGGCTGCTCCCACATTTCTTGATACCGTTTCATCCGCAGCGCTCTGGTAAGTTATTGTATCCTCAATAAACTTATAAATACGCCAACAAGCGTTGTCTTTGTCCTCATAATATAGCTTTCCGTCCTTGGTCGGGATGATGGTAAGCGTATTTCTTGATGGATCTCCGCCCTCTTCTTTTATCTTGTCTTTCAGATAATCTGTCACAAGACAAATATTGATCATTAGATCCTTGGCGTTAAAAATATGGGTGTTGATGCGCTGAAGTATATACCTTATGGGGGCTTCATTATCTCTTTTGAAATACACCGCATAGGTGTCATTAATATGACCGCAGCCGTAGACTTCACTGTAAATGAAGTCCCCTTCCAATTTGAAATTTCTAACTATTCCGGGTATATCGATGCTCATAGCTTATTATTTCTTTCCTTCGGATTTAAGGTATTCATCGAGCTGTTTCTGAACTTCCTCAAGGTATTTGTCCATTCCGGCATCCTTAAGTTCCTGTGAAATCTTAGGATATGCTTCGTCATATGAAACGTATCCGCAGATAACAGGCTGAAGTTCTTTATTCCAGAGCTCTCCAAGAGCTGTCTGCTCATTCTTAACATTGGTGTTGTCAAAGTGGAATGCCATTACATCTGAAGGAATAGCTCCATCATCCCACTTCTGATAGCTTTCAATAAACTCATCGGGTACATCTGATGTAAACTTCTGGTAGTTAATGTTACGGAACATCCACTCATAGAAGTATCCCTCAAATGCAGGATCCTTAAGTTCAATTCTGTCGCCGTTCATTGTATAGTTCTCACCCTCAGGTCCATAGAGAGCAAACATGTAGTTATCCTGGCTTGTGTAGATCCAGTTTACAAACTTGATAGCACCGATAGGGTTCTTAGCAGAATAAGGAACGCAAAGTACTTCACCACCACAGGAGATAAGGTACTTGGGTTCATCGGGCTTAAGGAGATAACTCTTAAGCTTCGCATCAGGTGCATTTGCACGAACTGCACTTATGATCTCATTCTCTTTTCCGAGAGATCCCTCAACCCAGATATATGTTCCCTGCTGCATACGGCTGTCACGCTCGTTGTAGTTGGTTGTGAGCTCATCTCTGTAGATACCCTTTTCATACATGCTTCTGTTAAAGTCAGCAACCTTCTTGAAAGTCTCTGTCTCAAAGAAGTTCATAGCCTTCTTGGAATCTTCGCCATATACAACAGTATCGCCTGCTGAGCACCATGTAAGCTGCTCATCCTGGAAATATCTTGTAAGAGGCTTGTAGATAATGTCTGCAGGTCCACTGAGTTCAGGATGTGCATCCTTAACCTTCTGTGCATAATCTGCAAGATCTTCTGCTGTCTTAATATCAGTCATTCCAACTTCATCCATAAGGTCCTGTCTAACGCATACAAGCTGGAACATAGCTGAACTTGGAGCATACGCTGAAGGAATACCATACTGTATGCCATCAACTTTACCTCCTGCCATCTGTGTATCAGGAAGCACCTTCTTCATATCCTGTCCATACTGTTCGATCAGGTCATCCAAAGGCTGGCACTGTTTCTTGTTAACCATTATTCCTATATCAACAAGGCCGTCCCAGTACAGATCGATACCTTCGCCTGCTGCCAGCATGATATCCTTTTGTTCCCAGTACTGATCCCATCCCTTGTAGACGATCTCAACTTCTTCGCCGATCTCAGCTTTGAGCTTAGGATTGAGTTCATTGTTGATAAAGTTAGCCATCGCATCAGTTTCTTCTCCGGGATACAGGATGCGAACCTTTCCGTTGTCCTCAGGAATCTTTCCTGCAGCGGCCTTTCCTGCTCCGCCCCCACAACCTGACAGCATCATAGCTGCTGCAAGGAAGGGAACCAACACCTTCATAAGCTTATTTTTCATATTAACCCTCCTTAATATTGAAATACCTCATTCTTTAACGGCACCGGTCATAATTCCATCCACAAAATATCTCTGTATGAAGGGATATAGGAATATGATAGGTCCGATAGTCACAATAGTTACCGCCATCTTTACTGTTTCCGAAGGAAGCTGTATGTTGGCTGCTGCCCCCGCCGGTATTCGTCCTGAGCTGATGGCATTTACATTGGATAGGATGTTGTATAAGTAGTACTGCAAAGGGAAGTAATCCCTGTTATCCACAAACATGAGAGCGTTCCACCAATCATTCCAGTAGCACAGCGCATACATCATACCTACCGTCATGATACCTGTTTTGGTAAGAGGAATCGCTATCTTATGCCAGATAGTAAAATAACTCGCCCCGTCGATTCTCGCTGATTCATAAAGTGAAAACGGAACCTGTGAAAAATATGTTCTTAATAGGAACATATTAAACATGCTCAGTATCTGTGGTACTATCAGCGACCTGAAATTATTGGAAAACCCGTACCAGTTAACACACACGTAGTACCAGGGAATAAGTCCCGCTGAAAAAATAATCGTGAAGTTACAGAAGAAGGATATAGCATTGCGGTATTTAAGATTTTTGTTTGAAAGTGCAAAGGAGCACATACTTGTAACCACCAGTGCTATAGCTGTTCCGACAACCGTAACGAATATTGTTACTCCATAGGATCTTAGTATCCTCATTCCACTGTGAACAAACAGGTACATGTAAGTGTTAAGCGTAAAGTCCCTTGGGAATATTGAATAGCCCTTCTGAACCACTGCGGTATTGTTGGAAAATGAAACCGACAATACCATCAAAAGTGGAATAAAACAGGCCACAGCAATGATTCCGACAAAGATGTATGAAAAGATTATTACCGCTTTATCTGCGGCGGAGGTTTTAACTTTTACGTTTCTTTCTTTATTACTCAAAACAGTCCCTCCCCCTCATTTATTTTTTTAGCAAAATAATTGGATACGGTAATAAGTATCAATCCCATTAATGACTGGAAAAGACCTATTGCAGTGGTATAGGAAAATCCCAGGGTTCTCATTGATGAATATACGTATGTATCAATAACCGCAACCTCATCATAGAGAAGTGAGTTATTTCCTACGATACCGTAGATCATTCCGAAATCTCCGAAGAAAATTCTTCCGATGGACATAAGCATCAGCACTACAACTGTGGGTTTTAGGAGCGGAAGCGTGATATACATGATCTGCTTAAATTTATTGGCTCCGTCAACCTGTGCCGCCTCATACAAGGTCTTGTCGAAGTTGGTCATGGCAGCCATGTAAATGATTGAATTATATCCGCACCATTTCCAAACATCCGCAATAATAATGATCGGTTTCCAGTACTTAGGCTCCGCATACCACCTGATTATCTCGTCTCCCCTTGCAGCGATCCACTGATTGATTATTCCTGTGCTGGTTGAGAAAAAAGCATAGATAATTGCGCCTACTACAACCCATGACAGGAAGTACGGAAAGAACATGATACTCTGCGAAACTTTCTTGTAAACCTTGTTATGCACATCGTTAAAACAGATTGCTATAGTTATTGGAATAATGGTTCCAAGTACCAATCCCCATGCATTGATGATAAGGGTATTGGCTATAACCTTGGGTCCCATTCCTGTTCCGGTAAAGAAGTACTTAAAATTCTGAAAACCAACAAACGGACTTCCAAATATTCCATCTATTATGTTGTAATCAGTAAATGCCATCCACAGTCCGCCGTATGGGATATAGCAGAACATTATCAGATAGATTATTGCAGGAACGCACATGAGATATAATTGCCAATTTCTTTTAAACTCTCTTTTCATGCCGTTCCTCCTTTCCATCCCGTAGCCCTATACATTTCCTCCTGTTCTCTCAGATCCTCATCAGTTATGTATATGGGCTTATTGTAATCTTTGGTAAGCTCCTCCGGAAAATAAACCATTCCGGTATCGATGAATCTTTTCCCCTCTCGCAGGCACTGCGCCAGTTTCTTTTGAAGTGAACTCTCTTGAGGCACCTCGTCCAAAAGAATATCAGCATCCCCAAATAATTCGTAATATGTTGACTCTCCGTTCCATCCACCCGAATAGTTAAAGAACTGTCTCTGAACCTTTACTATGCGGCTGTCTTCCGGAATAATAGTTGATAATCTTCCGTCGTATAACCAGCTTGATGACCAAAAGCCCTTGAACGGAATCTCCGGATAATACTTTTCAAAAAACTTCCAGGCAAGCGTCATGGATGTTCTGACTCTCTCAGGCGTGTAGCCCTCTCCTTCGGGTATATGGAAGCCGATCATCCAATCGTCCTTCTCAAGTATCTTTTTGTATTTATCCTTACTTAAGATGACTGTCTGCTTTGTAATTGTTCCGCAGGGTGATATGCGGCTTCCGCTTATCTCCGTGCTTGTCTCAGTAAATTTGGTGGTAAAAGATATTTCTCTTTTATCAAGGAATCTTCCGTAATAATAACCATTTCTTGGTCCGTTTGGATCAGCAAGTTCCTCTTCATCCGGAATAAGCTGCCCCATGTCGTCCACGTTAAGGCCACCTCTTGCTATTCCTATAACATCTCCCGCCTCACCTCTGTAGAAGTAGTAGGGATCATCGAACCTGCATGGTACAAACAGGAATCTGTCAAAAAGATATATCGAAAGCGAAAAGAAATTGAGCTTCCAGGGAATATCCAATATCCGCAGTGTTCCAAGCTCCTTGTACCTTTCAATTATTCCATCCAGCATGCGATACGGAATCTGCTCGTAAAGTTCCTTTGGAATCATTCTGTTTTCAAGATCCATCCTTGCATAAGCGATGCAGGATAACAGCATAAAGAATTCAAGGGATTGACCAAGTTCTCCAAGTGCTTCCCCGTTGAAGTGGTTATCTCCTTCCACATAGAAATCATACCGTCTTATGTTACACTGATTCCATGTAAGAAACTTGATGTACTCGGTTAATTTCTCTGCTGCCAGAATCTGTCTCAAAAAGCCATGCAATCTTTCACTTTGCTCTTTTGTAAGCGAATAACGGGCAAGGATATCATTCATCTCTTTTTCGCCCACAACATGTCCTTCTCCGTTCCATTCCTCATAGGCCTTTATAAAACTCTCCGGCATATCAGCCGGCTTAATATAATCACAAATATCTTTAAACTCTAATTTACTCATTGCATCCCCTGAACTTTTCAGATCTGTTTTTATCGGAGCTCTGACATCTCAACTACCCTGTGCTCCACTCTGGATTTCTCTGCCGCTATCGCCATAACATGACTTTCGATAGATTTCTCTATAGCAGAGAGATTCTCCGCATCTCTTCCCTCGATCATATCGAGGAACTGCTCCATAAGTCCGGTATCCCCTCCTCCGTGGAATCCTTCCTTTAGATGCGGAGTGATTGTCTTGATCTCCGGTTCCTCACACCAGTTGGATGTAAATCGGGTTATCTCAATCTCGTTTTTCTCATCGTCTCCACGAATCTCGCCGTTTTCACACATTACCTTGATGGTTCTGCACATACGATTTGTAAAACCGCTAAGATTGAAGGTAGCGTGTACACCACTCTCAAATTCAAAAATCGCAACCTGGTGATCGCAAACATTGTTATCACATTTAAATACACATCTTCCGTAAGGTCCTTCCTTAATTGCCTTTAGAAGTCCTTCCTCGGTCTGGTCAACCGTAAGAACTGTTGCAGGCCAGTTACCGGCTATAGGAAGATAAGCTTTCCTTGCATCAAACCTGCAATCAGCAATTCCACATGTATAGCATCTATCATCGCTACCTTTTGGCGCGTGTTCTTTATTAAAAAAAGTAAGCTCTCCAAAGGATGAGACGCTCTTTGCTCTGCTTCCGCACAGCCACGTCAAAAGATCCATATCATGACAGGACTTCTGCATTATCAGAGAACTTGTAATATCGCTGTTTCTCCAATTTCCTCTTACAAAAGAATGAGCTATATGGAAGTTACCGATATTCTCGTTGTGCTGGATATCAATGATCTTTCCAAGCTCTCCTGAGTCTATTATTTTCTTAAGGGTAGCCCAGAAACCTGTATACCTGAGAACATGACATACCATTATGCGGCATTTATTCTTAAGGGCCAGGTCTCTTATTCCCAGGCACTCATCAAGATCCGGGGAAATAGGCTTCTCCAATAATATGTCATAGCCAAGTTCCAGCGCTCCCATTGCATGCTCATAATGCTGTCTGTCCATGGTTGCAAGAATGATCGCATCGCACACCTTTCCAAGCTTGTAAAAATCCGCCGGGTCGTTGAATACGTGCGCATCATCAAGACCGTATTTCTCCTGCGCTTCTCTCTTTCGATCCGCATCAGGTTCTACAAGATAAGTTATCTCAGCTCTATTCTGATCATATGCATAGTCAGCGTAGATTCTGCCTCTTTGTCCCGCACCTATAAGTGCAAGCTCTAATTTTTTCTTTGCAATCCCCATACCGTTTACCTTTTGTTACCTTGTGTTTCCCTATTGTTACCTAGATTATATCATCGCCTATAAAATTGATAAATGTGAGAAATATACACTTTTTTATGGCTATTTTTGTACATAATAACAACTTGTCATTCAATTGACACTATGATAAAACTCTCCTATAATTCAAGGTAGTTATACTTTGTTTACTAAACAAGAGGGAAATGTTTATGAGCAATATTAGAGATGTTGCCAGAGAAGCGGGAGTATCTACTGCTACCGTATCCCGCGTGATTAATCATGATACAATGGGACGCATGACCGAGGAGACCAAAGAGAGAGTTTGGGCTGCCATAGCTAAGCTCGGCTATAAGGCTCCCGCCGGAAGCGTCAAGAAAAAGAATCAGGGTGCAACTGTATCCGATGACTCACCGCAACAGATTGGCTGTGTCATTAGTACCGATAAGGACAAATACAGTGACCCCTATTTCCTGAGCATTCTCTCAGCTATAGAGGAACAGGCAAGGCGCAACGGTTGTAGCGTTCCTTTCGTTGTTACCTCCAAAGAGATTGAGGATACTCCCATCGTAGATACATTCTTTTCAGGTAAACTCGATGGTATTATCCTTATGAACACTTTAAGTAACGATATTTATTCTTCCATCAAGAAAAAAGTTCCGGCGATTGTCGGTATAGATACGGCTCACACAGACATAGACAATATCATTTATGATCACTATGCCGCTGCTTCTCTTGCCGTAGATACGCTTTACAAGAAGGGATACAGGAAGATAGGCTTCCTTGGAGCTTCGCCCTCCGGCCTTCAATTTGAGGACAGTAAGCGTTTCAGAGGATATTTAAGCTCAATGTATGCCCACAAGCTCACTATAGATCCTCGCACAACAGTAGACTGTAAATGGCAGGAAGACGCCTGCTTTAAGGCAATTAAAAAAATGCACAAGGGCGGATATCTCCCTGATGCATTTGTTGTGGCTAGTGATCTTATGGCAATGGCGGTTCTTCGCGCTCTGTACGATCTGGACGTAAAAGTACCCGATAAGGTTGCGGTAATGGGTATCTCCAACATCGAGATGTCCCGTTTCTCCAATCCGCCCCTTTCAACTATCGGTATCCACACTGCTCAGATGGGTGCCCTTGCTTTTGATACATTAAAGCAGCGCATGGAAGGTTATGATATGCTCCCACGCACCATCGCTCTCCCTCTGGAGACCGTGCTAAGAGCTTCCACCAATGATTAAAACGACGCTCCTGTCGGTTACCGGGCTGGCTGCTTGCGGCGTTTGGTGCCGGGTCACGTGCCTGTGATAAGGTTGTGGAGTTCGTCCATGGTTTCTACAATGGCTATGGCGCCATTTTGCTTCATATCTTCCAAGTCGCCAAAGCCCCAGGTAACAGCGATACATGGGATATTGAATTTGGAGGCACCTATCACGTCGTAGGACGTATCACCGATCATAACTGTTTCGGCGAGACCTTCATCACTATCCGCCGGGGATATCTTATCGAGAAGATACTGAATGACATCTTCTTTCTTTTCTCTTTTAGCACTGACAGTTGCTCCGGCTATTTCATCAAAGTACTTAGCCATATCAAAATGATCCAGAATTTCCGATGCCGGTCCTTCGGGCTTGGAAGTGGCAACGTACAACTTACAGCCTTGATTCCTTAGTTTCTGTAATAATTCAATAATTCCGGGATATGGTTTGTTTTCAAATTTTCCGACTGTATTATAACGTTGTCTGTAAATATCTATTGCTTCTCTGATATTTTCTTCTTTTATTCCGCATCTTGCAAAACTATCACTTAATGGCGGTCCAATGAATGTAGTGAGTAGTTCTTCTGCAGGAGGTGTTACTCCCATTTTCTCATATGTATGCAAAACGCACTTAATGATTCCTTCAGAGGAATCAGTTAAGGTTCCGTCCAGGTCAAATAAAATATTCTTGTACCTCATTTTTTACTCCGTTACTTAGCTGTTACTTTTTCCAATTTCTCATGCATTGTCACCATGATGACCAAAAAGATCACAAGAAAAACAGGAAGTAATGAAACATTGATATTTTGCGCAATAAGGCCAAAAACCGGTGGTATAGCCAGCGTTCCCACGTATGCAGATGCCATCTGCACTCCTATTATGGCTTGAGATCTCTCAGCACCGAAATGGTCGGGTGTCGAATGGATGACACACGGGTATATTGGCGCACATCCAAGGCCTATGATCATAAAGCCCGCCAAAGATACTATCTGTCCAAGAGGGAGCATAAGTGCAAGTATGCCTACAGCTACTATCCCCTCGCCAAGTCTCACCATTTGTGCATCATTTAGTTTCATTGTCACAAAGCCGGATATTGCTCTGCCAGCTGTTATCCCTATATAGAATAATGACGCAAATCCTGCGACTGTCTCAGCCGGAACTCCTTTATGGAGATTCAGATAACTTCCTGCCCACAATCCTGTTGTTGCTTCAATCGCGCAATAACAGAAAAAGCACAGCATTATCTCTTTAGAACCTGTAATACGCAAAACCTCTAATAAAGAAAGAGGTTTTGCAGGAACTTCTTCTCCGTTCTCACCGGCTTTCACAGGTACTTTTTTCCAGAGTGGAAGACTTACAAACAGAATTACTGTGAGTACTATCTGCAAAAGAGAAATAACTCTGTAGCCGTTTGTCCAATTCCTGCCCCCGCTTAGAACATATCCCATAATAACAGGACCTACGCTTGCGCCTACTCCCCACATGCAGTGAAGCCAGCTCATATGCCTGCTTTCGTAATGCAGCGCCACGTAGTTGTTAAGGGAAGCATCCACACTTCCTGCCCCAAGTCCGTAGGGTATCCCCCACAGGCAGACCATTATAAATGAATTGCTTACAGAGAAGCCAAAGAGTGCCGCAGCAGTGATTGCAACACTGAATGCTGTAACTTTCCCTGTTCCAAACTTCTTCGTAAGCCTATCGCTTTGTAAACTTGAAACCACCGTTCCAAGGGCAATGATCATTGATACTATTCCGGCATAGGATACCGGCACGTCAAACTGTCTGTACATTGAAGGCCATGTGGCCCCAAGCAGGGTATCGGGAAGCCCGAGACTAATAAATGCCATATATATTATGACAAGCAATATCTGGAACATGATCGACCTCTTAATTACACATTCTTTTTATTTCAAATATTCTTTTACTTCAATAAGGCTGTCCAAAACTGTCTCTGCCTTTTCCTTCATTTCATCATCTGCAGGAATAAGGTCAGGAACCATGATGGGATGGAGTTTTCCTGAACTTGCAGATCTTATTCCATTGTATGAATCCTCAATAGCATAAGCTCTCTCAGGCTTTACTCCAAGCTCCTCACAGGCTTTTAAAAAAATATCCGGAGCAGGCTTACTTCTTTTCACCATATCTCCGCATACCAGAACATCGAAATAATCAAGAATTCCCGCATCTCTAAGCTGCGCTTCAACGGTTTGCCTTCTTGTTGAAGAAGCCAGTGCAATCTTTTTGCCCTCATCCTTAAGAAAAGCAAGAATCTCTTTTATGCCTTTCTTCATAGGAAGACGCCCGCCGTCATATTTCTCGTGGTAAATCTGAGAACTCTCTTTTTCATACTCATCATACGGAAAATCATCTCCGTAAGCTTCAAGCATGATCTCTTTTGTCCTAACTGCAGTCACTCCAATGCATTTATAGAAATTATCTCTCACATTCGGAATATTATATTTTTCTCCCAGTTCGATCCAGCACTCCATTATCACTCGTTCTGAATCAAAAATAACCCCGTCCATGTCAAAAACTACTGCGTCATAATCCCTTGTTGTCATATTCATTCTCCTAAGCTGTGGATTTTTATAAAAACAGTATAACCTGTGCTACAGTATTGATAACATCATTCTGCTTTCGCAGGTCTAAAGCCATTATCGATCCTATTGCCAATAAATTCTATCTCTCCCGTCATGTCTTTTGACGATGAAGGGAACGGCTCATATCCTACTCTGTCTCCCGATATCGGATAATAGAACGTTGTTCCGTTTATATCAAAAGTATCAACTTCATATGTGCCATAGTCCTGCTGCTCTACCAGCCATTTTGCATTAAAGCGTTTTTCTTCATCCATGATCAGGAAGACGCCCTTATATATAAACCATAGAGCAAACATTGCCAATACGCACTTAAACACTGTAAGTGCCACACTTCTGTCCAATCTGTTATAAATGATTATGAACACTCTTCCGCATATGATCGAAGCTGTCAAAAGCGCATACACTATGCCGTATCTTATAAGCGGTGCACTGTTGAACCAGAAAAGGAGACTCAATATCATGGTGCCGCCAATAGCCATAAAATCCACTTGATTGAGCATTGTCCTATGACTTATGGTAAAAATCTTATTTTCTTTGTTCGCTTTTTTCTCAAAATGTGTTCCCAGGAAAAGTCCCGCCATCAAAAGATAAATCGCAATGGATACAATATCCATGAGTATAACAATCTTATCGAAGGAATTAAGTGCCCTGAACCACGTTGGGAACCATACAGATAGAGGGGCGTTACCATACACTGTTACATCAGTAAATCCCCGTCCAAAGGTTTTTATCTCAAGTGCATCGTACTGAGCAAGACCTTTTGGTACCTTCCATGCCACTTTAAACAGGTCTATAAAGGTGGCCGGATACACGAGCCATCCTGATATCAGCACATTTCTTATGAGAAACGGTGCTACTATTATAAGCGCCAATAAGACTGATATAGCAAGAACTCTCATTTTGTGCCTGTCTCTATTGCGAACAAGCTTATATATCGGTATGAGAGACAATAACAGTAGCGGCGCAGCGGCAAGCTTGATAGTCACAGCGTATACACCAAGTAGCGCTAGATGTATATACGGCACATAGGATTTCTCATGTGCAACATTGAGGTCAAGCCAGCTTATTACTATATAAAAAACCAGCGCTGCCAAAAAATAGTCTGAAGCCGGAGATACTATCTCATCAAATACCGTGAAAAGGTAGTAAATTGCAGCAAGTCGTGCAAAATCGGAAAGCACAAAATATTTTCTTGTAAAAACATGCTTTATATCAAGGCACTGCCATGCAAGTAGCAGTACAAAAAAACCTGCCATAACATGGTAAGACTGTCCTCCGAGAAAAGCCATGCTGTAAAGCGCCGACAATGCAAAAGCTGAACTGTTGTAGGCAAGCCTTACATGAAGATTGCCAAGTCCTTTTACAACGCCGTATTCCTCAATCCATCTGATAGACTGTGCATGATACAGATCAGTATCGTAGTGCATTATTCCGTGAGCTGTAGCATACGCAATGACGAGAAATACTGCGACGTATAAAAAAATATTGCCCCTACTTCTTAAACGTCTAACCAGATCTGATAGATCTTCACGCAGTTCCTCTCTGTAATAAGTTGCTATGACAATGCATATTGCAACCAGCAGAATATTCTCCGCAAGATCTATTCCGGAGAACAAACTAAAAAACTGCGCATAGACAGTCGTAAGGACAACACCGGTTATTATGTAGTTTTTATGTGATTTAATCCTATAACGCTGCTCTTTTTTTATCTTTCCCTTATGACTTGCATAAAGCTTTTTTTCTTCCAGGGAAAGAATCCCATTCAAAAAGCAGTATCCAACCAAATATGTGGTTAAAATTACATATATCCACAATAATGTGACAGAGAACATAAAACGCCCCTTTTTACATTGAAGAAACTATTGCCCCGACAACAATACCAAGGATTGCACCAAAAAGAACCTGCATGGGCGTATGTCCCACAAACTCTTTAAGTTTTTCTTCAACTGGTATATCACTGTCAAGCTTAAGGAACCAGTCCATCATATTGTTGATCACTTTAGCCTGAATTCCCGTCTCACGTCTAACTCCCATGGCATCATGCATTACAATAAGCGCAAGCACGCCTGCTATGGCAAACTCAAAGGATGCAGGGCCATATAGAGCAAAAGAAGTGGTAACAACAGCCATAACAGTAGCCGAGTGTGAACTTGGCATTCCTCCGTCTCCCATGAGTCTCTCGGGATTAAAGCTCTTGTTGACTATGATATATAGTATTGTCTTTAAAGCCTGAGCAATAAGCCATCCGCAAAAAGCAGACAAAAGTATCTTATTGCTGAAAAGTTCATTTATAACCTTCATCCAAAACCTCTATCTCTGCAATCAGAGAATTCCTTTTAAATATTCCTCTATTGCATCATGCCAATCGGCAAACATGTAATCTGATGTGAGCTTGAGCATATAATTCTCAAGAATGCTATATGCCGGTCTGGGTGCTGCCTGAGGATTCTTTTCAAGATATTCCTTGGTAGTTACATGATTAACCTTGGTTTTCTTACCTGCAATCTTGAAGATCTCTTCGGTGAAATCAGCCCAGTTTGTTGAGCCCTCACATGTTCCATGGAATACACCGTAATTGTCAGTAGGGAAAAGATAGCAGATTGCCTTCGCAAGTTCTGTAGCGCTCGTAGGTGTTCCAAGCTGATCCTTAACCACACTTACCTCTTCATATTTCTCAGAAAGTGTAAGCATAGTCTTAACGAAGTTCTTGCCATCGCCGTAAAGCCAAGCTGTTCTCATGATGAAATAGTTCTTGGCAAACTCTTTTACAAACTCTTCTCCTGCAAGCTTGGTCTTTCCATATACGCTCACCGGTCCTGTCTTGTCGAACTCAGTATAGGGTCTGTCTCCATTTCCGGCAAATACATAGTCTGTGGAAACATGAACAAGCTTAGCTCCCACCTCTGTTGCTGCAATAGAAAGGTTTCTGGGACCAATTGCATTGATCTTGTATGAAAGATCAACATCGCTCTCCTGTTTATCAACTGCTGTGTAAGCAGCACAGTTAATAATAGCTGTAGGCTTAACCTTTCTTGCGAGTTCAAGGCAGGCATCCACATTGGTGATATCAAGAGGAGTAATTCCTTCTCCCTCAAATACGTCTGTGTTTACCAATTCGTACTTGTCACTCTTGCCAAGTTCAATATTGATTGCTCTTCCGAGCTGTCCGTTACAACCTGTAATGATAATCTTTTCCATCTTTTCACCTTTAAATTCAAAAGTGGACGGCATCACTGCCGTCCGCTATTATATTGCAAAATCTTGAAAGCAGCCTTAAATGCTTTTTGTGATCAATCCTCGTAAGTCTCACCGTTAACAGTGAATTTAGAGAATGATCCGCCCTTTTCCTGAACAACAAAGATCATTGTCTTACCCGTGTTGAAAGTAATCTCTTCGCCGTTGTCATCATAATATGTCGTTGGGCCGTAATCATCATTTTTCTTCCATGTCATATGGATCATCTTGCCCTTTGTGATGAAGTATCCATCACGTGTGGTATCATGCATCTGATATGCAAGGTATCCGTTGTCATCACGAACTTCATGATATGTTCTCTGGATAACAATGTTAGTGAATGCAAGCTGTTCACCTGTTATCGCATCCTTCTGAGCTGATCCGTAAAGGCTCTTTAAATATACTCCCTTATCTTCATCATACTTAAGAGCTGACTTGGTAACAGGGAAACATCCCTTCATATCAATTTCCGTTGCTTCAACAGCATCGGAATAGTCCTCAAGTGTATTTGGCTTAGAAGGACTTGTAAAGGTAAAGTGTGATTCACCTTCAAACTTATCTCTATGCTCGCGTGAGAACTTTGCCTTATCTATTGCATTGGAAATGTGCTCACCATCAGTGAAGGCTGTGTGCTCGGAAGTACTTCCCTTAGGAATTCTGAAAAATGCTCCATAGTCAGATCCCATTACACCACCTACACCATTGACGTTATCAACATCATCACGGTTAAGAACTGATTTAACGTATAACTCAGGTCCTCCGAAATGAACAATAACCGGATCATACTCAAGAGCAGCATATATAAAGTAATCACGGATACTACGTATGTTACCGATCTGCTCAAGATTCTCCCAGTTCTCTAAAATACCCATCTGACGGCTCATGCTGCCTTCTTCCATGATCTCATAGAATACAGCCACATTGCTAAGTCCGTATTGAGGCTGTGCCTCTTTGTTTATAGGATACATAACCGCTAAAGGTCTGTCCTTATTAATCTCTTCATCAACCCACTCGTTGGTAAAATAACTTCTTACCATTCCTTCTTTGGGCGGCAGATCCTCATCTGCTTCTTCTACTTCTTCTTCAGTTGTTGCTGCCGCAACAGGCTGAACATCTTCAAGCTTCTCAACGCTGATTCCTACAACAGCGTCATCATCTTTTGCCCCGCAACCAATAAGCATAGATGCTGTTAGTCCTGCTAGCAAAAATGCCTTAACCTTTTTCATACAAAATCAAATCCTCTCATTAATTTTTATCTGCATAAGTTTATCACAGATGGCAATTACTCGCCAAGACCGGTCTGAATAGCTTCAACCATAGCATTCATGGCTTCTTCTTCATCAGGTCCTTCACATTTAAATTCAAGTTCATCCCCACACTTAATACATGCACCGAGAACGCTCAGTACGCTCTTGGCATTGGCAGTATTCTCACCGTAGCTGAAAGTAATATGTGATTTGAAATTCATAGCCACCTTACACAAATTGCCGGCCGGACGCAGATGTAATCCGGTTGGATTAGTAATGACTACCTTTTGACTAACCATATTACAGCATGACCTCCTCAATAAGCTTTGCAAGCTTATTAGCCTCTTTATCAATTTCTGCCTGATCTTTGCCCTCGATCATAACCCTTACAAGAGGTTCTGTTCCGGAAGGTCTGATAAGTACTCTTCCGTCTCCGGCAAATTTCTTCTCAAGCTCTTCTATTGCACCTGCAATCTCAGGATATTCCATGTAGGCTTCCTTCTTGTGATTAGGTACATGTGCATTAACAAGTGCCTGAGGCATTACTTCCATAACCTTAGCTAGTTCTGAAAGAGGCTTCTTTGTGTTAACCATGACCTCTAAAAGGTGCAGCGCTGACAGCAGGCCGTCTCCGGTTGTGTTGTCATCCAGAAAGATAATGTGTCCGGACTGTTCGCCTCCAAGGTTGGCACCGATTTCCTTCATGTGCTCGAGAACGTATCTGTCTCCTACCTTGGTCTTGTCGACACGAATTCCTTCTCTCTCTGCCATCTTAAAGAATCCCAGGTTACTCATAATAGTTGCTACTATCGTATCTCCGGAAAGTTTCCCCTTTTCTTTCATAAACTTTCCGATAATAGCCATAATCTCATCACCGTCAACCAGCTTGCCGTTCTCATCTACAGCAAGAAATCTATCGGCGTCACCATCGAAAGCAAGACCTATATCTGCTTTCTCTGTCACAACTCTTCCCATAAGCTCTTCCATGTGAGTAGAACCACAATTTGCATTGATATTGGTTCCATCGGGATTGTTGTGTATAACAATAACCTCAGCTCCAAGCTGTCTGATAGCCTCTACAGATGTGTAATAGGATGCACCTTCCGCACAGTCCATTACTACCTTGACGCCATCAAGATTGATATCTACAGCTCTTAAGTTGTGGTTGATATATTCTTCTTTTGCATCACTTCTGTTTTTGATCTTACCAATTCCCGCACCAGTAGGCATCTTGACGCCTTCCATGCTGTTCTTGATAAGTGCTTCGATCTCATCTTCAAGTTCATCGGGAAGTTTATATCCGTTCGCATCAAAGAACTTGATTCCGTTAAACTCCATAGGATTGTGTGATGCGGAAATCACAACACCGGCGTCCACTCTGTATTTTCTGGTGAGATAAGCAACTGCAGGTGTTGGAATAATACCTACATTTACCACGTCTGCTCCTACCGAGCAAGCTCCCGCCATAAGAGCGCTTGCAAGCATATCTCCTGAAAGTCTTGTATCGCATCCCACCATAATTGTTGGTCTGTGATTAACTTCCTTGGATAATACGTAAGCTCCTGCCTGTCCAAGTTGCATCGCAAGAAGTGGAGTTAGCTCATCATTAGCTACTCCCCTCACACCATCTGTTCCAAATAATCTACCCATGATAAAAAACCTCTTTAATCTGCTTTTTTAACTGATATATGTACGCTGACGGTATTCTTAACCTCTACCCCTTTGGGAAGGTTCCATTCAACATCTGCTCTATAGGAACCCTCAGCAAGTTCTGTAAGGTTATTTTCCTTCATAACCTGCTCAATATTAATTGTTCCTCTTAACGCAGAATTGTTCAGCGTATTGATTCTACTATCAAGTCCCGCAAGTGTCAAAGACACCTTATCATCCTCACCATTACTGTCAATCGTGACTTCAAAGCCTTCGGGAACACCTTCTACAGCTATATTTTTGGTGCTCACATCGACAGTTGATTCAGAAACCGAGCCAATATAAACTACAACGGTTGCTTTTCCATCAAATTTGTCATCAGCAAAAACCACTCCCGCAGGAAGGAACTGCTTAAGATCAGCAGTATAAGTGAAGTTGTCCTTAAGTCCGGTGACATCAAGATCCTCACCCTCAACGATTATAGCGTCAACAGTACTGAGCACAGATTTCTTACCTGCGATCAGAACTTCTCCGGGGTTACTATCAATATCTCCGGTCTGAGCATAACCTTCAGCTGTTTTGCCTGAAATACGATATCGGACAGGTACTTTCTTGGTCTGAAGAATAGGAACATTGACCTTTACTGATCTTGTCTTCATCTCCAGATTGGTAGAATCTACCACCTCTCCGTCTTTATCATAAAGAACTATATCTTCGTTACTTCCTATATCTGTCTGTAAGCCTGTAACATCAAGATCCACTTCTGCTTTGCTGACTCTGTCAACTATAGATTCTGCTCCACTGATCTTGATCAGATTTTCATCTGTGTTAATCTCACCAACAATGAACCCCTCTTTGGGCTCACCGATTGTCTTAGCCTCGAGCTGAAGCTGTTTTGACTTCTTTTTCTCTATATCAAGCTTAACCAGATCCGCACTTGGAACAATTCGATCAATCTTGTCACTGTACTTATTGGTTGTAATGTCAATACTTATAGTATTAAGGCTTGAAAGATTCTGTACATCAGCAGTCGCAACAATATTGTTCTGGCTGAGAGAATCAATGACAGACCTGGGTGCATAAACAGTAACGGAATTGATCACATTGGATCCGTCAAGCACCGAATAAACCTGTCCTCTACCCGTAATAAGGTCATCGTTCTTGATCATTACCTGTATGTTTGAAAAACGAACAGGTGTAATGGGATCGTTGATATTAGTTACCAGAAACCAAACGATCATCGCAAACAATAGTGAGATAAGCTTAAGTCCCCAGTTGGCCGTTAATTTTTTCATTTTTTCACCTTGGCCTTTCTGGCGAAGTACTTTATAGGTGCTTCCTCCTCATGTCTGTTCTGCAACACTCTAAGCCTCTCACGAAGTCTATCGCTATCAAGAGCTCTCTCAAGCTCTCCACCGTAAGCTACGCTGATCTTACCTGTTTCTTCCGAAACGATAATGGTAAGAGAATCTGTCGCCTCAGAGACGCCAACACCTGCACGATGTCTTGTTCCAAGTTCTTTACCGATTCTTCTGTTATCAGAAAGCGGTAAATAACACGTTGCAGCAGTAATCCTATCTCCCCTTACAATTACTGCGCCGTCATGAAGAGGTGTGTTGTGCTGGAAAATATTGATAAGCAGCTGACTGGTAACTACCGCATCCACATCTATTCCTGTCCTCTCATACTCTGTGAGAGGATGATTCTGTTCAATAACAATAAGAGCTCCTGTTCTCTCCTTAGCCATCTCCACACATGCCCGCACAATCTCATTGAGCGTGTTGTCGGAAAATCTTCCGGCTATCCTGGAATCACCCAAAGACAATACATTTGAAAATATATTCTTTCGTCCCAGCTCTTCGAGAGCTTTTCGCAGCTCCGGCTGCAAAATAACAACCATTGCTATGACTGCAATGCCAAATACCCTCTCAACTATCCAGAGAATAGTTGACATATGCAACAGCTCTGCCATAAGGATGAAGGCAATGATAACTACAATTCCTTTAAGAAAAGACCACAATCTGGTGGTTTTTGCCCATGCCAAAATATGATATACCAGAAATGCGATAATTAGTATTTCCAGAATATCAGCTAATCTTGGGGTTGGCATATGCATATTTGTTCTGTTGAAATCAAAAAGGAAATTTACCTGTTTCATGCCACTTCCTTGAATATTATCAGCGCTGTCCTTTCGCGCGATTTATCTTTTTAACCCTTCTATCGGGTGCTGTAAGCGTTACCTTGGGTACCGCTTTTACATAGTAATAATAATCATCATCCTCAAACTGAACTTTCTCAGTTCTGGAATAGTCAAGATTGAAAGCAAAGAACTCAATTAACAGCGAAATAAAGGCAGCAATCACTGTTCCTATTATCGTTCCGAGAATATTAATCTGTGAATCGGTTGCAAGGGTTCCAATGGATGTTATTACCACAAGAGAAACCGCACCTGCTATTATTGCGATCTTCCAGGAGTTGTCCATTGATGATCTGCGGATAATGTATACAATTGCAATGGTAATGGCAAAAGCCACAACCATAACGATCATCGCCTTGTCTCCGAAAATTCCAGTAATCATTGACTTGAACTCAACCGCTTTCTCCTCAACGCCTTCGCTTGTAATGCCTGAAGCCGTTTTAGAAAAATAGGAGATCAGGTATGAGATCACAAGTCCGAATGAAACCGATACGATAGACGCCGGTGTTCCGATCAATCCCGCTGCAAGCGGTACTACATAAGGAATATGCAGGAAGAAAAGAAGAGGAGTCAAAAGCACCGCCATCGTATCCTTCGGTGAAAATCTAAAATACAAAAGAAACATAAGCGCAAACACTATAAAAGCAATAAGCGCACACTCTGCAGAAAGCGAAAACAGATGTCCCACAATAAACAGAGCCGAAACAATGATTATGAAATTGGCGGGAAGTATTGCACAGAGTAATGAAGCCATAAGAACAATCGCAAGATTGTTGAGGCTGCTCATGAATCCAAGCTTATTGTTGATAACCGCTATTGATATAAGCGCCAACAAAAACTTCCACGCATAAGTAATATAAACTTCGTTTTTGATATAAAATTTTCTGATATACTGTTTAATCTCTAGTAATGCTGTCATGTTACCTATCCTTTTCGTACATTCTGGCCAGTCTCTTTAAATCTCCGTAATACCCTTTCATACTCTTACGCATCTTGGAATAACGATAAGAATAAATAACGTATGATATAAGAGAATACACGCCAACAAGCAGGAGGTAGTATATTAACACCCTCCTGCCGGTATTCAACAAATTATCTGTATTGTAAATATCTGCCAAGACCTTTTCAAAGTCATACAACACATAAGTTCCAAGGAGGATCATAAAAACGATGGTAGCACTAATAACAGATTTAACTACGTTTAATCCGATATAGTCGCTCTTGAAATATGAATTTATCGCATCATTTTTCTTACCTTCTCGGTCGATGAACGCAGCCATCCTTGTCATCAAGATGACCTTTTCTTCATTTAACATTTTTGCTCCTTAAGTATCCAGGAAGCGCATTCCGGCCTTATTGTCCTTCTTGATCGGCTGTTCAAGTGTAGGCTTAGGTCTGGCAAATGTATTAGTGAGGTTATTTGCCATCTTTGCCTTACATTTGGCACAAAATCTTCCTGTTAGTATAGATTCCCCACAACTCTCACACTGGAGCTGTATAGGTGATCCCTCAGAAAACATCAGCCTTTCCTCTCGGATCCACTGCTGAATCTGTTTGGATGTAACTTCATTATCTTCTGCTATCTGTTTGAGACTCGCACGCGGATTGTCCGCAATATACTGCTTAACCTTCTGGAAATCTTCTTCTATCGCCTTCTTACAAGGTTCGCAGATTGTCTGTCCTCCGATGTAATTAAACATCTTACCGCATCTTGAACAATTCCTTAAGTTCATAAATTGACCTCCATTTATGTTAAGTAGTTTGCCCTATGGCAAGTGTCAGGACATATATTCTGTCCGTCCCTGTCATACGAAACTCATGGGCGATCTCATCAACGGTACTTCCTGTTGTGTAGATGTCATCGATAATAAGTATACACCTAAATTTTACATCATTTCGTACTATATTGAAAGCCTTTTTCAAATTATTGCGCCTTGTACGGGCGTCCAAACCCTTCATTGGGGCTGTTTCTCTGACCCTTACTATCACATCTTTCGCAACAGGTATCGCCAGCTTCTCCGAAAGTCTCTCAGCGTACACTTCTGCCTGATTATATCCCCTATCACGCTGTTTCTTTTTGTAGGTGGGAACTGGTATTATAGCTTCAATCCCGAGTTTTCTAAGCCTCTTTCCCAGTTTTCTTACGGTTATCTCAGAGTAAAACTCCGCATACTCACGTCTTCCCTCATATTTAAACCTATAAATGGATCCGGATATGCTCCTGTACTCAAGTACAGAATATCCCCTATCAAAATAGTGCCTGTGTTTATTGCAATCTCGGCAATATTCCTCATCTTTTTCATATTCCATCAAAGGTTTGCCGCACTTCATGCAGGTTGGTCCTTTTATAAACCTAAGTCTCTTGTGGCAACCCTCATGAACCAGGCCTCCTCTCACAATTTCTCCCTTTGACCACGTGAAAGAAGGCACTATGCCATCACACACAGGGCATCTTCTCGGAAAAAGAAAATCGAACACAATGTCCCGTGTCTCTTTTAGTTCTTTTTTATCTATCAACATCAAATACTTCTTTTATTCTATCCGCCAGCCCGGTATATCTCTTGAGCTGCTGTTCATTATCCACCATATTCATAAGGGTGGCGCTGCTTCCGAGAATACACACTGTACTTTTAGCTCTGGTAACCGCAGTATACAAAAGATTACGATTAAGGAGCATTCTGGGGCCGCCCAGAATCGGCATGATGACTGCCGGATATTCACTTCCTTGAGATTTATGTATTGTTATGGCATAAGACAATTCGATCTCATCCAGCTCAGAAAATGGATACCTCACTCTTCTGTTCTCATCAAATTCAACCACAACATCCTGGGAGTAATCATTTATTTCCTTTACAATTCCCATGTCTCCGTTAAAAACTCCCATTCCGGAGTCAATAGGAATATTATATTTGCCGATAACTTCCCACTGAGCCTGATAATTGTTCCTGATCTGCATGACCTTATCGCCTTCACGGATAAGCTGATCGCCATATGCATGCTCTTTTTTTGAAGAATCCGGAGGATTAAGGTATTTCTGCAGTACCTGATTCAGCACAATAGCCCCGAGAGGGCCTTTTTTCATAGGCGTAAGGACCTGGATATCAAGCGGTCCAGCGTCCACATATCCCGGAAGTTTATCCCTTATAAGCTGAATCATGTGCTTGTATATGACATCTGCATCACTTCGTTCCAGGAAAAAAAAGTCTCTGCTCTTATTGTCCAGAACCGGCTTCTCTCCGTTGTGAATTCTATGAGCGTTCATGACTATATCACTCTCTTCCGCCTGTCTGAATATTTTTTTGAGGTAAATAGTCGGAAACTCTCCGCTCTTAATAAGATCTCCGAGAATCTGTCCCGGGCCAACACTTGGAAGCTGTGAGCTGTCACCAACAAGTATAAGATGAACCCCTGGTACGAGCGCTTTCAGCAGCGCGCAAAAAAGATGCGTATCAACCATGGACATCTCATCAATAATGATCGCATCTGCTTCCAGCGGGTTATCTGAATTCTTCTCAAATCTGACACCGGAGCCTCTGTCTTCCTCTTCAACCTGTCCTGTCACTTCCAAAAGTCTGTGAATTGTCCTTGCTTCATAGCCGGTAGCCTCAGTCATCCTCTTGGCTGCTCTTCCCGTTGGAGCAGCGAGCATTATATCAAGACCCTCGCTTGCATAATAATTGATTATCGTATTTATTGTCGTTGTTTTTCCTGTTCCTGGCCCACCTGTTATTATGACAACACCGTTTGATATACTCTTAAGAACCGCTTCCCTTTGAAGCTCGTCAAGTTCAAGCTCTTTTTTCTTCTCAATATCAAGAATGCGCTTTCTGTACATCTCTTCTTCAGAAGGCGTTACTTCCTCAGATATATTGAGCTCATGAAGCATTACAGCACATGCCTGTTCCTCGTAATAATAACTTGAAGCATAGATGTTGGTTTCGTTCTTACAAACCAGTTTTTTGTCCATTATGAGGTTATCTATCTGTAACGATATCGTCTGCGTGTCAATATAATCCTCAGGGCCGTTTCTAAGAAGCAGTTCCGTCTTGGAAATGAGTTCCTCCCTGGGAAGATAGGTATTTCCATCCATAGACGCCTGTAAAAGCATGTACAAAATACCGCTTCGAATTCGATACTCCGAATCCACACGGATACCAACTTTACCGGCAATCTCGTCAGCAATTTTAAATCCAATTCCGCTGATATCGTCAGCGAGCCTATATGGATTTTCCTTTAATATGCTGTATATTCCACTTCCGTACCTGTTATAAATCTTGACGGACATAGCATTGCTGATGCCGTATTGCTGCAAGAATATCATTGCATCACGCATTTCTCTCTTTTCAGCCATCTGCATCGCTATATCTATCGCTTTTTTCTCACTTATTCCTTTTACTTCAGCCAGTCTTTCGGGTTCGTCCTCAATAATCCTGAATGTGTCATTTCCAAAAGCCTTTACTATTCTGGCAGCCAAAGATTCTCCGATTCCCTTTATCGCCCCTGACCCCAGGTATCTCTGCATAGATACTGCATCATCGGGAATTGATATCTTATAATGCTCAGATTTAAGCTGGTGTCCGTACACGGGATGATCCACAAAAGAGCCGGTGATCTCAAGAGTGTCTCCTACGTCCACATCTTTGAAATTACCGGTGCATGTGAGTTCATCATCTTCTGTCACAAGATTTATAACAGCGTAGCCGTTTTCCTCGTTTTTATATATAAAATGTTCTACATATCCTTTTATTGTTTCGTTATCCATAGTGAATATAGTATAGCATAATAAAAAGCACTCAAATCTTAAGATTTCTTAAGATTTGAGTGCCTGTTTTTCTGTTGGTTGCAGTCTATTATTCTTCCTTATTCTCAGGAGCATCCGGAATGCTGTAATTACGCTTTAAGTTCTCATAAAGCATCTTGGCAAAGCCATTACTCTGAGAATCAACAGAGTCTGCACAAACATCCTGGAGTGTCTGATCCTTAAAGAAGTCTACAAGAGTTGATGTGGATCTGTCCTGGGTTTCAGGCTTAAGAGCATCTACAGACTTCTGCATTTCTTTGTACATCTGTTCAAGGAAATATGCCTCAAAGCCTTTGCACGCTGCCCAAAGTTCTTCATCAGTAGATTCCTTGGAAGTTGAAGATATCTTATTTTTGAGCATCTGCGCAGAAGCGTTCTGACTCTCCTGCATAGCATATTCTGTTATAGCAGTGGCATTAAGCCCTTTTACATCAAATCCTGCCATATCTATACCTCATCTTACCTCTTAAGGCCGTTAGCTGTCTGCATCATCTCATCTGTTGTCTGGATGGCTGTAGAGTTCATCTCGTATGCTCTCTGTGCAACAATAAGATTAACCATCTCTGTAGCCACATTAACATTGGATCCCTCGAGATAGCCCTGAACGATCTCGCTTCTCTTCATCTCTGCATCGCCTTCCAGTTCAGAGATTGCTTCGCCGCTGGCTGCAGTTTCCTGCCAAGCTGCACTTCCTACTCTCTCAAGTCCTTCTCTGTTTCTAAACTGCCAAAGACCTATCTGCGCGTCGCCTACCTGCTGAGGAACGCCCTGATCGTCAGGATAATAAATCCTGCCGTCACCACCTATAGTAATACGGCTTGCCACCGCATTGTTCTCTACGAGAATGGGATTCAAGTTTGCATCAAGAACAGGGTTTCCTTCTGCTGTAGTAAGCTCAAGAACATTTCCTCCGGTCTCCTGGAGTGCCCATGTGAAGTTACCGTTTCTGGTATACTGCACAGTTTCTCCATCAGCCGCCATATAAGCAAAGAAACCATCTCCACTTATGGCAAGAGCCGCAGGATTATCACTGTTCTGGAAAGATCCCTGTGAAAAGAACTGATTTATTGTTGAAGTACGAACACCAAGTCCTACCTGAGAATTAGTGGGCTTAGGTTCGCCGTTAGCTGTCGTTGTTACAGTTTGCAGCTCCTGATACAGAAGGGATTTAAACTGAGCTCCCTGTGCCTTGTAACCAACTGTATTAACATTTGCCAAGTTGTTGGAAATGGTATCTACATTAGTCTGTTGAGCATTCATTCCTGTAGCTGCTGACCATAAACTTCTAACCATGCGTCACCTCCGATAATCAAGTTACCGTCCTCCGTGACTGGTAATTTTATCTCTCTGATATAATATCGGCATAAATAGATAATTAAATTATAAAATTTTTATAAAATTTTATCCCATTCTGCCTAGCTGATTAGCTGCAATGTCAAGAGTATCATCAATTGTAGTGATCATCCTCTGATTGGTATCATAGTTTCTCTGAACCGCTATCATATTGACCATCTCGTCCACAACGGAGACATTGGACTGCTCTAGAAATCCCGCGTAGATCTGACCGTTAGCCTCTACAGGAGCTGTCCCCTCAATAGGGATAAACATATTCTCCCCATAATGTTCAAGATTGTTATATGCTATTCTTCCGTCGGGATAAATAGTCTTCTCAAAGTCAAACAGGCCTATTCTGGCAACAACATCGCCATCCTGAATAACATCTCCCAAAGTATTGATCTCAACAGGAAGATTGGGATCGATCTCTATATGTCCACCATCCTGTGATAAAACAAAGTCTCCATCCTGTGTAACAAGAGCTCCATCGGATGTAAGAGTAAAGTTACCGTCTCTTGTATACATGATGTCCATCTGTCCAGGAACATCCCTCTCTATGTTGACAGCCTTATTGGTATACTCAATTCCAAAAAAGCCGTATCCGCCAATAGCAAGATCAAACTTGTTATTGGTCTCTTTCATCGGCCCTTCAGACCAATCCACATAGCCTTCGCCTATCTTAACACCCGGATTAATAATGCCCAGTCCACGAGCTGTGAACGGGGCATCAGTATAGTCTTTAATTTTGAGCGCAAGCTGATCACTGAAAGACTGAGCTGTTGCGCCTTCCTTTTTGTATCCGTTGGTATTGGCATTAGCAAGATTGTTGGTGAGCACGTCCATTCTGTGCTGTTCGTTAATCATTCCAGTGTAAGCTGTGTACAGACCCTTTACCATACAATTTCCCTCATACCGTCCTGGTCTTACTATCCATTCAATCCATGAACAGCGTTAAATTTATTAATCCTGACGATAACCAACGATAAACTCCACATAACGTCCGGTTCCGATAGCAACCGCTGTCATGGGATCCTCGGCAGTCATCGTATTGATACCTGTCTTGGAATAGATAAGTTCCTCAAGGCCGCGAAGAAGAGCTCCGCCACCTGTAAGAACAATTCCCCTGTCCGCGATATCAGCCGCAAGCTCAGGAGGTGTGTTCTCAAGAACACTGTGAATAGCTTCGATAATCTGAGAAGTAGGCTCTCTAAGTGCCTCTTCTGTCTCCTCGGATGAAACTCTTACAGTCTTGGGAAGACCTGTTACAAGGTTTCTACCTCTGACATCCATATAGTCATCCTCAGCTCTTGGATAAGCTGAGCCAATCTTAATCTTGATATCCTCGGCTGTTCTGTCACCAATGAGAAGATTGTGCTTCTTTCTCATATAACGAACAATAGCCTCATCAAAGTCATCTCCGGCAACCTTAACAGAAGTGCTGACAACTGTACCGCCAAGTGAGATAACAGCTATATCGGATGTACCACCTCCGATATCTACAATCATATTTCCGCAAGGCTTTGTGATATCGATTCCTGCTCCGATAGCTGCTGCTATAGGCTCTTCGATAGTCTTAACATCTCTTGCTCCGCAAAGTCTTGTAGCATCCTCAACAGCCTTCTTCTCAACTTCTGTAGCTCCACTTGGAACACATACTGCAATAAAAGGCTTTCTGTGAATTCTTCTTCCAATAGCTTTCTTGATGAAGTATCTCATCATCTGCTCGGTAATCTTATAGTTTGAGATAACGCCCTGACGAAGTGGTCTAACCGCGACGATATTGCCGGGTGTACGTCCAAGCATAAGTCTTGCGTCCTCACCGATTGCCTTGATCTCCTCAGTGTCTCTGTCATAAGCCACAACTGAAGGCTCCTTAAGAACAACTCCCTTTCCTCTGATATAAACAAGAACAGACGCTGTTCCCAAATCAATTCCTATATCTGCATACTGCATAATTCTAGATTCCCCTTTCAAAAACTGTGTAGCATTTATTTCAGCGCATAAATGCGGATATTAATATAGTGATTATAATTTCACTGCCATTATAAACCAAAACAGACAGATTTAAAAGGGGCTATGCACTTTTATATATTATCGGCACGCTTGTAACCGGACTTTACTTAAGCATTTTCTTGATATAAGCGCCTGTATAAGATTTTTTACATTTAGCTACTTCTTCGGGTGTTCCTGCTACCACAACGGTACCTCCTTTTGATCCACCCTCGGGTCCCATATCGATAATATAATCACCTGTTTTGATAACATCCAGATTATGTTCGATCACAACAACAGTGTTACCCTGTTCAACAAGTTCATGCATTATCTTTACAAGTTTTTGCACATCAGCAAAATGAAGTCCTGTTGTCGGCTCATCAAGAATGTAAACAGTCTTACCTGTGCTTACTTTACTAAGTTCAGTTGCAAGTTTAATTCTCTGGGCTTCTCCTCCGGATAATTCCGTGCTGGGCTGACCAAGTTTAACGTAACCAAGTCCCACATCGTAAAGAGTCTGTATCTTGCGCTTGATAGTCTTTACATTTTCAAAGAAAGTGAGTGCCTCCTCCACAGTCATATTGAGAACATCATAAATATTCTTACCTTTGTATCTGACTTCAAGAGTCTCGTGGTTGTATCTCTTACCTCCACAGACTTCGCAAGGTACATATACGTCCGGAAGGAAATGCATCTCTATCTTGATGATACCGTCTCCTCCGCAGGCCTCACATCTTCCGCCTTTAACATTAAAAGAGAATCTGCCTTTCTTATAACCCTTGGCTTTCGCATCGGGAGTTCCCGCAAAAAGATCCCTGATCATATCAAATACGCCTGTATATGTAGCCGGATTGGATCTGGGGGTTCTACCTATAGGAGACTGATCGATGGCAATAACTTTATCGACCTGTTCTATTCCCTCAATGGAATCGTGCTTACCGGGAATACATCTTGCTCTGTTCAAGTCTCTTGCGAGATGTTTGTAGAGTATCTCATTGACAAAAGAGCTCTTTCCGGATCCGGAAACACCGGTAACAATGGTCATAACTCCAAGCGGAACATCTATATCAACGTTCTTAAGATTGTTTTCTCTGGCACCTTTAACCTTAAGCCATCCTTTAGGCTGCCTTCTTTCCTTTGGAACCTCTATTTTGAGTTTTCCGGAAAGATATTGACCTGTAATAGATTCTTTTACCTGCATTATTTCTTCTGCTGTTCCGGTAGCCACAATCTTGCCACCTTTGGAACCGGCTCCGGGACCGACGTCTACAATATAGTCAGCAGCTCTCATAGTGTCCTCATCATGCTCTACCACTATAAGAGTATTGCCAAGATCCCTAAGATTCTTGAGAGTATTGAGAAGCTTGTCATTGTCCCTTTGATGAAGTCCTATGCTGGGCTCATCCAGGATGTAACACACGCCGCAAAGTCCTGAGCCTATCTGAGTTGCAAGTCTTATCCTCTGAGCCTCTCCTCCTGACAAAGTTCCTGTTGCTCTGGACAACGACAGATAATCAAGCCCCACATCAACAAGGAAGCCGACTCTCGCCTTGATTTCTTTGAGAACCTGTCCTCCAACCATAAGCTGATGCTCAGAAAGCTCCATCCCCTGCAGATAATCCTGAAGCTCTTCAATTGACATTGCTGTTATCTCATGGATATTTTTGCCATCTATAGTAACAGCAAGTGCTTCTTTTTTAAGTCTCTGTCCGTGACATGTTGTACAAGGCGTTATTCTCATAAACTCCTCATACTCTGCCTTAGCTGTCTCCGAAAAAGTTTCTCTGTATCTCTGCTCAACATTCCTAATAAGGCCGTCAAAAAGAATAGGATAATCCCCCTCTCCTCTTGAACCCTTGTAATGGACATTAACCGTCTTATCAGCGCCATAGATAAGCATATGTCTAACCTTCTCTGAAAGATCCTTGTAAGGTGTATCCATGCTAAACTTGTAGGCTTTTGCAAGAGCCTTTAATGTTGCATTCGAAAAGCTTCCTTCCTTGTTGGAAGACTGCCATCCCATAACAACAATACATCCGTCATTGAGAGAAAGAGATTTGTCAGGGATCATAAGATCCTCGTCAAACTCCATCTTGTATCCAAGTCCCGCGCAGTCAGGACAAGCACCGAATGGATTATTGAAGGAAAAACTCCTTGGCTCTATCTCAGCTATGCTGATACCGCAGTCAGGGCATGCAAAATTCTGGCTAAAACTAAGCTCTTTTCCTCCGATGACATCAACCGTAAGGAGTCCTTCAGCAAGCCCGAGAGCACTTTCAACAGAATCCGTAAGTCTGCTTCTGAGACTATCGTTGTCCTCGTGAACAACTATTCTGTCAACTATTATCTCTATGTTGTGCTTGATATTCTTATCAAGTTTGATCTCTTCGTCTGTCAGATCATACTGGCTTCCGTCAATTCTGGCTCTCACATATCCCGCACGTACTGCTCTGTCCAATGTCTTGGCATGCTCGCCCTTCTTGCCTCTGACAACGGGCGCAAGAATCTGGATTTTGGTTCCTTCTCCAAGTGCAAGAATCTGATCACACATTTCATCTACGGTCTGTCTTCTGATCTCTCTTCCGCAATTGGGGCAATGCGGAATACCTATTCTGGCGTACAAAAGCCTAAAATGATCGTAAATCTCAGTAACTGTACCCACAGTAGACCTGGGATTCTTATTAGTTGATTTCTGATCTATGGATATTGTAGGCGAAAGCCCCTCTATTCTCTCTACATTTGGCTTATCCATCTGTCCGAGAAACATTCTTGCGTAAGAAGAAAGAGATTCCATATATCTTCTCTGTCCTTCTGCAAAAATGGTATCAAAAGCAAGGGAGGACTTTCCCGATCCTGACAATCCCGTAAAAACAGTCAGAGTTTCTCTTGGAATCTTGACACTGACGTGCTTTAAATTATGCTCATCAGCACCTCTTACTCTGATATAGTCATGTATATCGGAGGGAAGTATCCTCTTGGTTGTCGTATTTTTCTTGGTCATTCTGCTGTTATCAGACATATATACTCCAGTCTCACCGTCTATGTACTTCGGGTGATGATTCATTTACCTTCGGTAAGGTCATTGTAGATTTTCTTGAGATTGATCATCTCATCGCGAAGCTGCGCCGCAGTTTCAAAGTCTAGTTCCGTGGCAGCCCGTTTCATTTTCTTCTGTATCTGAGCAATAAGCTTTTCAAGTTCATCCCTATCCATGGATTCGGGATCCTTCTCAAATTTAACTTCCTCTTTGGCAATAGCCTTAGTCACGGCAATAAGGTCTCTTACTGCTTTCTTGATAGTCTGAGGTGTTATGCCATGCTCTTTGTTATATTTCTCTTGAATCTCTCTACGCCTCTTTGTCTCATCAATAGCTTTTTGCATTGAATCTGTCATATTGTCGGCATACATAATAACACGGCCCTCGGCGTTTCTTGCCGCTCGACCTATAGTCTGGATGAGCGAAGTCTCAGAACGAAGAAATCCCTCTTTATCAGCATCTATTATCGCAACAAGTGATATCTCAGGAATATCCAATCCTTCCCTCAAAAGGTTAATACCTACCAGAACGTCAAACACATCCAGTCTCATATCTCTGATAATCTCAGCCCTCTCAAGAGTATCAATATCCGAATGAAGGTATTTAACTCTAATACCGGATTCTGCAAGATATTCCGTAAGATCCTCAGCCATGCGCTTGGTAAGTGTAGTTACAAGTACCTTGTTCTTCTTGTCTATCTCAGTCCTGATCTCACCTATAAGATCATCAATCTGCCCCTCAACAGGACGTACCGATATTTCAGGATCGAGAAGACCTGTAGGCCTTATAACCTGCTCTGTCCTAAGCAGTTCATGCTCTTCCTCATACTTACCCGGAGTAGCCGAGCAGAACAACATCTGGTCAATATGTGACTCGAACTCCTCAAAATTAAGCGGTCTGTTATCAAGTGCCGAAGGAAGCCTGAATCCATAATCAACAAGAGTCAGTTTCCTACTCCTGTCCCCATGGTACATCGCACCTATCTGAGGAATTGTCATATGTGACTCATCCACAATTATCAGAAAATCTCTGTCAAAGAAATCCAGAAGAGTAAGGGGTGGTTCTCCCGGTTTCATGAAGTTAAGATGTCTTGAATAATTCTCAATTCCGGAACAAAATCCTGTCTCTCTGAGCATCTCAACATCGAAGTTGGTTCTCTCGGATATTCTCTGAGCTTCTATAAGTCTGTCTTCACCCTTAAAAAACTTAATCTGCTCCTCAAGTTCTTTTTCTATATTGTCACATGCGGCATTAATCTTCTCCTGAGGGACAACATAATGTGATGCAGGATATATCATAACGTGGCTAAGCTCACTTCTAACCTTGGCTGTTACCGGCTCAACCTCCGTGATCCTGTCTATCTCATCACCAAAAAACTCAATCCTTATAAGATAATCATCAGCATTGGCAGGAAATACCTCGATTGTATCTCCTCTGACTCTAAAGTTACATCTTCCTAGCTCCATGTCATTTCTGTTGTACTGAATAGCGACAAGCTCTTTGATGATCTCATCTCTGTCCTTCTGCATCCCGGGGCGAAGCGAAATTGACATACCCTTGAATTCATCAGGACTACCAAGTCCGTATATACAGGAAACACTTGCAACAACAATAACATCGTTTCTCTCGGAAAGCGATGCCGTAGCAGATAATCTTAACTTATCTATCTCATCGTTAATCGACGAATCCTTGGCTATATACGTATCCGTCTGCGGCACGTAAGCCTCCGGCTGATAATAGTCATAATAGGACACAAAATATTCAACCGCATTGTTTGGGAAAAACTCCTTCATCTCTCCGTAAAGCTGACCGGCAAGAGTCTTGTTATGAGAAATGATCAGCGTAGGTTTATTAAGTGCCGCAATGACATTAGCCATTGTAAAGGTCTTGCCCGATCCCGTAACGCCAAGCAGAGTTTCAAATTGGTTGCCCTCTTTGAAACCCTCAACAAGTTCTTTTATAGCCTGAGGCTGATCGCCAGTAGGTTTGAAATCCGAGTGAAGTTCGAAGTTCATTTAATCCATGCCCCTATATACAACACAAAATATTTTATAAACAATAAAGTTGCACTCAAACTAAAATTCAAATATCAATCGTAGTATATCATCCCAAAAGATAACTGTCTATAAAAATCGGAACATGTGTTCGTGATCCATATCCTTACGACCGGCAAATGAACTTGTATGCAAGCATCCATTAGCATGCCGGTCTTTTGCAGCAAAAAACCGGAGGGCTGAGGCTCCTCCGGTCTATGCATGCAAACAATATTCAGCTAGCGGAAAATTCCTGAACAATATAGATAGTATTGCCATCCACATAATACCCAAAACCGGCACACTTCCATGTCGCGCCAAGCATATTCTCATCATGCCCCGAACTGCCTTTAAACAATCCTATTGAGCCCTCAATACTTGCGTTAACATCAAGTGCATCGGAATACATCATTCCAATATTTTCGCCGACACCCTGAGTTGTGTATCCAAGCTCTGTATATGCAGCGGCAAAATCTGTGGCATTAGGCCTTTTATGAGAAAAAGATGTTGCTATTTCTTTAGCTCTGAGTTTAGCTACATCATTGCATTTCTGGCTCAATTCAAGCGGCTGAAGCCCTTTGCTTGCACGGTAAGCATTAAGCCGGTTACTCATATCCAAAACATGCTTATCCGCCACATTTGCTGTTTCTGTACGCTTTCCCGCTGCAACTGCAGCTCCAGCATCTTCAGGACAGCATTTTCTGCCTTCAGCACGTCCGTTATTTACATAATGGTTCCAGAGAGCTTTTTTATTATATCCGAAAGCCTCTTTAAGATCCGGATATGTATCGGCGTAATAGCGATAATCAAATTTAGGATCTATCTGCGTTCCGGCAGCATAAATGTCGGTCGATCCGGCAAACATCACTATCACAAATAAAGCGATGGCAAAAAGTCCCTTGATCAGTGTTTTTTCCATGAAGTATAATTTATTCTCGTTTTTCCACATAGGCAAAATTATACTAAAAACGAATACACAAAAATGGATTTCACACTTTTTTCGCAAAATCTTAAAAAAATATCCTTATAAATTAAAAGCATCAAAGGTATAAACCATATCCTGTTCTATAATAAAATCATCCACACTTATCCGGTCCTCCGGGGCACATGTATCCAGCAATCTCGTAGTGCACATCGCTGCAGTGGCTTCTCCCTCTGTAAAGTCCGAAGTTTCTTCCCCATCTTGCAAAAGTAGGCTCCCCACTCCCAAAATAAGTAATAGCGCAATAAAAATAACCACAAATGTATATACAAAAATAATCACCTTAAATCCTCCATGTATTCTTCAATCCGCACCTTCGCTCGTCCAAGTCTTTCTTTTACCGCCGGGAGCCTGTTTCTTGTATCCTCCTGAATATATTCTTTTGCAATCTCATAATGAGAAATCCCGGCTGTCACAGCCACAGAAATACAAGCTGCAGCAAGGCTTAACCTGATTCCAAGGAACACTTTTCTCTTTATCTTCGTTATCCGGCATTTATCCAAAGCAGCTTTTATCTCCCCAACATCCCTGAATCTTTCACTTCTGTCAGGTTTGATGCACTTTCGTATCACAGCCATAAGCTCCGAAGATACTCCTCTCACACCATTTTCTTTTACTCTTTCAACTGCCTGATCATCTTTAGTATCTATACCTGACAACATCTGCAAAAGAGTCATTCCAAAGCAGTAGATGTCGGTCTGTGGATTAGTCTGACCAAGGCTTCCATACTGCTCAGGAGCTGCAAAACCGCATGTTCCAAGATAAGTGCTGTCATTTCTTTCGCCTTCCCTATATATCCTGGACACACCGTAATCTATCAGTGTCACTTCTCCATAAGCACCTATTATTATGTTTGAGGGCTTAAGGTCTCTGTAAATAATCGGTTCTCTCCGGCTATGAAGGTATCCAAGTATGGATAAAATATCCTTCGCTATCCTCACCGCCTCTTTTTCCTTAAGCCTTTTCTGCTCTCTTAATACTGCCAAAAGACTCTTACCGGGCGCAAACTCTATCGCCACATACTCATCTCCTGCATCGATCAGCGCCGGGATTCCCTTATGCCTTAGACGTCTTAATATATCCACTTCATTTATCAAGCTTTCACTTGCCTTCTTGTATTCCTTTTCTCCACCTTCGCGAAGACATTTAAGCGTTACAAGCCTTCCTGTTTTCTTATCCCGAGCCAAAAACGCATCAGCACAACCGCCGCTCCCAAGTTTTCTTATTTTTTTGTACCTTAAATCTATTCCTTGTCCCATAGTTCAGAACTCCATACATAGTGCCGCTATGGAGACATTGTCCTCTTCATGCCTTGAATAAGCCTTCTCCGCCAGCTTTTTGCACGATTCGAGCATATCCTCTGAAGTCACACACATCTGCGGACATAACATTCTGAAAGTCTCATCATCGTCCATGGTTTTCCAAAAGCCGTCACTACATGCAAGAACTGTTGAATTACCTTCAAATCTCCCAATTTCAATCTCAGGATTTGGTGTCCCCGAAGTTCCCACACATTGCAAAAGAACATTTTTGTCCGCTGCGTCTTTGGCCTCTTTTTCTGTCATTATGCCTTCATCAATCCAGGCTTGTATAACGCTCTGGTCCTTGGTCAGCTGCTTGATTCCGTTTTTGCCCGCTACATATATTCTGGAATCACCCACATTCATGAGGATGTACTGCCTTCCTATCTGTAAAAGAGCTGTAAGCGTAGTTCCAAGCTTAATCCTTCTGTGTTTTCCATATCTTCTTATCTCACCGTTTACTCTGGCGATAAGTCTTCTCCAGGACTGTTCGATTACCTCAAAGAGCCTGTCGTTTTCAAGGTCCTGCATAAGACATAATTCCTCATGGAACCAGTTCTCAAGAGCTCTTATAGTCTTGCAACTTGCAACCTCACCTTTTGAAAGTCCTCCCATTCCATCGCACACTGCGACAAATGAAATCCTTCCAAGCTTATTGGTGTTTGCCACCTTTACCATGACAGAGTCCTGGTTTAGTTTACGGGCAATACCCGCATCAGTGTAAATACATGCTTTTACTTTCATAACCAACCTTTCAAAAAACAAATACAAAAGTGGAATATCGCCCGATACGGGCAAGATTTTCTTTGAAAAAAGAAAAAACTGTGCCAATGATTGACACAGTTTTGGATGATACTATTTATTCAATTATTTGTCAAGAAGCTCCTTCAAAACCTCTACAGCCTTGTCTTTCTGATTATCTGATTTATCCGCAGCATAAGCTTCTGCATCAAGCTTTATCTCAACATCCGGTTTAATACCTATTCCGTGAATATTATTTCCGTTGGGAGTGTAATAACTGCTTACGGTAAGCTTGACTGCTGTTCCGTCGTTAAGATCGTAAACGCTCTGAACAATTCCTTTTCCGAAAGTAGTTGTTCCCACAAGCTTTCCAAGTCCGTAATCCTTTATTGCTCCGGCTAAGATCTCTGATGCACTGGCTGAATAACCATTCACAAGTACTACCAGAGGAATATCCAGCTTATTATCATTCTTGCACACGTAGTCGATTCTCTTGCCTTCTCTGTCTACGGTGTAAACAATCTCATTACCCTTTGCAATAAGCTGATCTGCTATATCGCACACAGTAGTAAGGCTTCCTCCGGGATTTCCTCTAAGATCAAGAATAAGCCCCTTCATATTCTCGGCTTTAAGCTGTGCCATTCCTTCTACAAACTGATTATATGTAACATCATCAAACTCTGTTATCTGAAGATAGCCAATTTCATCATCCAACATCTCTGTTACAACAGTAGGAACCTCTATCTTTTTACGATATACATCTACCTCAATACGATCTTCCGCATCGCTTCTGCTAATAGTCAGATGAACCGTAGTACCCTCTTCACCTTTGATCTTGGAAACAACTTCTTCTGTCGTGAGTCCCTGAGTGCTTTCCTTATTGATCTCCATGATCATGTCGTTGTCCATAAGTCCGGCTTCCTGAGCAGGTGTTCCTTCCATAACCTTACTTATGACAGGCATCCCCATCTCGTTACTTGTAGAAATGTAGGCACCTATTCCATAGTAAATACCCTCAGTTTCACTCTGAAAAGAAAGAAGGTCGTCTTTGGTATAGTAAACAGAATACGGATCGTCTAATGATTCCAGAAGTCCCTTGTACAATCCATCGCGCTCTGCCTCTTTATCAACTTCTTTCTTGTAATAACTCGAATCGATAAGTGCTTCCAGTTTTCTTATCTTGAGGGATGTCTCATCATCAAGTATCCCCCAGTTGCCACCGGAACCTACAGTAAAAATCCTCGTTGTTATCATAAAAGCTGAACAAATAAAAGCTGTGCACAATGCTCCGATCAGAAGGCCGCTTAAGAATCTTCTTCTGAACTTAGCTTCATACTCCTTGATATCAACCTGATTATCGGTTTCGTTTACAACTACATTTTCATTCTCAATTGTCTTAATGTCTTCTGTCTGATTAATCTCGTTGTCCAATGTTAATTCTCCACTATGATGCATTTATTTGAGGTAATTCCAAGGACTCACATAGGCTCCGTTTAGTCTGACACCGAAGTGAAGGTGATTACCTGTCGATCTTCCGGTAGAACCTACAGCCGCTATCTTGGTACCTGCAGTTACATCCTGCCCTTTTGAGCAATATATTGCCGAACAATGCATATAGACTGTATACAGTCCACCACCGTGATTGATCATCACATAATTACCCATGGTCGCATTGTAGTCGGTTGCTACAACTGTTCCGTTATATGCAGCAAGTATCGCCGATCCAGCCGGCGCAGCAAAGTCAACTCCGTTGTGCATCTTCTCAACACCAAGAGTAGGATGCATACGCATTCCGTAATTATCGGAAACTCTAGTATAATTCGGACAAGGAAATGTAAACATTCCTCCATCATACTTGTATTTGCTTTTCAAAGCTTCTTTATCCGCCGCAACCTCTCTCTCAAGAGCAGCGATTGTATCGTTCTCAGCCTTGATTTCAGCTTCATACTCGGCTATGGCAGCTTCTTTATTGCTAATATCTGTCTTTACCGTACTAAGTTCAGCATTCTTCTGATCCAGAAGAGATTGCATATTGGCTTCTTCTTGTTCTTTGCTCTCTTTAGTCGCATCTAAGGTTGCCTTTTCTTCTTCAAGGGCTTCCTTAGTAAGCTGAATGAGTTCTGTTGTAGCAATGTACTCATCCAACTTCTTTCTGTCATACTTGGAGAGTTTCTCAATATACTCAGCTTTATTGAGCATATCCCCAAAGCTTCCGGACTCCAGAAACAACTCCATGTACACAGCTTCTCCCTGCTCATACATGAACTTGATTCGCTTCTTCATAGCCTTGTACTGCTCTTCCTGAATGCGTTCAGACTCTTCAAGCTCTGCTGTAGTCTGTTCAATTTGAGCAACCTTTTCATCGATCTTGGTCCCAAGTTCGTCTATCTTTTTCTGTATATCTGTAATTGAAGCATCAAGCTCCGTGATATATTTATTAAGATCGGACTTACTTGCTTCCAGCTCTTTTTTCATCTTCTCAAGGTTACTTTTTGCATTGCTTAAGTTGTCTCTTTCCTTTTTGGCCTCTGATATCTGATTCTCTTTTGCCTTAATGCTTTCTTCCGTAACTTCGGCATACGAGGAAAAAGAGCTGTTAAAAAACACCAGTATCACAATAGCCAGACACGACAACACATTAAACAATCTTTTCCTTGTGCTGCAAATTGATCTGATCAAAACAAATTGTCCTTTTATTTATTCTTATACATGCAAGTGTTTTCTAACTGTCGCAAAACTTCCCAAGAATCCTATTCCGATACCTATTGCAAGTGAGATAGGCAGAAGTTCTTTGTAGACTACCTCAACCGGAAGGAAATTAAGAAGCGATGATAGCATCGTAAATTTGGATGCCACATATGTGATCGCATGAGTATATACGAAATACACAATGATAAGAGGAATTGCTGATCCTATCATACCGATGAGAATACCTTCAACCACGAATGGTGCTCTTACAAAAAAGTCTGTAGCACCGATATATTTCATGATGTTGATCTCATCTTTTCTGACCGCGATACCCATTGTAACTGTGTTGCTGATAAGGAATATAGATACCAGCAAGAGGATGATGATAATTCCGGCTGAAACATATGCTATCAACTTATTAAGTCCGCTGAGCGTATTGGCCGTAACCTCTGATCTGTTAACCTCTCTTACAACGTCTATTGATTCGATATATGTTACAAGTGCGGGCTGCATGGATACATCCTTGAGATATATCTGAAGGTTAGCAGAGTCAGCTAGAGGATTCTCTGTAAATCCGTCAGCGTATTCTCCAAGGTATTCTTCCTTAAATCCTTCCCATGCCGCATCTGCAGATACGTATTCAATTTCTCTAACTTCCGGTCGATTCTTTTCAAGCTCGCTCTTAACCGCCAGAATCTGCTCCTCCGTAACGCCCTCATTAAAGAATACTGTCACGGATACGCCTTCCTCAGCTGTCTTAACCACATGCTGGAAATTGGTAACTATTGAATAAAAGATACCGAACAGAAAAAGACAGGCGCCAATAGTCGCTATAGATGCCAAAGTATACCATTTATTTCTACCGAGGTTCTTGATTCCCTGTCCCAGTGTGTAAAAAAAACTACTAATCCTCATCGATGTACATACCTTCTTCCTCGTCTTCTATAATGACGCCCTTTTTCATGGTTATAACTCGCTTCTTCATGGCATTAACGATTTCTCTGTTATGCGTTACCACGATAACAGTTGTGCCGTTCTCATTAATCTGTTCCATGAGTTTCATAATCTCCCATGAATTGTTGGGATCGAGATTTCCGGTAGGCTCATCAGCCAAAAGAATGGTCGGCTTATTTACCAGAGCTCTGGCAAGAGCAACTCTCTGCTGCTCACCGCCGGAAAGTTGATTGATCTTATTCTTATATTTGCCCGCAAGGTTAACTGTCGCCAATATTGAAGGCACGTTTCTCTTGATCTCCCTTGTGGGTGTCTGAACGATTCGCTGCGCAAATGCAACGTTTTCATAGACGTTTCTATCTTTTAAAAGTCTGAAATCCTGGAACACTATTCCAAGGTTACGTCTGAACTTAGGAATCTTACGGTGTTTAATTCTCTTTAAGTTGTACCCAAGTACAGTAATCTCTCCCTCTGTAGGTGTAAGTTCCCTGAGAAGAAGCTTGATAAGTGTAGACTTACCGGATCCACTGTCACCAACTATAAATACAAATTCTCCTCGCTTTATGTGGAGGTTAACACCGTTTAAAGCAGGCGCACCACTTGAATAGGATTTGGTGACATTCTCAAGTGTTATTATCTCATCCTCAGGTATCTGCCTGTTTAATCTTTTCTTTCTGTATCCTCGTTCCATGTCTATCTCCCGAAATTTTTATTGATTGTTGGATGATTAACGGATAATTATGTGAATTTCTCCATGTATTTCATGTACCTTACAACCATAAGTGCGATCTTAAATGTGATTGCATCATCAAACACTCTAAGATCGAGACCGGTGCTCTTCTGAAGCTTATCGAGACGATAAACAAGTGTGTTTCTGTGAATAAAGAGCTGTCTTGATGTCTCTGATACGTTAAGGCTGTTCTCAAAGAACTTATCTATGGTTGATAAAGTCTCCTGGTCGAAATCATCGGGATTCCTTCCTCCGAATATCTCCTTGATAAACATCTTACATAAAGGAATCGGAAGCTGATAAATAAGACGACCTATACCAAGCTCGCTGTAGCATATTACTTTTCTCTCATCAAAGAAGATTTTTCCTACATCGAGAGCCATCTTTGCCTCTTTATAGGAACGGCTGACTTCCTTGATCTCACCAACTACTGTTCCGTATGCTATTCTAACTTTGGAAAGTCCGTCTTTTTCAAGTACAGCAAGCATATCCTCTGCAGTTTTTGTAATATCCGAAGGCTTGGTAATATCGGTTACATCCTTAACGATAATGATGTTATCCTCATCCACCTCGGTTACAAAATCTGTTCCGTTTCCAAAATGAGTTCTTGCAATCTCAAGAGCATTATTATCTCTTCCATTGTGAGATTCGACGATCATCGCAACTCTCTTGGCATCTGACTGAATATGGAGTTTCTTGGCTCTACTGTAGATATCCACAAGAAGAAGGTTATCAAGAAGCAGGTTCTTGATAAAGTTATCCTTGTCAAAACGCTCTTTGTAAGCAACAAGAAGGCTCTGAATCTGATATGCGATCATCTTACCAAGCATATAAACATTCTCGCCGGTTCCGGCGCAGATGAGAATATACTCAAGCTGCTGCTCATCAAAAATCTTGAAATACTGGTACCCCTGTATCTCCTGGGAATCCGCTGCAGACTCCACAAAATCTCTGGCAACTGCCGATACATTGCCCATGTCTGATGATGTTGATGCTACCTCTCTGCCATCAATGTCTAATACATACAGCTCAACGTGAGCAATATTCTTGAGACCGTCGATTGTGTTCTGGAGAATCTGATTTGAAATCATTTTTCACTCTTTCTGCCATCCCTTTACAGGGGCTAACGATAATATACATAGCCATTTTAATACAAATGTACAAAAAAATCTACCTTATACTAGTTGTTTTTTGTACATTTTTTTGATTATCCCGTCAAAATCTACAAAAAGGCTTTCTTTTTTTGGTATGAAATTTATCATTAAACAGATAAACTTTTAGATGTAATATTACGATATAAAAGATAAGAAAGGAGTAAGTATGGATATTCCTTCATTATCGATGGCTTTATCACAAAACCGCATACTCACTGATGTAGGAGTTGCAATGCTGTCAAAGAACCTGGATTTTATGAAAGATGTAGGCAGCGAATTTGCAGAGCAGCTTGATTCTGTTTCTGAGCTGTCAGTTAATCCAAATATCGGTTCAAATATTGACATAAGACTATGATAATGTCATCAACACAAAAGAGGAGGGTGTTTACCCTCCTCTTATTTTGCTTTCAAATTATGAAAATACAGCTCCCAATATCATGTACACGATTGAAAGAGCAATTCCTATTATCAAAGGAAATGTAATAAGGCTCACTTTAGGCTCTTCCGCCCTATCTTTTTTCTTAATAATCTGCATAAGCGCATTTTCTCTTCCCTCAATCTTAGCGATCTTATAAACTATGCAAAGTGCAATAGGGGTGAATATCACAGCCAAAAGAAAATCAACGCCTATCGTCTGTATCAGTGAAGAAAAAGAGTCACCCTCGACGATCTGCTCTGCATCTTCCAAAAGATTTGAAGAAAAATACAGAAATATCACTTCAAGAGTATTAAACAGTCCATGTGCCAAGAATGAAGACCACACGCTACCTGTTGCCTCCACCAATACACTGAACATCACTCCCATTACTGCCGCGTATGTGAACTGATTGAAATTCATATGCATCATGCCAAAAAGAACAGACGACAGGATTACAGCTCCCAATATTTTTCCGGTCTTCTTGTAGGTATGAAAAAGCACTCCTCTAAACACAAACTCCTCAACAAAGGGGCCAAACACCCCCATTGAGAAAATCGTTATATATATCGGTATTTCCAGAACGTTGTCAGAAATAGAATCAACCATGTTATCAACGAATATCATGGATATTGAATTGACCAACGTAATAAGCGGGTAAAGTGCCAGAACATATAATACGCTCAGAAGTGCTGACGTAATGCTGAATTTTTTTAAGGGAACAACAGAGCCCAGACTGTCGCCACTATAAAGCACCGCTGCGACCGCAGGAATCAAGACTACCGTCTCACACAAAACATTAGACAGCAGTATCGAAGGCTCTCGTCCGTCCACAGCCACCCAAAACGACCACAAAGTGGTCATCGCCAATGTGGCTATTATCATAAACATAAATGCTCTGTTTGCTCTCCTGTAATCCATATATACCCCTTATTTAAGCTCTATTGATTCTGCCTTGATGTCTATCTTACCTTCTTTTAAAAGCCTTCCTACGGCCCTTTTAAACTCATTCTTACTCATATTCGTCTTCTGACGTATAAGCTCCGGAGATGCCTTGTCGGTGAAAGACAATTTACCACCGTTCTCATTCATCATATTGAGAATCTTCTCTGCATCCTCATCCATCTGAAGATAAGCCTTTTCCCTTACACTCAGATTGAGCCTTCCGTCTTCTTTTACAGAAGTAACTCTCGCCTCAATGTTATCTCCTATGGAAATGCTACCATAAAGCTCTTTTTTAGGAATAAGAGCCGAATAGATATCGTCAACAGCCACAAACGCACCAAAATTATCGCTAAGTTCATAGACAGTGCCTCTTACCTTATCATCCTTAGCATAGGGACTGTTGTTTAGCAGATATTTATAGACGTTCATGGTAACGCAAAGTCTGCTACTCTTATCAATGTAGAGCGCACACAAGACCTCATCTCCAACCTTGACTCTGCTTGTCTGCTCTCTAAACGGAAGGAGAACATCCTTTTCAAGTCCCCAATCCATAAAAGCGCCGATCTTGCCAACTTCCTTAACCTTTAGAAGTCTTACATCTCCAAGCATTATCTTAGGTTCAGCCGTTGTAGCTATAAGCCTGTCACTTGAATCCTTATAAATAAAAACTTCTATGGCAGATCCGATCTCCGTCCCCTTCGGAACCTGCTTTATGGGCAAAAGAACCTTCTCTTCGCTTCCCTGTTCCTCAGAAAGATATACGCCGAATTCAACCTTTTTTACTACTATTAGTTCCTGTTTCTCACCTAATCTTATCATTTATCCTCCGGTTAAATAAGCTCAACCACACAAACGGAATCGCCTTCGCTGTTATTTAGGCTCACCGTATAAACATCATTATCCTCTTTTTTACTCTTAATCACAACAGGGTACAATACATCTCCAAGTCTTGCCTGCTTTTTGTATTCTGCCCTGAGTCCGGATATCTCAAAATCTTCTTTATCAAGACAATCAAGTGCCATTCTCACATACTGGCCGTTGTTGACATGCTTGTTGGTATCAAGATGCTGCTTGGTAACCTCGATGGGATTGCATTCTGTACGTGTCCCCTCTTTGGGGATTGCCACTTTTCTGCTCCCATACTCCATATCAAGCTTCTCTCCAAGCTCATATGCCCCTTTTATCTCATCTGTGATCCTGCATGGCAGTTCTTTATCAAGATCAACAAGAGTCCAGACAGAATTGGCAACCGCAAGCCTCTCGCCATCTGCAGTGTCCATAAAAAAGTTACGAAGTCCAACAGCACCTCTTAGTTCATAGGGAATAGTCCCTATTCTCACCTCTTCACAAAGCTTAGGATATCTGTTTACGTCAATCTGCCAGGAAGAGAGTACCCAAGCCAGCTTATTTTCTTTTAGATAGCTTATGGACGCAGGGCCTCCTTGAGTCTGGAAAATAGTGCAATCCTGAAAATAATCTATAAGCGCTTCTATAGTCAGTCTGGCGTTACTATCAACTTCACTGTAACGAATTCTGGTATCAAAAGTATACATAACTCTTTCTCCCATAATAAATTAAATACTAAAGAAAAAGCGAGATTGTCACCAATCTCGCTTTCACATATTAGCTGGGCTAGTAGGATTCGAACCTACGTAATGACGGAGTCAGAGTCCGTTGCCTTACCGCTTGGCGATAGCCCATCGACAAGAAATGATTATACGTGAGGTGTAATAAAAAAGCAAGTACTTTTTTGAATTTTTTTCATTCCCTATCAAAACTCTATGTGGAACTCATTATTCTTATCAATATTATACATCACTTCGCAGTCAATAAACCTGCTTATAATGCCGTGTCTGAACAACGTATCTGAAATCGCATCTCCAAAATAAAAAGTATATGGCCATGTATTTCCTGTTTTAGAGTTATCGGGAACCACCAATTCCATAACCTCTGCTCCTGCCTCATCAGCTTCTCTGTACTGGTTTAGAATATCATTCCCCACAGCATATGTCTGTTCCTTTGATAAAAGGAATCCATTATAGTCACGATATGACCTACAACTGTTTACTGTCTGTGCAACCAGAACAAACGTCAGGAAAGGAAGAACTACCTCAAAATACGATTTACTATCATTAATGCTTTTCAATACACTACTAAATACAATAATAACAAATGTAAAAGCGTAAAAATACACACCCAATGATACATCTCTTCTAGTGATGTAATACATGTTACTAAATGCAGACAAGATTACCAGATAAATAGTAGTAATAATGCCCGACAAAAGGATTTTTACCAAAAGCATCTTTTCTTTTTCGCTAATTATTCCGCCTTTACAACGAATCATACGTGCAACAAACATAACTAGGATTGCAAAAACAATCAAAAGAAACATCTTATTTACAGACGCTACATTACCGGCAAAAGCCCTTATAACATCAATGACACCTATCTTCTCAACAACCTGCTTTTTGGCGTCTGCATTTCTGGGATCAACCGCTTGAATAACGACTGCTACAAGCCACATTATCAGAGCGGCAACAAAATACCATCTCTGAATTAACGCCTTTTTCAGGTCAGCTCTATCCTTAATAGTTCCAATCAAAGCAAGCAGTATTTCAACACCTGCATAAGAAACAAAAATTATATTGGTAAACATGTTGGAAAAAACAATAAAGTATATTAGTAAAAAGATAAAACCATTCTTTAGCTCAATTGATCCAGCCCTATCCCCGTTATCTACCGCCATATCCTTGTTTATAAACCACATTACAGCCGTCGCGTTAACAACAGCTGTAATCACATAATGCACAAAACAAGTTACATCTTCCGACCAGAACAGATGGGTATTGTTATACCAATCATTCTTAAAAATCAAAAAATGAAAAGCCAAAAAACATATTCCCAAGAAATTAGCCTTTATCTTCTCGCTCTCACCAAGCATCTTCTTAACCAAAAGCACCATCACTCTTACATACATGGTGATAAAAAGCGCTCCGGTAATAGCAAAAACAAACGCCAAAGATTTAAGATAGTCTTTCATTACAGGATAAACAAAGTTAGCTGCAATCTCAGTAAGAATCGGATAAAAAGTCTCAGGAAAAACCTTAATCCCATTATATCCGCCAAATATAGGCAATGGTCTCCTAAAATAACTGCACATTTCCCAATCATCAGAATCAAAAAGGAAAAGCGGATGCGCAATATAAAGAAATACAAATATAACAGCAAAAACAGCTACTGTAAATAAAATATCAGTTTTTTTTGCTTTAATCACACCATAACCTCACTTAGCTTCATCAGAACTGATCAGCCTTCAAAAAGAAGATCTGCATATGTCGGGAAAGGCCAGTCTTTCTTGTCTACAAGCATCTCAAGCTTATCTGCGGGAGCTCTGAGTGCCTCCATAAGAGGAAGAACCTTATCCTTGTAGAAGAAAGCAAGTTCGCGCTGATCCTTAATCTTGCGTGCCTTCTCTTCACTGGCTTTGAGCTTATCAAGAGCCGTCTTCATCTTGGACAGATGCTCCTGAATCTCCTTAAGCTCAGCAACCTCAACAGATGCGTCCACACCTGCTGCCTTGATCTGATTAACATCAGTCGCAACTCTACCGGCATACTTCATAACAGCCGGAATAATCTGCTTTGATGCCATATCGATCATTGTAAGAGCTTCTATATTGATGGTCTTGGCATATGACTCAAATATAATCTCTTTTCTTGACTCAAGCTCTGTCTTGGTATATACGCCAAATCTCTCAAAGAGCTCTACAGCCTTTTTGGTTGTAAGAGTATCTGCCGCCTCAATGGTTGATTTAATATTGGGAAGTCCGCGTCTGGCAGCTTCTTTTACCCATTCATCCGAATATCCATCACCATTGAAGATAATCCTCTGGTGTTCTGTCAGATACTTCTTGATAAGATCATGGACCGCCATATCAAAGTCATCTGACTTCTCAAGTATATCTGCCGCCTCGCAGAATGTCTCTGCAACAATTGTATTAAGTGTAGTATTGGAGCTTGCCATTGAATCTGAAGATCCAACCATTCTGAACTCAAACTTATTACCTGTAAATGCAAAGGGTGATGTACGGTTTCTGTCTGTAGCATCCTTCTCAAACTGAGGAAGTGTGGAAACACCGGTCTTGAGCTTACCGCCCTTCTTGCTGGATTTGGCAACACCTGTCTCAATAAGCTGTCTTACAACATCCTCAAGCTGCTCTCCGAGAAATACGGAAATAATAGCCGGAGGCGCCTCATCAGCCCCAAGCCTGTGGTCATTACCAACATCGGAAGCACTCTGTCTAAGTAGATCAGCATGCTTATCAACAGCCTTCAAAATGCAGGCAAGGACAAACAGGAACTGAACGTTCTTGTTGGGTGTATCGCCCGGATCAAGAAGGTTCACACCGTCATCTGTGCAAAGAGACCAGTTGTCATGCTTACCTGATCCATTAACACCTGCAAAAGGCTTCTCATGAAGAAGACATCTCATGTGGTGATGTTCTGCCACACGCTTCATTGTCTCCATAATAATCTGATTGTGATCAACAGCAATATTGGCTGTCTCGTATACAGGCGCAAGTTCGTGCTGTCCGGGAGCAACCTCATTGTGCTGAGTCTTGTCGGGAACACCAAGTTTCCAGAGCTCAACATTAAGATCCTTCATGAACTCTCCAACTCTCTCCCTGATAACACCAAAATAATGGTCTTCCATCTCCTGACCCTTGGGAGGCATTGCTCCAAAAAGAGTTCTACCTGTAAAAAGAAGATCCTCTCTCTTCATGGCCTTGTCCCAATCAACAAGGAAGTATTCCTGCTCAGGTCCTACTGAAACATTGACCTTGGTTGCATTTTCATTTCCAAAAAGCTTTACAATTCTGAGTGCCTGCTTGTTAATAGCCTCCATTGATCTAAGCAAAGGAGTCTTTTTATCAAGCGCATCTCCTGTGTATGAACAAAAGGCAGTGGGGATGCAAAGTGTAACGCCTGCTCCGGATTCCTTAAGGAATGCGGGAGAAGTAATATCCCAAGTTGTATAACCTCTGGCCTCAAATGTTGCTCTGAGTCCTCCGGATGGGAAAGAAGACGCATCAGGCTCACCCTTTATCAGTTCTTTTCCAGAGAAAGAAGTAAGCATTCTTCCGTCTTTTTCAGCGCTTCCCACAAAAGAATCATGTTTCTCGGCTGTAATACCTGTAAGTGGCTGGAACCAGTGTGTGTAATGAGTTGCTCCGTTCTCAACAGCCCACTCCTTCATCGCATTGGCAACAACATCAGCAGATTCCTTGGATAATAATCCGCCGTGCTCCGTTACATTCACAACCTCTTTGTAAACATTCTTGGGAAGTCTCTCTCTCATCTTGGCAAGAGTAAAGACGTTCTGTCCGAATATCTCCTCTACGTTCACCCTATTGCTCATCAGTGCCCCTTTCTGTACTGCAAATTTTAACTGCTTAACAGTTTACATCAACTTACAAAAAACTACTACCAAAAAATAATTATTTTTCTTCACTTTCTTTTGAAGGGGCTCTCAATATGTCATATTTTTCTGCAGACTCTGACAGCTCCACATATATAACCTGCTTGGGATGAGGACAGGATTCAACCCGCTCTCCATCCTCGGTATACATGCCCTTGACGGTAACCTTCACATCCGTTCCGTCAGGTTTCATGATCTCTATCTCATCGCCTATTGAGAATTTATTTCTTTGCTCTATCTTGGCGTATCCTCTCTCATCGATCTCATTTACGATTCCAAGATAGATATACTCATTTACATATGTGTTTACGTCATAAATCTGTGTCTCTTCACTGGGCTTACCAAAATAGAAGCCTGTTGTGAATTGTCTGTATGTGCACTTTGAAATCTGTTCACGATACCAGGGCATATTCTCCCTGTACTTTTCTTCAGACTCAAAGAAATCATCTATAGCTTTCCTGTAGGTCCTTGCAACAGTGGCAACATACAAAGCAGTCTTCATTCTGCCCTCTATCTTGCAACTGTCAACGCCTGCGTCCACAAGCTCCGGAATGTGCTCGATCATGCACAGGTCCTTGGAATTAAAGATATATGATCCTCTCTCATTCTCATAGACCGGAAGATATTCTCCGGGCCTCTTTTCCTCAACAACAGCATATTTCCATCTGCAGGGGTGAGTGCACGCACCATGGTTGGCGTCTCTCCCTGTAAAATAATTGGACAAAAGACATCTTCCTGAATATGAAATGCACATAGCTCCATGAATAAAGCATTCCATCTCAAGATCGTCCGGAATTCTCTCCTTAATCTCTTTTATCTCTCTCATAGAAAGCTCTCTTGCAGCAACAACTCTCTTTGCTCCCAGCTCTCTCCAGAAAAGATATGTCTCATAGTTGGTATTGTTGGCCTGAGTCGAAACATGAATATCTATCTCAGGACAGATTCTTCTGGCCTTCATGAAAATACCGGGATCGGCAATAATTAGCGCATCGGGCTTTAATTCTTTTAACTCATGCAGGTACTCTTCAACACCGTCGAGATCATAGTTATGGGCAAGAATATTGACAGTAACGTGTACTTTAACTCCGTGTTCATGAGCAAAAGCAATACCTTCCTTCATCTCTTCCTTGCTGAAATTTTTGGCTTTGGCGCGAAGTCCGAAGGCATCTCCTCCGATATAAACTGCGTCCGCCCCGAATATAACTGCAGTCTTAAGTACTTCAAGACTGCTTGCCGGTATAAGTAACTCTGGTTTTTTCATTGAAATCTCCGTTTTATAACTTAACTGAAAGTGTCATTCCATCACCAACGGTCAGTATCACCGTATTAAGCGCAGCATTATGCTTGAGTTCATACAGATACTCTCTCATTCTGGCATGTATCGTTCTGTCTCTCCTGGTAACCGCGAATCTGGACTCTATTATGTCTCCATCCTGCAACACATTGTCGGAAACAAGCAGTCCTCCCTTATTTAAGATTCTTATGCAATCAGGTAAAAAATTGATGTACTGCCCCTTTGCCGCGTCCATAAAAATAAAATCATACCCCGGGGCCAGCGTTCTAAGTATATCGGTCGCATCACCTTCCAAAAGTGTGATTTTATTATTTTTGTCATACTTTATGAAATTTTCTTTTGCAATGGGAATTCTCTTTTCGTACTTTTCAATGGTTGTAATCTTGGTATCTTCACCGCTGTACTCAGCCATCAAAAGCGCCGAAAATCCTATGGCACATCCAACCTCCAATATGTTCCCGGGTGCGGATGAAGCCATAAGAAACTTAAGTAGTGCCTGCGTATCCTTTCGAATAATGGGAACATCCTGAGCCTTGGCTTCTCTCTCAAGAGCATCAAGATACTCCGCATTACCGGGATCAAGAGAATTGATAAATGCAGTCATTCTATCTTGTTCAATCACCGCTCTCTTCCTCCGGAGCCACTTCTCCTTCAGCTCCCTCTTCTCCCTCTGCTTCCCCGGCTACAGCTTCAACATCCTCTGCCGGCTGAACAGCATCCTCTACAGGAGACTCTTCGACGATGTCAGGAATATTATCCTTCTCATCCTTTTTCTCAATAGCATCTTTACCACCCGCCATTGTGATGATCATCTCTTCCGGAGTCATAGCCGTGCTAAGTTCATATGTACCGGGCTTCTCGAGTCCATTGTAATCAGAAAACTTTTCCTGAAGCAGAAACAGTCTCTTGTCTGTTATAAGACCTGCCTCAGCAAGCTTTGACGCAATACTTCTTGCAGACTCTCCCTCACTTATGGTAACGGTAACCGTTCTACCAGCCCCGGATGAAACCGGAGTCTGATTAAAAATATGATATCCGTAGTTGTAAGCAAGCTTGGAATATCTGAGAATCAACAACACAATCACAATAATAAAAGTTATTTTTACTATTGCATCCAGTAATCCTAAAACTCCATTTTTAACATTCATAAAAAACTTTCCTCTTATAAACCAACGGTCAATTATTTGAATCCATTATAATGGGCATGATCATCGGTCTTCTTTTTGTCTTCTTCCAAATATAATCGCTTAAGACGTCTTTGACAATATTTTTTAATTTGCCCCAGTCCGTAACGCCCTTATCAAGTGCCTCTGTAACCTCGTCCAGAACAAGATCCGTCGCATCTTCAATCAATTTATCGGATTCTCTTACATAAACAAATCCTCTTGATACGATGCTGGGTCCGGACACAAGTACACCATTGGCCTGATCAAGTCCGAATACGACTATCACAATTCCGTCAGCAGCCAGATGCTGTCTGTCTCTAAGCACAACATTTCCTACGTCGCCGACACCAAGTCCGTCAACAAGTATCGCTCCAAACGGAACCTTACCCTTTACGCCGGCGCTTTCACCATCGAGCTCAAGCACATCTCCGGAATGAAGAATAAATATATTTTCCTTGGAAATACCCAGGTCTCTGGCAATTCTGCGCTGTGCCATAAGATGTCTGTACTCTCCGTGAACAGGAATTGCATATTTGGGCTTTACCAATGTATATAACAGTTTTATGTCTTCCTGGCAAGCATGTCCTGAAACATGTACGTCCTGGAAGATAACATCAGCGCCCTTCATCTGGAGTTCATTAATTATATTGGTAACAGCTTTCTCATTACCCGGAATCGGATGTGATGAGAATATAACTGTATCACCCGCACCTATAGTAATCTTTCTGTGCTGGCCACTTGCCATTCTGCTAAGAGCGGCCATACTCTCTCCCTGGCTTCCCGTTGTAATGATAACGGTCTTATTCTCGGGATAATTCTTGATCTGATCTATATCAATAAGTGTATCATCCGGAACCTGAATACATTCAAGCTTCTGGGCTATATCGATGATACTGACCATACTACGGCCTTCCACCACTACTTTTCTGCCAAATTTGTGAGCCAGATTTATTATCTGCTGAACTCTGTCGACGTTAGATGCAAAAGTAGCAACTATTATCCTGGAGTTCTCATGCTCATCAAAAAGAGCTCTGAGTGCTCTTCCCACAGTTTTCTCCGAAGGAGTAAATCCGGGTCTCTCGGCATTGGTCGAGTCGCACATGATCGCAAGAACGCCCTTTTTACCAATCTCAGCAAATCTCTGAAGATCTATGGGATCTCCGTAAACAGGTGTATAGTCAACCTTGAAATCTCCGGTGTGCACTACTGTTCCCGCAGGTGAATAGATAGCAAGGGCAGCTGCATCTACAATAGAGTGATTGGTTCTGATAAATTCAACTCTAAACTGTCCAAGATTTATGGACTGACCGAATTTAACCACTTTTCTTCTGGTACTTTTTAAAAGATTGTGCTCCTCAAGCTTATGCTCAATTATACCCATAGTAAGTCTTGTAGCATAAACAGGCACATTAAGTTCATGTAAAATATAAGGGAGCGCACCTATATGGTCCTCGTGACCGTGTGTGATAACAAAGCCCTTTACCTTATCTATGTTTTCCTGTAAATATGTGACATCAGGAATGACAAGGTCAATTCCCAACATATCATCATTGGGAAATGCCAATCCGCAGTCAACCACAATAATACTGTCTTCATATCTGAAGGCAGTGATGTTCATTCCAATCTGCTCAAGACCACCCAAAGGAATGATCTGCAGCTTGGATGCATTTTCAATTTTCTTTTTGTTCAAAATAAATCCTCCATTTTCTATGCGGAGGCGCAGAAATCAATACTAACCTGTTACCCGTTAGATATCGAGATCTATGCCATCCTCAGAAAGCAGCTTGCGAAATACGCCTGCAACCGCATCAAGTTCTCTCTCGTCATCTACGATCACATAAACTGCTTCTTCATCTTTAATATCGGAGTCATCGCGCAAAATAAGCGCTTCTCCGTCACCATCTTCTTCATCTGTTACAAGTAAATATGTCTTTGCACCGATAACTGTCTGTTCAAGGCAATAGAACTCAACGGGCTCTTCACCTTCCGGACTAAAAAAAATCTTTTCCAAACCGATTCTCTCTCAATCTTTTCTGTTGTTCAGATAATCCTGAAGAATTATCTGAGCAGCGATCATATCAACGTATTCTTTTCTGTCACGACCTCGTATACCGAGTTCGTCCATAATCTCATCAGCCTCCACCGTAGTAAGGCGTTCATCCCACATTGTCACAGGGATGCCTGTTCTTCTCTCAATCTTGTCTTTGAATTCAAGGCACAACTCTGATCGCACAGAGGGTGTCGTATCCATGTTAACAGGGAGTCCCAGAATTATCTTCTCGACTCCATACTCAACAATAAGTTCCTCTATGCGTGCCAATGTCTTTCTAAGTTTGTTCTCTTCTTTTCTACGGATTATCTCTTTTCCCTGAGCGGTAAGAAGAAGTTCATCGCTGATGGCAACTCCCACCGTCTTGGAACCGTAATCAAGCCCCATTATCCGCATAATCTTGTATTACTTTCTAGCCCAGTCATTGCTTTTGATGTACTCGGTAAGCATCTCTTCAACGAGCTCATCTCTCTCAACTTTCATGATAAGGCTTCTTGCTCCCTTGTGGCTTGTAATATAAGTGGGATCTCCGGACATAATATATCCAACAATCTGATTAACCGGATTATATCCCTTCTCAAGAAGAGCATCGTAAACCACTGAAAGAACCTTCTTAACACCTGTTTCCGGTTCAATCTCAACTTTAAAAAATTGTGTGTTTCCCAAATCCTGCTCTGCCATAGTGTTCTCCATTCGTTTATTATTGAAGCGGTTTTCGCACACCGCTCGGAATCAGTAAATACAACTATATAAACTATTATGACATAAGAGAATCAAATAAGCAACGTATCAGAGCACAAGAAGGCTCTGGGTGTAACCCTTGTCACCTCCCCGGAAACCGCTCCGGAAGCGGAATCATCATCTACAAGAGCTGCTATTCTGACATATCTGTCAGTGTGTCCGATCATATAGTTCTTACCGTTAATACGTTCTTCATCTTCCCATAGAACCGACAACTCTTTGCCAATGAAGTACTTACGATAACACTCAGACTGCTTTCTTGTCAACTCTAAAAGCACATCACTTCTGGCGCTTTTCTCTTTATCAGTAAGCTGCTCCTTCATACCGGCAGCAACAGTTCCTTTTCTGGGGGAGTACTTAAAGACATGCATTTCATAGAAATCAATCTCTTCAGCAAATTTCCTGCATTCTTCAAACTCTTCTTCTGTTTCACCGGGAAATCCTACAATAATGTCGGTTGTCACTGCCGGCTTATCAAAATATTCCCTTAAAAGAGCTACGCCCTTCCTGAAATCATCTGCCGTATAATGTCTGTTCATCCTGGCAAGTACGCTATCACAACCACTCTGAAGAGAAAGATGAAAGTGAGGACAAAGCTTTGATACAGCAGCAAGCCTCTCTACATTCTCCTTAGTCATTATCCTTGGCTCAAGAGAACTAATCCTGATCCTCTCTATGCCGTCTATATCATTGATCTTCTCGATCAAAGGCACCAGTAACTGTTCTCCCTTATCCACGCCGTAAGAACTTATGTGGATACCTGTAAGGACCACCTCTTTGCAGCCTTTATCGGCAAGTCCCTTTATCTCATCAAGAATATCCTGCATTTCTCTGCTGCGCACCCTACCTCTTGCATAGGGAATAACGCAATATGAACAGAACTGGTTGCAGCCATCCTGAATCTTAATGTATGCTCTTGTGTGCTCCGGAAGCTCAGAAAGCATCATGTCTTCGTAGACATTGGTATGATTGATATCTATGATGGATGTTCCGTGCAGTGTCTTATCATCCTTGGGATTCTTGAGACTTATAAACTCATCAAGAATCTCCACAATCTCAGACTTCTTATTATTACCCACAGCAAGGTCTATGCTCTCATCCTTGATAACACCTTCTTTGCCGGTCTCAACATAACATCCAACCGCTACAACTATGGCATCAGGATTCTCCTTTTTTGCTTTATGGAGCATCTGTCTGGATTTCCTGTCCGCAATATTGGTCACCGTACAGGTATTGATGATATAGACATCTGCCTTTTCGGAAAAAGGTACGATAATACCGCCTGCTTCCTTGATTTTCTGGCCCATGACGTCCATTTCATAATTATTAACTTTACACCCCAGATTGTGCATGGCAATCTTTAGTCCTGACACGTTTTTTGGCATTGACTTTTACACTTTCTACGTATACTATGAAATAAAAGAAGGAGGTATTTGCGCAATGAAGACCGTAAAAATTTCTTTAAATTCAATCGATAAGGTAAAATCTTTCGTAAATGACATTACAAAGTTTGATTATGACTTTGATCTTGTTTCAGGAAGATACGTTATCGACGCTAAGTCTATAATGGGTATTTTCTCACTCGATCTTTCAAAGCCTATCGATTTGAATATCCACGCTGAAGACGGCGCAGATGAGGTTCTTAATGTATTAAAGCCTTACATGATCTAATCTTTAAAGGATTAGATCCCTTAAAAAGACTATCCAGACCATCCTACCCAGGATGGTCTTTTTATTTTGAGCAGAGCAGAGCACTTATCACGCCCCTCTATTTTTCTATAACTATTACCTCATCAGTCTCAATAGCTGTCTTTACCAGCTCATCAATCTTCTCTGCGAGATTTTCCTCATGTTTTCTGATAATCTCAGCGCGAGGTTTGGTCACGGGATGCTTAGCCACAAAAATCGTACAGCAATCCTCGTAAGGAAGAATGGAAGTCTCGTAAGCATCTATCTTGTATGAGATATCAACAATATCCTGCTTATCAAATGCAATAAGCGGTCTGTAGACCGGAATATCAGTAACAACTTCTCCTGTGCACATAAGACTCTGCATTGTCTGTGATGCAACCTGTCCTATACTCTCACCTGTTATAAGTCCCATGCATCCGGAATTATTGGCAAGCATATCTGCGATTCTCATCATATATCTTCTCATGATAATAGTAAGCTCATCATGAGGACACTGCTTGTAAATATACATCTGTATATCAGTAAAGTTAATAACGTGAAGCTTGACTCTGCCTGTATATTTGGCTATTACAGCAGCAAGATCGATAACCTTCTGCTTGGCCTTCTCACTTGTGTAAGGAGGAGCATTGAAATATACTGCCTCAATCTCAACACCTCTTTTGGCCACCATATATCCGGCGACAGGAGAATCAATTCCTCCTGACAAAAGAAGCATCGCCTTTCCTGCAGTTCCTATAGGCATTCCACCCGGTCCCGGAATAACCTCAGAGAAGATATTGAGTTTCTCTCTGATCTCAACATTAATAAGGATATCAGGGTTATGTACATCAACCTTCATTTCCTCATAAGCATCGAGTATCTCTCCGCCAAGATGAGCTGCCATCTCCATTGAATCCATTGGATAGCTCTTATCTACACGTCTGACCTTAACCTTAAATGTCTTATTCTTATCAGGATAAACTCCATCCACAAAGTCAACAACAGCCTTGGAAATGCCATCAACATCAGGAAGATTACCGTCTCCGTTTCTCTCAATAGAAACAGCGGGACAGATTCCGGTCACGCCAAAAACAGTCTTAAGCTGGTCAACTGTCTCGTTGAAATCAAAGTTCTTGGCATCAACATACATTCTTCCGTTAACTCGCGTTACCGCAAACTCGCCGTCGCACTTTGAAAGGACGCGCTCTATCTGCTTTACAAGAGCCTCCTCAAATATATATCTGTTTTTTCCTTTAACACCTATCTCCGCATACTTAATAACAAAAGCATGGTACTGCATATATAATCCTCTTTCTTTAATGGCGATAGAACTCTCTCATTGTCTCTACCTGTGAACACAAAGTATCCAAGAAAAGATCTATCTCTTCCTTTGTAGTCATTACTGACATGCTGATGCGAATCGTTGATTCCAAAAGTTCCCTTGGCACTCCGATAGATTTTAGCGTATCGGATACATGAGGGTTATTGGATGAGCATGCACTTCCGGCAGAAACATATACCCCTTTCCCACTGAGCATATTAAGAACCGTTTCAGCAGCAAGTCCCTTTATAGAAAGGCTCACAATGTGAGGAGCTCCCTCATCCCACTTCGGACCGTTAATCTTAATATCCGTAAGCCTCTGCTCAAGATTATCTATCATATACTTCTTAAGCTCGTATAGCTTCTTACTGTGCTCTGAAATGCCATCGCAGCACATCTTGGCTGCAAGGGCAAGTCCTGCGATTCCCGGAACATTCTCAGTGCCGGATCTCATGCCCTTCTGCTGGCCTCCGCCGTAATTTATAGGCACAATCCTGGTTCCTTTTTTCACATATAAAAAGCCTATTCCCTTGGGACCGTGAATCTTGTGCCCGCTAACAGACAAAAGATCTATCTCAGATGCCCTGGGACGAATCATAATCTTACCATATGCCTGAACAGCATCAACATGGAAGATGATATCTTTATTTGCTGCTTTGATGATCTTCCCTGCTTCCTCGATGGGCTCGATGGTACCAATCTCATTATTTACATACATCAAAGAAACCAAAACAGTGTCTTCTCTTATAGCATCTTTAAGCTCATCAATGCTGATACTTCCCGTCTCATCAACAGAAAGATAAGTGATGTCAAATCCCTCTTTCTGAAGATATTCCATGGTAACAAGCACCGCCGGATGCTCAATAGAGCTGGTAATTATATGTTTTCCACGCCACTTGTTGGCTCTCGCCGCACCTATTATGGCAAAATTATCAGACTCCGTTCCGCCTGATGTAAATACTATCTCCGACTGATCCACCTTAAGAGTAGAGGCGATAGTCTCCCTCGCGTCCGCAACTCTCTCGGCAGCAACTGCCCCCAAGTGATGAACACTTGACGGGTTACCGTATTCTACAGTCATCTCCTTTGCAACAAGCTGCGCAACCTCATCAAAAGCCCGCGTTGTTGCAGAATTATCCAAATATGCTTCCATTTCTTATCCTTCTAAATGATACATCAACCATGAAATAATGGTAAAACCAGCAGTTTCGGTTCTAAGTATTCTCTTTCCAAGTGTAATTGGAAGAATACCGTTATCTTTGCAGAGCGCGACCTCTTCTTCCGAGAAACCTCCTTCCGGTCCGATAAATACAGCAATGCTCTGCCCCGGCTTAATATTTTCAATAATCTTCTTGGTATCATCAATATGCTCAGCCAGTTCGTAGGGAATAAGCCCAACATCAAGATCTTTTGCATAGGCAACTGCCTGTTTGATCGTCATAGGCATAGTCACCTTGGGAATAACCGCTCTCTTACTTTGCTTCGCGGCAGCTTCCGAGATGGCGTTCCAACGCTTTATCTTGTTCTCGGCTTTCTTTTCATCAAGCTTTACAACACATCTTTTGGTAGACATAGGAATAATCTCAAAGGCCCCAAGTTCAACTGCCTTTTGGATTATAAGCTCCATCTTATCCACCTTGGGAAGTCCCTGGAAAAGATATATCTTAGAAGGAAGTTCATTGCCCACTTCTTCAACAAAGCAAAGCTTCCCTATGACTGCTTCCTTGTTGATTTCTTCAATCTCGTAAAAGAGCTCTCGTCCATCTCCTTCTTCTCGGATACTGACTGAAAACTGCTCTCCGATCTTCATCCTTAGGACATTGGCTATGTGATTGTAATCATCTCCCGTTATTTCCACTTTTTTGAGATCAGCGGAAATACTCGAGCTTTCAACAAAAAAATGATACATCAGTTTTTCCTCGAAGTAATCGAAACCCAGTCACCCTGATGGTGAATCTCAAGAATCTCAAGACCAGCATCCAGATGCGCCTTTTTAACCTCTTCTTCCTTAGTGTTGATGATACCAGAAGTGATGTAAATGCCGCCTTTCTTAAGCTGATTAAGAATAACAGGTGTCAGTGGTACCAGAACATTTGCAAGTATATTGGCAACTACAATATCGTACTTATCGTATCCAACCTTATCCTGAACTTCTTTATCATCAATGATATTGCCGATGAACATATCAAACTTATCCGGAGCTATACCATTATTCTCCATATTCTCCTTAACGGCGGGGACTGCACACTTATCAAGATCTGTTCCCATTGCGTGTTTAGCGCCAAACATAAGGGCCAGTATGGATAACACTCCGCTTCCTGTTCCAACATCCAAAAGTTCCGTTTCAGAATTTACATACTTCTTGAGCATACGAATGCAAAGCTGTGTTGTTTCATGCATTCCTGTTCCGAAAGCTGTTCCGGGATCGATATGAAGCACCATCTCAGCCTTCTCTTTGTCATCTTCACTCTCTTTTTCCCATGAAGGAATAACAAGAATGTCATCTATATAAAACTTATGGAAATACTGCTTCCAGTTATTTATCCAGTCTATGTCCTCTGTAATATCTACAGAGATAGTGCCATCTCCGATATCCGAAAAACTTCTGAGTTCATCCAGTTTCTCTTTCATCTGGGTCTTAACTTCCTCAGGTGTTTTCTTGACCTTGACATACTCACCGTTGTCATCGGGAATCTCTACAGTAAGATTATTATCATCATCTATTTCCAAAAAGAAATTGAGATATGCCGCTCCACCTGTAAGCTCAGAGTTAATCTTATCAGGCTCAAGCTCAGGAGCATCGATAAACATCTGCTCCTTATCGGCTGACGAAAGAGGTGCATTATCCTCAATCTGCGCTCCCTCAAGACCAATATCCTGAAGGTAGCTTACTATTATATCTTCTGATTCTTCGTTAGTACGTACTCTAAAACGCATCCATTTCATGATGATCACCTATTTCAATGAGGTTCCGCTCTCGCATCCGCTCGCCGGAACTAAGTAGTACACAACGACTCGATAATACCGAGTCTGGTGATTACTTAAAAAACTTCCGTAGTTATTATTCTAACTACGGAAGTATAACACAAAACGTTTTTTATGCAAAATCACTTCCAGAAGGACTTTTTCTTCTTGCCTCCGGGGCCGTCATCCTCAGGATCCTTGGAACCCATCATTCGCTCAGCAGCCGTTAATGAATCTCCTGTCTTCTCATCAAACTTCTTAAGAAGTTCTTTAGCTTCCTTGGAAAGCTTGTCGGGAACCTGAACAACAAGAGTTACATAGTGGTCTCCCCTTACATCCTTATCACGAAGTGAAGGAACACCCTTTCCGCGAAGTCTCACTCTTGTGTCAGTCTGTGTTCCGGCTTTGACATCATATGCAACCTTGCCATCAACTGTATCTATAAGTACAGTTCCACCGAGAGCTGCGATCGCGAAGGATACAGGAACCATTGAATATATGTTGACTCCCTCTCTCTGGAAAATAGGATGATCAGTTACTACTACTTCTACAAGAAGATCTCCTCTTGGTCCACCATTAATTCCGGGCTCACCTTTATCACGGATTCTAACGCTCTGTCCGTTATCTATTCCTGCAGGAATTGTAACTTTAATCTTCTTTCTGCTCGCAATATAGCCGGATCCGTGGCAATCAGGACACTTCTCTTTGATGATCTTACCTGTTCCGCCACAATCGGGACATGTCTGAACATTCCTTACAGTGCCAAAGAAAGACTGCTGTGTATAAACAATCTGTCCCTTACCGCCACATCTTGTACATGTAGATGCCGTAGTTCCCGGCTTAGCACCTGTTCCATGGCAATTAGGGCAAGGATCTTTGATGGTAAGTTCAAGCTCCTTCTCACATCCAAATACCGCTTCAAGGAATGTGATCCTGACACTGGCTCTGAGATTAGCTCCCTTAGAGGGGCCGCTTCTTGCTCCGCCTCTGGACCTTCCGCCGCCAAAGAAATCTCCGAAAATATCTCCGAAGATATCTCCGAAATCGGCGCCATTAAAGTCAAAGCCGCCAAATCCGCCTGCTCCACCGCCTTCAAATGCAGCGTGACCAAACTGATCGTACTGGCGTTTCTTCTCGGGATCGCTAAGAACTGCATAAGCTTCTGAAGCCTCTTTAAACTTCTCAGCTGCAGAAGCGTCCCCGGGATTCATGTCAGGATGATATTTTTTAGCAAGTACTCGATATGCTTTTTTAATTTCATCGTCAGAGGCGCTCTTGCTTACTCCAAGAACCTCATAATAGTCGCGCTTTTGCTCTGCCATAATACTCCTCAAATATCATCTAATTTAATATTGTTCCAAAATGCTCCGAATAGCCAGGCGAAAAAATCGTCTGGCTATCAGAACTAAATATATCCTGTACGCTCTTTACACTTCTCTGTAATCGCCGTCTACTACATTGTCATCAGCAGCGTTATTTGTAGCGCCACCCATGTCAGGACCTGCGCCTGCAGCTCCCATATCAGGGCCTGCTGCACCCTGTGCCTGAGCGCTCTCATACATCTTAGCAAAGAGTGCCTGTGCATCAGTCATGAGCTTCTCTTTCTGGCTCTTGAGTGAATCAATCTCGCTGTCTGAAAGTTCCTTATCCTTGGTCTGCTCAAGTGTTTCCTTGAGTGCCTTGATATCGTCTTCTACAGTCTGCTTCTGAGATGCATCGATCTTATCTCCTGCTTCCTGAAGAGCTTTCTCTGTCTGGAATACGAATGCATCAGCATCGTTACGAGCATCGATACCCTCTTTACGCTTCTTGTCCTGAGCCTCATACTCCTGAGCCTCTTTAACAGCCTTATCGATATCCTCATCAGACATGTTGGAACCGGCTGTAATTGTGATGTGCTGCTCCTTGCCTGTTCCAAGGTCCTTAGCTGATACGTTAACGATACCGTTTGCATCGATATCGAATGTAACCTCAATCTGAGGAACACCTCTCATTGCCGGAGGGATTCCATCAAGTCTGAACTGTCCAAGTGACTTATTATCTTTAGCAAACTGTCTCTCACCCTGAAGAACGTTGATATCTACTGCAGTCTGGTTATCAGCTGCTGTAGAGAATACCTGGCTCTTCTTAGTAGGAATAGTTGTGTTACGCTCGATAAGTCTTGTAGCAACACCACCCATTGTCTCGATTGAAAGTGAAAGAGGTGTTACATCAAGAAGAAGGATGTCGCCTGCACCTGCATCACCTGCAAGCTTACCACCCTGGATAGAAGCACCGATAGCTACGCACTCATCAGGGTTAAGGTTCTTGGAAGGCTCCTGACCTGTAAGCTGTTTAACCTTCTCAACTACACAAGGTACACGAGTTGAACCACCAACAAGGAGAACCTTGCTGATATCTGCGTTTGTAAGTCCTGCATCCTTCATAGCGTTCTGAACAGGAATAGCTGTTCTTTCTACAAGGTCGTGGATAAGCTCTTCGAATTTAGCTCTTGTAAGGTCTACATCAAAGTGCTTAGGGCCATCTGCACCTGCTGAGATGAAAGGAAGGTTGATGTTGGTTGTTGTAGAAGAAGAAAGTTCCTTCTTAGCCTTCTCTGCAGCTTCCTTAAGTCTCTGCATAGCCATCTTATCACCTGAAAGATCTACGCCCTCTTTATTCTTGAAGTCCTGTACCATCCAGTTGATGATAGCCTGGTCAAAATCATCACCACCAAGGTGTGTGTCACCGTTAGTTGAAAGAACTTCGATAACGCCATCACCGATCTCAATGATTGATACGTCGAATGTACCACCACCAAGGTCATAAACCATGATCTTCTGCTCTTTCTCATTATCAAGACCATATGCAAGAGCAGCTGCTGTAGGCTCGTTGATAATTCTCTTTACCTCAAGTCCTGCAATCTTACCTGCGTCCTTAGTTGCCTGACGCTGAGCATCATTGAAATAAGCAGGAACTGTGATAACTGCTTCGTTAACCTTCTCGCCGAGATACTGTTCTGCATCAGCCTTAAGCTTCTGAAGGATCATAGCTGAGATCTGCTGAGGTGAATACTTCTTGCCGTCGATTGTACGACCGTTGTCTGTACCCATATCTCTCTTGATTGATGCGATTGTGTTGTCAGCGTTTGTAACTGCCTGACGCTTAGCAGGTTCACCTACGATTCTCTCACCGTTCTTTGTGAATGCTACAATTGAAGGTGTTGTTCTTGCGCCCTCTGCATTTGCAATAACAGTAGGCTTTCCACCTTCCATAACTGCAACGCAGCTATTGGTTGTACCTAAGTCGATACCTATAATCTTACTCATCTTACTTTTCCTCCATTTTTATAAAATCCAAATTTTACGAATAATCTTTATTGAGAAACACCAACCATGCTGTGCCTTAGCACGGTATCGTGGAACATATATCCCTTTTGAAGTTCCTGTGCAACAACTCCGGATTCATACTCCTCGCTGTCCACCTGCATAACCGCATTGTGAAGGTTTGGATCGAATTCTTTACCCACAGCTTCAATAGGGGTTACTCCAAGATCTTCCATCTGCTTCATGAGCTGTTTGTAGATCTTGTTCATACCATCTGCAAAGGCTCCGTCCTTTTCCGCTTCCGGAACTGCCTGAAGTCCTCGCTCAAAATTATCTATTACAGGAAGAAGTTTCTCAAGAACACTGCCCTGACCCTGTTCAAACATCTGAGCCTTTTCCTTGTCTGTTCTCTTCCTGAAGTTATCAAACTCAGCAACCTGTCTTATAAGTCTGTCATTGAGTTCGTCAACTTTTTCTTTGAGAGGGTCTTTCTTTTCTTTCTTACCAAAAAGACCTTTTTTCTTTTCCTCGGAAGCCTCTTCGGTTTCCTCGTTAACATTAGCTTCGGCTTCAGCCGCTTCAGCTTCGCTTGTCTTGGCTACAGTTTCTTCTTTTTCCTGAGCCTCTTTCTCAAGCTCATCCATGATGTTCTCGAGAACTTCTTTTTCTTTCTCACTCACAGGCTTCTTTGCCTTGTCATGAGCCTGCTTATCTGTATTGCTCAACTTAGTGCCTCCTAATATTATTTCTTATAAGACTGCTACTTGCCCTTCTTGTATAGATCATCAAGGGCATGTCTCATATTCTTAAGAGTTGAAATAACCTTATCGTAATCCATTCTCTTGGGACCGATTATTCCAACCGTTCCTTTCATTCCGTCGCCAAGCTCATATGTTGCGGTTACAACACTGCAATCCTTCATTGCTTGAACCGGCGTCTCGTTACCGATGTAGACCTGAATGCCGGTCTCATCTGTTTCAGCGGAAAGAGTTCCCTCTACTATGCTGCCAAGATCCTTGGTATCCTCAAAAGTACTGATGAGTTCGCCCGCCTTGGTGCTGTCTGTAAGCTCGGGATACTTGAAAAAGTTCATAGTGCCGCTGGTATATATCTGTAGATCCTCATCAGCTGTAATTGACTCAGCTGCCGCATCGATAACATTACCTATAATCTCGCTGTGGATGCCTGCTTCCTGCTTGACTGCAGAAATAAGTCCAAGATTAATATCCTCAACCGCAAGCCCGTCAAGTCTGGTATTCATAAGAATGTTGAGCTTGAGCATCGTGGCATCGTCAAGAACTTCCTCAACGGGAATTATCTTGTTCTTGATGACATTGCCTTCTATAACGATAGTCGCAAGGAGATTTTCCTCATCCACCTTGGAAATCTGTATGAACTTGAGCTTGTTCTTCTTGATCTGAGGTGCTGAGATCATGGTTGCATAATTGGTATCTAACGCCAATGTCTTGGCCACCTGCTTAAGGAGATTCTCAAGCTTTTCTTCCTTGTCTAGGAGCATCTCCTTCATGTTCTCAACTTCCTTCTCCTTATCCCTTAGCATCTCGTCAACATAAACTCGATAGCCCTGATCCGAAGGGATACGTCCCGCAGAGGTATGTGGCTGAATAATAAGCCCCATCTCCTCAAGATCTGCCATCTCATTTCTGATGGTTGCCGAGCTGAGATTAAGATCGGTATATTTGGAAATCGTACGGCTTCCGACAGGATCGCCGGTCTCCAAATAATTCTGAACTATGGCTCTAAGTATTTTTCTTTTTCTCTCATCAAGTTCCAAATTGTCCACCTTCCTATGTATTCACCGGTTAAATTCATGGGATGGTTTATAAAGTGTTAGCACTCACCATGATTGAGTGCTAACATTAAAATATCACTCCCTCAGTAGGATGTCAACTATCTGTAATAATGAAAAATCTGTAAACTCGAAATGCTTTGCTGTGCATATCGTGTCTACAGATTTTTTATCTTTAAAAAACTCTTTTAATATCAGGAACCAGTAACACATTAGTCCCACGAAACCTCTCATCTTGTTAATCTGTTCATTTGTTTAAACAGTTGCATTATAACATCTATTATTACCGAAACGACATCCGTAAAGAAAATCAAGACGGATGATAGCTCATGCAATTTTTCTGTGAGAAATAGTTTTTGCAGAATCTGCAAGATGCTGATGACGAACAAGAGTTGCATCAAATCTGACAGTCTTGAATGCAAGCTGCATTATGGGCCCTGTTCCGAAGGCACAGATAATTGTACCGATACCGACAGGTCCTCCAAGAAGCCAGCCTATAAAAGTTGCAAGACTAAGGATTGCAATGGCAACAACTCCGATCGGAATCTTTCTTAACCTCTTGGCAAGCGCAACAAGCAGAGTGTCACGAGGTCCACATCCAAGGGCGGCACTCATGTAGGCATACTGAGTATAACCCATAATAAAAAGACCTGTAACCATAACTACTATGCTCGCAAAAAGAGAATCGGTCTCAGGCACAATACTGATCCTATTAAAAAAGTCAACGGATTTACCAACAACGAAGGCATCGATAAACATCGCTATACCTATAGGTTCTTTAAAAGCAATGTCTATTCCAAGGATTGCACAGGATACTGCAATAGACGCTGTCCCGTACAAAATCCCAAAGGTCTTCGAAAGGCCGAGATTAAGAACATCCCACGGTCCCGCTCCTATGCCCGCTCTTATGGTAAGGTATACTCCAAAGCCGTTGAGAAAAAGACTTACCGCTGCCAATACTATATTGAAAAATATCGCCGTAACTGTTTGGTTTTCTTGAAATCTGGGATTAATTTTCATCTTTATCATGTCTCTTTTATTTCTACGCTATATCATCACAACTCAAGCGGCCACCTCGAGCCCACATCAAGCCCGTTTTCCGTAAGCCACTCATCTTCAACAGAGACATAATATACCTCGCCCGCTTCGTTTTCAAGAGTCACCGAAACCTTAGGCTTTTCGCCGGGTTTAAGCTCTTCGCATCCATAATCGCCATCAAATATCTGCTTTATTGTCCACATATCTTTTTTATTACTTTCTCATTTATTGGTAAAAAGAAACCTGCTACCGGACCAACTAGTGCAATACACACTATCGTCCCCACGCCGACCACTCCACCAAGAACAAATCCCACGATGGTAAAAGCCGAATCTACAAGCAGTCTTACAATACTAAATTTCCTCTTAGTCTTATCCGATATCACCACCGCCACAAGATCATTGGGTCCGGTTCCCGCTTCAGACTTGATGACTATAGTCATACCATAGGCAAGAATAATACAGCCAAGTACAAGCATCAATACCCTGCCTGCCAGGTGCACTTCTGTCGGAATAATATTCCCAAGTAGCCAGGTAAAAAAATCAATTATCGGGCCTCCACATATCATACAAAGTATCGTACCAATTTTGATATAGGATTTATCCACAAATAGTAAGATGAAAATTATAAAAAGTGAGATAACCATGTGCACCCTTCCATGAGTGAGTAGTCCTACATGAAAGATTCGAGAAATTGTCCTAAACATTCCTTGAACGAAAACATTAAATGGATCTGCTCCAAGGTTAGATAAAAGAAATAACGTCACACCCAAGTGTGCGATAGTCAAACCGATCATCAATATGACAGCCCTGATGGTCCATTCTTTTATACTTCTCGTCATCGTATCTCCCTTCAAACAACACCTTTAATCAATCTACTTGTCCAAACATGCATCAGTCATTAGTTGCATTTATGCTACTTTTATTATAATCGAGCAGGCTGACTCCTACTCGATTCTGCACACAGACATTCCGCACTTCGTGCTCCATGTCCTTACGACCGACAAATGAATTTGTATGCAAGCATCCATTCGCTTGCCGGTCTTGTGCTACAAAAAACCGCCGCACATCGTGCGACGGTTTTGAGATTTTCTTATCAGATATCTGCTTTGCCCTGAACTTTGTCATTCACAACATAGTATGCTGCGTTCTCTTCGGGCTTAATATAAATGCTAAGCTTCTTGATACCGTTAACATCTCCGGCCATCTCATTCTTATAATTTTCCTTTACGCATGCAACGATATCATCGTAAGGCAAATGCTTATATGAATACTGAAGCTCAATGTTAACCTTTACGCTACTTGCAGCTTTCTTTGCAGTTGTCTTCTTAGCAGTTGTTTTCTTTGCTGTAGACTTCTTAGCAACAGTCTTTTTTGCTGCTGCCTTTGTTGCAGTAGTCTTCTTTGCTGCAGTTTTTGTAGCAGCCTTTTTAGCTGTAGTTTTTGCAGCGCTCTTAGTAGCGGTTGTCTTCTTAGCTGTAGACTTAGCAGCAGTCTTTGTAGTTGTAGTTTTCTTAGCTGCTGTCTTCTTAGCTGTTGTCTTTGTAGCTGCAGCCTTCTTAGCTGTAGTCTTTTTAGCAGTAGCCTTCTTAGTTGTTTTCTTAGCTGCCGGCTTCTTTGCCTCAGCCTTAGTTTCTGTTTTGGCAGCTGCAGGCTTCACCTCTGATGTAACTGTAGGTGTTTTAATTGTTGCAACAGGCTTGATAGCTGCTTCAGGTTTGTTGATCTCAGCCATTTAATCATCCTCCTCAAAAAGAAAAAACATTCTGTTTTTGTAGCTCGTTATAACAATAAGGTTGTTACGAAATATAGTTTACTCTTGTTAGTGTACATTGTCAATGTCACAACACAAGAACAGCGCTGTGTTTTGAGGAATTCTCAAAACGCAGCGCCGCATTTTTACTTATTTTTCTATTCAGTCCTTTGAAGAAGCCCTTGCAGATATAGCATCATAAGCCGCTATAAGAGTACATGACATAAGCACTCCACCAATAATGTCTGTAAACCAATGTACTCCCGAAAGAAGTCTTCCGATAACAGTTAGCAAAATGACGATCAGTGAAAAAACTGTGATCACATTCATGATTTTTTTATCTGCAATTATCTTTTTGAGTTTGATGATTCCTGTACCCAAAATTGTTGTAACTATAAGAACGTGGGTTGAAGGAAACGAAGTCTCAATCTCAGTCTCACCGGGTGAAAGAAATGGTCTGTAGTTGATCGGTATCTTTTCAAAAACAACATAAATGATTCCGATCAAAACATATACACCGGCAAGTATATAGAGTTCCTTATCAATCTTTAAAAAACTCTTTTCCTTAATGAGAGATATAAGACCTCTCAATGCAAAATAAGCAGCCACAAGAAATGAAATGCACATTAGCACATCTGTTATCTTATCCCAAGCCGGATTAAATCCAACAGCATCTCGTACCTTAGTATTGAAACAAGAAAAGCCAACGCTTGTCCCCTCAAGGCCCACAGGCTGTCTGTCAACAAATGTAATAAGCAGTGTGTATATAACGGTAATTGCCAAAAACACAAAAGGCCTAGTTGTCTTTTTATTATTCATCTTTATGGCACCTCCCCTTTTTATTTTCCGTAAACTTCAGATACAAACTTGCGAAGCTGTACCATTGCTCTTTCTACTTTTTCGGTGTCGATACAATATGCCATTCTGAAGTATCCGGGTGCTCCGAATCCGTCAGTAGGAACAAAGATAAGATCATACTCCTTTGCCTTTTTGCAGAACTCGATAGAGCTCTCCTCAAGAGCCTTAGGCATGATATAGAATGTTCCGCCGGGCTTTACAACTTCAAATCCAAGATCAACAAGTGTGTCGTAGATAATATTCATGTTGGTCTCATATACTGAAAGATCAGCTGTCATGCCACACACTTTTGCAACCGCCATCTGAATGATGGAAGGAGGACAGTTGTGTCCGGTTCCTCTTGAAATCTGTCCGCACATGGGAACAATAAATTCTGCTCCTTCACAAGCAGGATTAACTGCAACATAACCGATTCTCTCTCCGGGAAGTGAAAGTGATTTGGAGAATGAATAGCAGCTGAGTGTATTGTTATAGAACTTGGAAACATAAGGTGCATCTGCGCCCTTAAATACAATCTCTCTGTAAGGTTCGTCGGACATAAGGAATATTGTATGTCCAAATTCTTTTGACTTAGCTGTAAGAATATCTGCAAGCTTTGTAAGAGTTGCTGTTGAATAAGCAATACCTGAAGGATTGTTTGGTGTATTAACCAAAACTGCCATAACAGCAGGATTTAGCATCTCTTCAAATTTTTCAAAATTAATCTGGAAGCTTGTTGTATCAGCGGGAACCACACTGAGCTTGCAACCGGCTCCTGTTATATAAGGGCCATACTCAGGGAAGAAAGGTGCAAATGCAAGCACCTCATCTCCGGGCTTTGTGATAGCACGAACAGCATGAGCAATAGCACCGGCAGCTCCTGTTGTAGGGAAGATATGCTCAGGTCCATAGTTCATTCCAAAACGCTCATTAAGAGACTTTGCAATCTCCTCTTTGTACAACTGATTTCCAAGACTTGGTGTATATCCATGAAGAGTCATTGTATCTTCTTCCTGAAGAAGTCTTATCATCTCATCGGTAAATTCTTTAGGAACTGCAACACTTGGATTACCCAGACTAAAATCAAACACGTTCTCGTATCCGATCTCTTTTCCTCTTGCAGTTGCATACTCTGAAAGCTCTCTGATCACGGACTTAGCTCCGAGCATGCTCTTGTAACTTTCGTTTATCATTTCTTCCAGTCTCCTCCGTACTACTTTTTATATTTGGGGCAAAAGAAATCCCGCCCTAACAAAAAATTCTTTTTATAAATGAAAACATCTGCCTTCCATAATACCACATCTTCACAGAAGTAGCTCTTCCATCTTTGCAACGATACTCTCAGCATCATCCAAAAGAGCTCTCTCCGCCTTGGCAGCATTCTTGTCCTTAGTGTACTTATAAACAAACACAGGTGTCTTTGCGGTATGGAATACCATTTTACCTTTGTAACCATCAAGGAAAGCCGGTATGTTTTCCGCCTTGATCTTAGCTGTGGGACTGACGCTTATCTCTATCTTGCCTCCGCCACCTTTAATCTCATATATGAAAAGAGAATGCGCTTTAGTTCTAAGAAGAGAAATGCGCAAAAGATTAATAGCAGTCTCCGGAACTTTGCCAAACCTGTCTATAAGCTCATCCTTCATATCATCGCACTCACCCTGATTTTCAAGACTTGCTATTCGCTTGTAAATTTCAAGTTTCTGCTCTTCGTTGAGAATATAGGTGTCGGGAATAAATGCGCTGACATCAAGATCTATGGAAGTGTTGAAAACTTCTTCCGTATCATCTCCGCCAAGACTTCTCTTATGTCTTACGGCTTCCTCGAGCATCTTGCAGTACATGTCATAGCCGACCGCCTGCATGTGTCCGCTCTGTTTTTTTCCAAGGAGACTTCCCGCTCCTCTTATCTCTAGGTCACGCATCGCAATCTTAAATCCGCTTCCGAGATCCGTAAACTCTCTGATCGCAGAAAGTCTTTTCTCCGCAACCTCTTTTAGCATCTTATCTCTTTTGTACATAAGGAATGCATAAGCTGTCCT